>SXGR01450781.1_pt1 | contig 16622 bp, 8 predicted proteins | sample 3174711 | NCBI WGS metagenome assembly SXGR01 (sample SAMN11356860, study PRJNA531348) | freshwater metagenome | isolation source: freshwater sample F1-60 | place: China: Fuxian Lake, Yuxi | collected 2017-12-25
CGAGCTCACGCTGTCGGAGCCTTGGATGAGACCGTTCCCGATGGGGATTTCCAATATCACTTTTTCATTCAGGAAGAACATCTTCCCGCGCATATTCCAGTTATTAAACGAGTCGTCCCAGTAGGTCGGAACCGAGATCAGATCGAATGAACCTGCAAGAATCTTGATCATGGTCCAGATCGCGAGGAGAAGGATTCCGGTTTTCATGGCCTTCGGGAGCGGCATGCTTGCCGCGTACGATGCTTGATGATTGTTTGCAGTAAATGCTCTCATGAAAAACGTCATTGCCAAAAGAACGACTAGAACAATCAGCGACGGCATCAGAAAGCCAAGAAGATTCAGTGAAGTGAGTCCGAGAATGTGTGGGATGAAAACGATCAATGCGAATTCAGTCGGGCCGAGGACGAGTGCAAAGAACCAGCGTTCGTATCGTCCGAGCACAGGGTGTTTTCTCTCCAGAAGGATCAGCGAGAGCCATCCTAAGGAGAGGGGGAGAGTTGTGCCGATGATGAATGCCAGGAAGTTCACAGTTGACTGTTGGTTCTGAAGACGAAAGAAGCTTCATCGAAGCGGGCAAGAATTCTCCCGGACTGAGACACGATCTCACCGCCGATGGTCAGATGTCCCTCTGCATCGATGCCGACATCCTCTCTGCGGTAGATGACCCAGGTGTCATCTGTCAGGAAATCGATCCCGGGGATCGACGGATACGTGAGATACCGCATGTTTCCAAGGTACGGCCACTGTTGCTCAGCAAAGAAGATGTAGCTGTCGCGGTCACTAACGTATGGGCTTACAAATGCCGCAAAGTCGTAAAAGCGGTCGCGGTCGCGGAATACCCGAGTGCTCTCAGTTTTTGAGATATATGAAGAGATATCCGAGCCGACGTAGCCGAGGAATTCCAGGCCCATGCGGAGGTCGAGCAGTAGCCACATCGCAAGTAATAATCCGCAACATGCAAGCATGGCTTTTCTTTTCCGGTCTTCGCTCGGTCGGAACTTCACCCATGCCCAGGCTGCAAGGAGGATGGCGGCAAGGCTCAGGGAGATCGCATAGGTTCCGGAGAGCGACTTGGGAGGAAGGTCCAGAAGCATCGTATTCCTGAGGGCGGGATTGTCTGCGATCTGGGGTCCCCACAGGAAGTTGATCGAGTACGGTCGGTATTGATCGAATGTCCAAAATGAGCGCACTCTCTCGAACATCCGTTCAAACGTATTCAAGGCATTGAAATCGATCCGATGGAGGAGAATCTGTGTTCCCGGTGTGAGTGCGATGCCGATTTTCTTGTTGTATGGATGCCAGTTTTCAATTTCGGAGAGCGAGAAGGAAACGGTGACTTTTTCCCCTCTTGGCAAGAAGATCGGCTGCGTGTAATTCGTACCATTCTCGTCATCATCGTAGACCCAGAGCAGGAAAGCTGATGAGGCTTTCTCGCTTGAGATGGTCAGTGATCCGAGCTGCGGCCTAATCTGCAGTTCATCATCGGTGATGAAGAGTCCGGTTCCCGTCGACCGGAGCAGGATGCCATCAGATCTTTGCTGCATGGTGATCGGTCCCTTGCCTTCCCACGTCGCATTGATCTCTCCCGCACGAAATTCGAAACTTTGCGTCCGCATTGCGAAACTTGCTGTCGGGATGCATAGCAATCCTACTACGGTCAGCGTGCCGAGAATGGAAGAAACCGAACGTATGCCTGCATTGTACCGCATCAGGAGAGAATCTTTGTTGTACACTCTCAGCATGAGGATGCTCATCATCAACGCCGACGACCTCGGGGTGAATACTCAGCGTACGCACGGCATCTTCCAATGCTTCGAATTCGGCATCGTCACGAGTGCGACCTTGCTTCCGAATGCAACTGATTCCGATCGGGCCGGAAAACAGGCGCGGGAGAAGAAGCTGCCGACCGGTCTGCATCTGAATCTGACGGAGGAGTATCCCCTCAGTAAGGCTGAAGGAATCGAATCGCTCCTGGAGGGAAACGGGATGTTTTTGGTCGGTGACAGAATGAGAAAAGCGCTCGACCAGGGAGAGGTGAAGAAGGAGCATCTCGAGCGCGAGATTCGTGCGCAGATGGAGTGGTTCTTCGATACGGTCGGAGCTCCGACGCACGTCGATTCGCACCATCACATTCACACGCATCCCATGGTTGCCGCAGCGTTAATTCCGGCACTCGAACGTTACGGTATTCGCTTTGTCAGAATTCCTCTTGAGGAACCACTGCCGCCGTTCGGGTATATCATTTCTGACGAGCAGATTGAAAAAGTTCGACGTATCAACGACGCTGCAAATATTGCGCGAGACATGTACGGTGCGTATGGCATCGCCACCTCCGATCACTTTCGAGGGCTCACCTTAGCCGGAAACGCAGCACTGAAGAATCTTCGACATATTCTCGGTCGTCTTCCGGAAGGGGTGACCGAACTGATGGTGCATCCCGGCAGTGCGTGTACCTATGGCACACCTTTTGACTTGGATCCGCAGCGGCAAACCGAGCTTCGGATGCTCACGGACGTCAGTATTGCCGAGGAGCTTTGTGAGAGAGGGATAAAGCTGGGAACATATGGAGACTTGTAAGATTGTTCAAATTAAGTATTCAAAAAGGGTCGCTTCCAGTTGTCACTTCGGTGTACCTTGTGCCTCCTGTGCTTACCCAACTTCGTCTCCCGGCATTTCTTGCGACAGCACTCGCAGTGCTCGCTCTCGAACTTGCGACGGTGACAACTGCCTTTGCTGCAGTGAAAACTGTGGATACGGCCTGCATGAAGAAGGCCGTCGATGAAAGGAGCAAGCAGATTCAGAAAGCATACAAAGACTATTCCGATGACATGGTGGAGGCCTCGAAAAGGCTTCAGGAAGACGAGAACGACAAGTTGGAGTATGGGGATATCGCGTACCGCCAAAGCGAAACTCAGAGAGTGTTCCAAAATTACACCTACGAAATCTCCGAGCGCTCCCGCGATCTTTCTTCCAAGTTGACCGACGCATGGAATGTTTACGCCAAAAGCAGGGCCTCGTGTAACGCTTCTGCGATTCCCGAGTCCGTCACTCCGACGTATAAGCCGCCGAACTATGGAGCACCTTCGTACGGAACCTATCCTTCCTACGGTACGTATCCATACGGGAGCAATTATTACGGCAGCGGCTACCCGTATTCCTATCGCCAGAATCCCTACGATCAGTACGATTACGATGCGTACGATCGGTATCGTCGCGGAATCGGATACTACTACCACGGTGCAGCCGCCTGCGAGAGCCGACCTCTTGCACCTCCCCCGCCAGGTTGCGGATATCAGTTCGGAACCGACAGCGAAGGCTGCCCAAGTTACACTCCGGTCTGCGACAACGCGCTGAGTCAAACGACACCTTGCACATGTTCGAATCAGTTTGCTCCGGTCTGCGGTCGCGATGGAAGAACGTACTTCAATGCATGCTACGCGCTTTGCTTGGGAGGAACGGTCCAGTATGAGGGGAGCTGCTACCAGTACTAGGGAATATCTAAAAAAGTATGCCGATTCTTTGCATCATGCGATTTTGAGGTTTTGCGATGAACGCTGATTGCGTTTTCAGAATGGAAAAAAAACCGCTTTCCTGCTATAATGATCAGATATTTTTATGCAAAATTTTTTCCGTCCCAGTGCATCCGGCCGCTTCAGAGAGTTTTTGCCGTCCATCATGATCTCAGTGTTGATCGTGTCGGTGCTGATCGTATCAGGCAGTTTCTTCTTCCATCGCGGGCAGAATACGATGGAGGATCAGCTCAAAGACAAGCTCAGAAGCACCGCTGCAGCGGCAGCAATGCAGTTTCATGGCGACCTGATCGGCGTCATCAAGGACGGGGATACGATCAAATCGTCGCCGGCATTGAAGGATACCGTTTCGAAGCTGAATGCGATTCGAAATGATGTGAGCAACATCCGCTACGCATACATCATGAAGAAGTCCGAGGACCGAAGTATGCTTAAGTTTGTCGCTGATGCCGATTTGCAAAGAACCGATGAAGAACTGGACCTCGACAAGAGCGGTACGGTCGATGAGAACGAATTGGCATCGCAGCCGGGCGATCTCTACAACTGGACGGAGTTTCCAGTGCTTGAAGAGGAAGCATTTCTACATCCTGCAGTCGATGAGGAAATCGGCAGCGATCAGTGGGGCTCCATTCTGTCCGGATATGCGCCGATTCGAAATGAGTCGGGGACAGTCGTCGCTATTCTCGGTATCGATATGGCGGCGGACGACTATCGCGATCTGTCGCAGAGCATTTTTTCGCCTGTGACGTTTCTTCTCATTGCTCTCGCGGTGATCTGCATCGCGGGCGGTATATTGCTTTTATTGTGGAAGCGAAGGATCGAGTCCTTGCAGAGGCTCGAAGTCGAGCGTGCGGGTTTGATGCGTCTTGCGTTCCATCAGCTGGGCGGGCCGCTCACCATCATCAGTTGGTCCCTGCAGGAATTGGAGGAGAATGGACCGGAATCGATACAGAGGACGATCGGCAACATTCACGAAGGTGTCTCACGTCTCACTGATATCCTCAAAACTCTGAGGAATGCGGATCTCGTACATGCCGACAAGCTGGAGTACAAGCCTGAATTCGGATCGCTCTCCACGGTGATCAGGAGTGTTGCGGAGGATCTCGGAACAAGACTGACGAATCGCAGCCAGCGTCTTCGTTTGGAGCTCATCGAGAATATCACGATGCGTATGGATACGAAGTTGATTGCAGGGGTCCTCATGGAGCTGTTTGCAAATGCCATCGACTTCTCTCCGGATGGCGCGGAAATCGTCGTGCGCTCAAGGAAAGAGGCTCGGTTTGCGGTCTTCGAGGTGGAAGACAGAGGTTGCGGCATCCCGTCCTCCGATCTGCATCGAGTCTTTGACGAGTTCATGCGTGGTAGCAATGCGACGAAGTACAAGGCGGACGGCAACGGACTTGGGCTCTATATTGTGAATGGCATCGTGAAGCGCTCAGGAGGTTCCATCAGCATTAAGAGTCGCGAAGGGAAGGGGACTACCGTGACTGTGAAGCTGCCGATTGTTTGAAAAACCTCAGAAAAATGCACGCTGCTTCGTCACGGTTCGAGACGCTCTGAGGAGCTCCTCACCGCGACAGGCCATTTCACTGCGATGCTGAGGGGCGCGAGCCTCAGCGATGCGTCTCGAAGCATGCCTCTTCAGCGATTATTTGCCACCACCTTCCTCAGAGCTGTTTCATTATTGCCGCGCGTGCGTACCGTGCTTGCTGTATATTTTCTGGACAGTGAAAACGGAAGGGTTTTGTAGCGTGCAAGGTAGACTTCCTGTTCTTCCGTACCGTTTGGCATGCTGACGGTTCTTTCCCACGCGATCTCGTTGCTCCGGACGCGATGACCGTTCGAGGTGATCGTTTGCTCTGTCCGGCCGGCGAAGAACGGACCGCTGATGTCGACCGTGCGACCGTCGTCGACGCCAAAGATGTTGACCACTGCGTCGTCGCCGATCGTTCTCGACTGGATGACAATGGGTCCCGGCGTGTCGTTTTTGAAGATCATGTCCTGATGTCCCATGAAGATCGTCGCATCGAGACCGACTCCGTGTTTCTCGTAGTACGTGACGTACAGACTGTGGCTCTTGTGCTCGAGAATGGGAAGCCCTGCCCGAAGCGCGGCGCGAAACAGCGTTGTGGATGCTTGGCAAATGCCTCCTCCCGGAGAGGGGCGCAGTTCACCTCCTCCGAAGATCGTAAGCGCCATCTTCCAGCCCGTTCCGAGCGTGACCCTGTCACCGAGCGCGTTGTTAAAAGAGAAGGTCTCTCCCTGCGGGATGACGATATTGCCGATGTGTTCATTGATCGCTTTCCGTACATTGTCCTTCCGTCCAGCACCAGAACCTTTGAAGTTCGACTCTCCGCTCGCAAGCAGCGTGAGTGTTTCTTTCACAATGCTTCCGCTTCCTGCGCTACCGAGAATGGAAGGAAACTCTTCCGTTACGGGTATCGAGACGGAGGAACTTTCCGATTCGAAGGCGCTCTTCAGGAGCTTTGCGGCGATCTCTGCTTCGAATGAATACCCTTTTTCACTCATGCAGTCTGTTTCTATTCTCCGTATTCCCTGAGCATCGCTGTACTCCCGTTCGATGCTGCAGTTTTTCACCGCAGGCAGGCCGTTGATTTGCAGCGTTTTCAGGTCGTGCTCGGCCCGACGTGCATCGACTGTGGCATCCAGGTTTCCGCTTAGATCGAGAGAGAGTTTCACCCATGATTCGTGATCGGCAAGAGCTACTAACGATTCTGTAACAGCTGTTCCTGTTCCGGTGAAGTACGTTACGTTTACGGAACGTTTGAGCAAATCCGAACGATTCTGCACCGCTTCTTTCAGATCTTCCGCAGTCACTCTGCTGACGAGAAGTCCCGCGTAAGCGGCACTGGCGGTCTCCGAGGATGAAGAAGCACCAAATAGATGCAGGGATCCCGTCGCGGACACGACAAGAACGGCCGCGGCAAGAACCAGTGCGGATTTTGCTTCCTCGAATCCGGAAAAGACATTGTGCTTAGAGAGTTTCATGAGGGGTGTTTTTTTGTATTGAAGTTATTATAACATAATTTAGAAATTATGCAAACATTTTTATTCTCCAATCAAAAAAGCCCGATGATTGATCGGGCTTTCGTGGATGTTTTTGGAAAACTTTACAGTCCGAGAGTCAGGAATTTGCTTGCGGCCGCAGATGCTGCTGCGAGGAGGCCGATGAGCGTTGCGTAGACGATGGCGGTGAAACCTCCGCTGTCTTCATTGTTGGCATTGTTCTGCTGCCCTTTCTTCACCGGGGTCAGCGAGGACTTTTCGATTGGGTTGCTGTAGAAGCCGTCATCGTTCGTTCCTGTCTGAGGCAGGATAACCGGAGGATAGTAAGGCGGAGGAGTCGGCTGCGTCACGACAGGCGGGTAGAAGACAGGAGGAGTCGTCGGGGTATAGGTCGGTGGGAAGTACGGAGGATAGTGCGGAGGCTGGTACGGCGGGTAGTACGGAGGCTGATAGGTCTGTCCCTGTACCGTCGTATCATCTGTCGAGGTCTGCCCATTCACTGAGGCCGTGTTCCTGAGGACCGTATTGTTGCTCACATCGCTTCTGATCTGCGCGTTGAGCGTGATGGTGAGACTTCCATTTGCCGGCACGGTCAGGTTGGTCCATGTCACGTTCTGGCCGCTGATGCTTCCTCCGTTGGAGACGGTCAGAATGGTGAGTCCGTACGGAACTGAGTCCGAGACGGTGACGTTGGTTGTTGCAGTAGAGGAGCTGTTCGTCAGTGTGATCTGGTAGTTCAACGTGTCGCCAACCGATGCGGTGGAGCGATTGTCGGTTTTGTAGATTGTCAGACTTCCTCCGGTATTCGGGCATGTGAGGATGGTCGAGACTGTCTGGCTCGTATTATTTGCCAGTGCAGGATCGGTCGTTGAACTTGCAACCGTCGTGACTGCCTGCACGGTGGTTTGCGTGCAGTTGCTGATCGTCGGTGCTGCGAAGGTGAAGACGACGGTGATGCTCTGGCCCGTTGTCATTGTTCCAAGCGTGCAGTTGACGTTGCTGCCCGAGACGGCACACGTTGCGCCGCTTGCAGAGGAGTAGGTGAGTCCGGAAGGAGTCGGGAGTGTCATCGTGGCTGCGCTTGCCGTGCTTGGGCCATTATTGATGACGGTTGCGGTATAGATAGCATTCGTACCGCGTTGGACGGTCGTCGAGCCCGTGAGAGCTACCGAGAGATCGGCAACGGTGTTCGTCGGACACGTCAGTGTCGTCGTCGCCTGACCCTGATTATTCGTCGTGTTTGGATCGGTTGTCGCAGCGCTGACGGATGCGATATTCGTCGTAGTGATCGTCTGCGTGCAAGATGTCACGGTTTGTGCTGTAAACGTGAGCGTGATGGTCGCCGACTGATTGATTGCAAGTGTTCCTGCCTGACACTGGATTTGGGTCGTGGTTGCGACGCAGGTCACTCCTGACGATGCCGTAAAGGACGAGTAGGTCAGATTTGCAGGAATCGGGTCCGTGATGACGACGCCTGTGGCGGTTGCGGGGCCGAGGTTCGTCACCGTGATTGTGTAAATCACGTTACTTCCCCGAACGGCTGTCAGTGTTCCAGTCTTCTGGATGGCCATGTCTGCCGTCGTCACTGGAGGACAGGTGACAGTTGTCGTCACCGTCTGACTCTGGTTATTGCTCAGGTTCGGGTCCGTTGCAGATGTGCTGACGGAAGCGATATTCGCAATGGTGCTGTTGCAGGTAAGAGTGTTTGGAACATTGAAGGAAACGGTGACGGACGCACTCTGTCCGCTGCCGAGTGTCAGGCTGTTGCAGACAATGTTGTTGCTACTTTGCACGCAGTTTCCGGAGCTCTGCGAAGCGTTGAAGGTGAGACCTGCAGGTATCGGATCAGTGAATGCGATATTCGTTCCGGTTCCTGGTCCGGCATTCAGGGCAGTCAATGTGTACTGAACGACTCCGCCCCTGACGATGGTGCTGGGGCCCGTTTTACTGATCGAGAGATCTGCTCCCGCAGTGATCGGACACTCAAGTGCCGTTGTGACCGTTTGGCTCTGGTTATTACTCAGGTTCGGGTCGGTCGTCGATGAGGTGATCGATGCGGTGTTACTAACGCTGACCTGAACGCAGTTTGCGATGTTCGGGACATCGAATGCGATCGGAAGGACGGCATTCTGTCCGCTCGTGAGATTGAAGTTGCTGCAGACGATGTTCGATCCGTTGATGGCACAGCTGTTGGAGCTCTGGGCAACATTGAATGTCAGACCTGCAGGAATCGGATCGGTAATAACGACATTTGTCGCCGTACCGGGTCCTGCGTTGAAGATGTTCAGCGTGTAGACGATCGTGCTGCCGCGAACGATGGAAGAAGGTCCGATTTTCTGGATCGAGAGATCAGCCGTCACCGGAGCGCACGTCACCGACGTGCTGACCGTCGAGCTCTGATTGTTTGCTGAGTTCGGATCCGTCGTCGAGGTGCTCACCGACGCGCTATTCAGGATCGTCGAGGAACACGCAACCGTGTTCGGAACATTGAAGGCGATCGTGACCGTCGCCGACTGACCGTTCGTCAGCGTCAAATTGTTACAGAGGATGTTCACACCGTTCTGGAGACAGTTTGCCGAGCTCTGTGAAGGATTGAAGGTCAATCCTGCAGGAATCGGATCGGCAATCGTCACGTTATTTGCGGTGTTCGGTCCTCCGTTGAAGGCACTCACCGTGTAGATCACGACTCCGCCCTGAACCACCGTCGCAGGTCCGCTCTTCACGACACTGAGATCAGCCGTCACCGGCGGACACGTGAGTGTCGTTTGCACCGTCTGGCTCGTATTGTTTCCCAACACCGGATCGGTTGTTGCAGAACTGACCGTCGCCGTATTGTTCACCGTTGTCTGCGTGCAGTTTGCAACCGTCGGCACATTGAAGGCGATTTGGATGTTCGTCGTCTGTCCATTCGACAAACTGAAGTTGTTACAGACGACGTTGTTTCCGCTCTGGAAACAGCTGTTCGAGCTCTGCGAAGGATTGAAGGTGAGTCCAGAGGGAATGGCATCCGTGACCGTAACGTTGTTTGCGGTCGCCGGACCGTTATTGCTGACAGTCACTGTGTAGATGGCGACGTTGCCACGCTGCACTGAGGACGGTCCGGATTTCTGAATCGAGAGATCAGCTTGTACCGGACATGTTACCGTTGTACTCACCGTACCGCTCTGATTATTCGAAGAGTTCGGATCGGTTGTGGATGTGCTGACGGAGGAAGTATTGAAAATGGTTGAATTGCAGGAAACGAAGTTTGGAACGTTGAAAGAAACCGTAACGGTTGCCGACTGTCCGTTCGTCAATGTGAGGTTGTTGCAGAGAATATTGCTTCCGTTCTGTACACAGTTGCCGGAGGTCTGCGAAGGATTAAAGGTCAATCCTGCAGGAATCGGATCGGCAATCGTCACGTTATTTGCGGTATTCGGACCGTTGTTCGTCGCCGTCAGCGTGTAGCTGACAATGCCCCCCTGAGCTACCGTCGCAGGACCGTTCTTTACAATCCACAGATCAGCCTGATTGCAGGTAACGGTAGTGCTGACCGTCGAACTCTGATTGTTGCTTGAGTTTGGATCGGTCGTCGAGGTGCTGACGGAGGAAGTATTGAAAATACTTGAATTGCAGAAAACGGAGTTTGGAACGTTGAAAGAAACCGTAACGGTTGCCGACTGTCCGTTCGTCAATGTGAGGTTGTTGCAGAGAATATTGCTTCCGTTCTGCACGCAGTTGCCGGAGCTCTGGGATGCATTGAACGTAAGACCTCCGGGAATCGGATCGGCAATCGTCACGTTATTTGCGGTATTCGGACCGTTGTTCGTTGCCGTGAGCGTGTAGCTGACGATCCCTCCCTGCAGAACTGTTGCAGGACCGTTCTTGATGATCGAGAGATCAGCCGTCACCGGCGGACACGTAAGTGTCGTTTGCACTGTCTGGCTCGTATTGTTTCCCGAAACCGGATCGCTTATTGGAGAACTGACCGTCGCCGTATTGTTCACCGTTGTCTGCGTGCAGTTTGCGACCGTCGGTACATTGAAGGCAATTTGGATGTTTGTACTTTGGTTACTACTTAGATTAAAAAGAAGAGTACAGACAACGTTCGATCCGTTCTGCACACAGCTATTGGAGCTTTGGCTTGCATTGAAGGTAAGCCCCGAAGGAATGGCATCCGTAATCGTGATACTACTCACCGTACTTGGACCGTTATTCGTAACGGAGACTGTGTAGCTCAAAACATTTCCTCGCTCGATGGATGATGGTCCGAATTTTTGGATGGACAGATCAGCCGTCACCGGCGGACACGTAAGTGTCGTTTGCACCGTCTGGCTCGTATTGTTTCCCGAAACCGGATCGGTTGTTGCAGAACTGACCGTCGCCGTATTGTTCACCGTCGTCTGCGTGCAGTTTGCGACTGTCGGTACGTTGAAGGCGATTTGGATGTTCGTCGTCTGTCCATTCGACAAACTGAAGTTGTTGCAGACGACGTTGTTTCCGCTCTGGAAACAGCTGTTCGAGCTCTGTGAAGCATTGAAGGTGAGTCCGGAGGGAATCGCATCCGTGACCGTGACGTTGCTTGCGGTTGCAGGACCGTTATTGGTGACCGTCACTGTGTAGATGGCGACGTTGCCGCGCTGCACTGAGGACGGTCCGGATTTCTGAATCGAGAGATCAGCTTGCACCGGGCATGTCACCGTCGTACTCACCGTTCCGCTCTGGTTATTGCTTGAGTTTGGATCGGTTGTAGAAGTACTGATCGACGCCGTATTCTGAATGTTCGAGTTACAAGAAACCGAATTCGGAACATTGAAAGATACAGTGACACTGGTCGATTGGCCGCTGCCGAGCGTGATGTTATTGCACACGATATTGCTTCCGCTTTGGATGCAATTACCGGAGCTCTGTGAAGCGTTGAAGGTGAGTCCAGATGGGATGGCATCCGTAAACGTGACGCTGTTTGCCGTTGCAGGTCCTGCGTTCAGCGCCGTCAGAGTGTAACTGACGACTCCTCCTTGGATGACGCTACTTGGTCCGCTCTTCGTGATCGAAAGATCGGCACCGGGTACGGCACAGAAAGAATTGCTGACCGGAGCGCAGCGAAGTTTTACGACTGAATCCGTCGCATCGGGATCGGAAGAAACCTGAGAACCGAAGGAATCGTAGACGATACCGACAGCAACCGAGCCCGTAGGACAGCTGATGCTTTGGATGGTCGTCGGTACCTGGCTTCCGTGCGGCAGGAAATCTCCAGGTTGCCTCGTATCGACTTCCGTCGGATCGATGCCGTCGCAAGAGATGGGGTTGCAGCCGATACCTTGGCCATCCATCGCGTCTTGTCTTCCTCCGGACGCATTGGACTCCAGGTCGGCCCAGTACACTGTTGCAACTGCATTATTCGTTCCGCAGGTCGGTTGAACGAGATCGCTTGGGAAGCGTGTGTTGCTGCTTAAGTCACTGTTTGAGAGGTATGCACCCTGGGTTCCGAGCGTTCCGTTCGTAGCATTGATCGGGCTGCAGGCGATCGTCAGTCCGTCCGTGCTGTCATTTCCTGCCTGTATTCCAAGATAGGCCACGCTCGTAATCACCTGTCCGGATGGACAGTTGAGTGTGCCTCCGGAAGGTCTCGTCACGCTGCTCCCGTTTTCATTCGTCTGACTGTCGTAGGAGTTTGGCGTGTAGGAAGCCGAACCGAGAGGCGGTCCTGCTGCTTGGGTCTTCTGGAGCAAGGGTTCGAAGGTACCGATCAGTCCGCTCTGAATCTGCACCAGCAGCATCGCTGCAAGGACGAAGGATGATATCGTTTTGCGGAGCTCCATATATGAGACGGGGAAATGAAGATTTAGCAAGTTAACGAAAAGGGAGGGAACTTTACCTTATAACTAAAATATTGTCAAACGTAAAATGTATGGAATTATTTACACCCTAAAATCTCGCTATAAAATGAGCTTTTAGCCCTGATTTCTGCGGAAATTTCATTATTGTTGCAATTCCGATAATCAGGATGCTTAATCCTGAAAGAATCAGAAATGTCATGGAAAATGGATCGGATGGCATCTCTCTTTTCGTCGTTATCAGCTCCTGAGCTTCGGTCGACAGGTAGTACCCGTTATCGTTTCCGGTTTCAGGCAGGGGAATGTTGTCATTCAGCCCTTCGGATGGATCGGATATGCGAGTGGTGCACTGGACCCATGCGGAAACAGGCGGAGTCGCATCGGAACCTTCGTAGGAAAGGGCGATATTTTTCAGCTCAGCAAAAGATTCGCAGTGGCTTGGATCACTCACTCCGTATGTGATCTTGAAGGACTTTTGCTCACCTGAATGCAGTGCCTGCTTGCAAGAAATATTTCCCTTGAGGAATGAGCATGTTTTCGACGACAGTGCACTGTCGAAGATCGCATCACTCGGAACAGGGCCTTGCGTTGCTATGAGGCCATTCTCGATTTTTTTGCCCAAGTTCTTCATCGTCACCGTATACTCGGCGAGAAATCCTTTCCCTCCAGCTGCAGCGGACTGAGCGGAGCTTGCAGAACCTGCTTCTTCGCCATTGACGACATCTTTGCAGTGCACCTTGCTGCTGACAGTCGATGCATTGAGCGATGTCTGCACCGATTGCAGGATGGGTGTCGTCTCACATGTCGAACCGTCTTCGATCTTGTACGTGATCTGAAATTCTTTGCTTTGTTTTGCGGCAAGGTCTTGGGTGCATATCACGCTTCCGTTCGATTCCTTGCATCGGCTGTCCGATCGAGAAGGATCGAAGACATGACCCGGAGGAATCGGTCCGTGTGTCACACTCATATTCTTCAGAGCTTTGGAGCCGAGGTTCTTGAGACTGACGGTGTAGACCGAACGCGGGTCTCGCATGGCTCTCTCTTTGGCATCTTCCAGGGCTTTCTTTGTCGCAAGTTCTCGGTCCAAATCTTCCCCTTTCATCACTCTGCATTGCACGGTCGCTTCTGCTGGTGCAGCCGTGTTTGTTGCATTGGCGAAAACCGTACGGATGCTTTGGAGCACAGGGCTCAGCCTGCAGAATGCAGGATTGGTAATCCTGTAGACAATGGGGAATTCTTTCCTTTCCGATGGTCCTAGGTCTCTGGTGCATCCAACGATTTTTTGGAGCAGCGAACAACTTTTTCCCGATCGACCTGGGTCGAAGGTCGCACCGAATGGTATCGGACCGTGCTCAAGACGAAGACCTTTGAGGGGATTTCTGAGTGGATTTCTTAGTGTGACGTCGTAGACGGCAAAGAGATCTCTATTGCCCGCTGATGCGTTCGCAGAAGGAACATTGAAAGATCCGTCTGAAGACTGATATGAGGGTATTGTGAGCGATCCGTCGGAGGAGTTGTAGCGAGGTACCCTGAAAGAGCCTCTGGAAGATCGGTATGGAGGAATGGTCACCGATCCGTTTGATGATTGATAGGGAGGGATAGCGACCGATCCGTTTGATGATTGATAGGGAGGGATAGCGACCGATCCGTTTGATGATTGATAAGGAGGGATAGCGACCGATCCGTTGGAAGACTGATATGGCGGAATATTGATACCAGTGCGACTGGTGTTCCCCGGATCACACTCGATGAAGCCCGTGATGCAGGGAGGTTTTGGAAGCATAAAGGATGGATATTTTAAATTATTACCTAAATTTGTCAAGTATCGAGAATTGCGATGATTCAGTAATCTTTGCGCACTAAATTCTTTTTCTCTCATGAAGACCGAAGCCATTCGCACCGCCTATCTGGAGTTCTTTCAAAGCAAGGGTCATGCAGTCATTCCGGGAGCTTCTCTTGTTCCTGAGAACGATCCGACGGTGCTCTTTACGACCGCGGGCATGCATCCGCTCGTTCCTTACCTGATGGGCCAGAAGCACCCGATGGGGAGCCGATTGGCCGACGTCCAGCTCTGTGTTCGCACGCAGGATATCGACGAAGTAGGGGACAGCAGCCATCTCACGTGTTTCGAGATGCTTGGAAACTGGAGCCTTGGGGATTACTTCAAGAAGGGAGCCATCGAAATGAGTTTCGAATTTTTGACAGGCGTTCTGGGTATTCCTGTTTCGATGCTTGCAGTCACCTGCTTCGAGGGTGACAGCGATGCGCCTAAAGATGAAGAGTCTGCAGGAATTTGGGAATCTCTCGGCATGCCGCGCGAACGTATCGGTTTTCTGCCGAAGGCCAAGAACTGGTGGGGCCCTGCAGGAAAAACAGGACCCTGCGGTCCGGATACTGAAATGTTCTACTGGGTGGGGGAAGGGGAGCCGAAGGGCAATCCTGCGACTCATGACAGCGAGTGGATGGAAATCTGGAACGATGTCTTCATGCAGTACAACAAGCAAGAGGATGGGTCGTTTGTTCCGCTTACGCAGCAGAATGTCGATACGGGTATGGGACTCGAGAGAGTTGCAGCCGTGATGCAGGGGGTGAAGAGTGTGTATGAGACGGATACGTTTCTGCCGATCGTTGAAAAAGTGACAACTTCAACGTTAAAAGTTCACAGTGAAAAAGACATTCGTATTATCGTCGATCACTTGAAGGCAGCCACGTTCATGCTCTCGGACGGCGTTCGCCCGAGCAATGTCGATCAGGGATATGTTCTCAGGAGAATTATTCGTCGTGCGATACGTTCTGCAAGAAAATTAGGCATCGAGCAAACTTCCGGCTTTTGTTCATCCATTGCGGACACTGTTCTCAACCAGTACTCGTCGTTCTATTCCAAGCTCGAGGCAGAGAGACAGGCGATCATCGATGGATTCAATCGGGAAGAAGAAGCATTCGGCAAAGCTTTGTCCGAGGGCACGAAACACTTTCAGAAAGTCGTCGAGAGAAGCACGAAACAGATCGTTGGACTCGATGCCTTTCACCTGTACGACACGTATGGTTTTCCGATCGAAATGACGCGGGAGATGGCTTTGGAACACGGACTCGCTGTCGATGAAGCAGGATTCCAGAAAGCGTTTTCAGAGCATCAGGCGCTCAGTCGGGCCGGTGCTGAGAAGAAGTTTGCAGGCGGTCTGGCTGATCACAGCGCAGAGACGACCAAGCTCCATACGGCAACTCATCTGCTGAACGCTGCTCTTCGCACAGTCCTCGGGGAGACTATTTCCCAGAAGGGAAGCAATATCACCGCCGAAAGACTGCGTTTCGATTTCAATTACGCACAGAAGATGACTCCCGAGCAGATCAAGAAAGTCGAAGAGCTCGTGAATGCCGCAATCAAAGCAGATGCACTTGTCAGTTACTCAGTGATGACGGTGGATGCGGCGAAAGCCAGCGGTGCCATCGGAGTCTTTGGTGACAAGTACGGGGAGAAGGTGAAGGTCTACACGATGGGTACTTTCTCGAAAGAAATCTGCGGCGGTCCGCATGTAAAAAAACTTGGCATGCTCGGCTCATTCAAGATTCAGAAAGAGGAATCCAGTTCGGCAGGTATTCGTCGCATCAAAGCGGTCGTATCGGGTGGATCCAAGGATATCGACGTTGCGGTCGAGGCATCGCTATAGTGGCGTCCGATGATGTTCACGTCGCCGACATTTCTTTTCCTTTTTTTTCCTGCAGTTGCAGGGCTGTATTGCCTCTGTCCGAGACGTCAAAAACATCTTCTTCTCTTCGTTGCCAGCATTCTCTTTTATAGCTGGGGAGATCCCGGAGGCATTGTCTATTTACTTGGAAGCATCGTTCTCAACTTCATCTTTGGCATTCTCATAGAACGAGGATCTCCCCGAAGAAGAGGATGGCTAACGCTGATTTTCGGTATTGCATTGAATGTGGGAGGACTCATGTATTTGAAGTACACAGGATTCTTTATTAACTCCTTGAACATCCTTAGTTCACTGCAGCTCTCTTGGACGTCCGTGCATATACCGCTTGGGATTTCATTCTTCACGTTTCATGCGATTTCTTATCTCGTGGATGTCTGGAGGAAGAAGAGGACTGCTCAGCGGTCCGTTCTTAAGTTCGGTCTTTACATTGCATTCTTCCCTCAATTGCTTGCCGGTCCGATCATGCGGTACGAGGAGTTCGGCACTCAGCTGGATTCGTTGCCGCCGCGGCTGAATCTTGAAGACCTGCACTTCGGTTTTCA
>SXGR01006473.1_pt1 | contig 16617 bp, 13 predicted proteins | sample 3174711 | NCBI WGS metagenome assembly SXGR01 (sample SAMN11356860, study PRJNA531348) | freshwater metagenome | isolation source: freshwater sample F1-60 | place: China: Fuxian Lake, Yuxi | collected 2017-12-25
AGCAGGCCCGAGAAGCGAGCTGCAAAGGGCGCATAAAGCGGCAGGTAAGCGATCAAACGGTCTCTGAGGGTGTAGCCATGCCGCGACTTGTATTGGTGGAGGGTTTCGATCTTCATGCGCGCCATGTCAACGCCGGTGGGGCAATCGCGTCGGCAGCCTTTGCAGCTCACGCACAGGTCCATCGCCTCCATCAGGGCCGGACTGGCCAGCCCCTGGTCATCGAGTTGGCCGCTGAGCGCAAGGCGCAAGGTGTTGGCCCGGCCCCGGGTCAGGTGTTGCTCGTCCCGGGTGACCCGGTAGCTGGGGCACATGGTCCCGGCGTCGAAGTTTCGACAAGTGCCGTTGTTGTTGCACATGTCCACGGCTTTGGCAAAGCCTTGTGCCGGGTCGCCACCAGTGCCGGGGCTGCTGATTTCCTCGGTGAGCGGGTTGTTTTGGACATCCCAGGCGCGCCAGTCCAGGGCAGTTTGAATAGGGATCACCTTGTAAGCCGGGCCATAACGCATCAGCGAGCGCTCGTCCATGGCGGGCGGGTTGACGATGCGTTGGGGTGAGAGCAGGTTCAGCGGATCCAGGTGCTGTTTGATTGCAGCAAAAGCCTGGTTGATTTTGGGGCCAAATTGCCATTGAATCCACTCACCCCGGCACAAACCGTCGCCATGCTCACCGCTGTAGGCGCCCCGGTATTTGCGCACCAGGGCGCTGGCCTCTTCCGCGATACGCCGCATCTGGCTCGCGCCCTGGCGCCGCATATCCAAAATTGGCCGCACATGCAACGTACCCACCGATGCGTGCGCATACCAGGTACCCCGGGTACCGTGGCGCTTGAATACTTCAGAGAGTTGGTCTGTGTACTGCGCGAGATGCTCCAGAGGTACCGCGCAATCTTCAATAAAGCTCACCGGCTTACCGTCGCCCTTGAGGCTCATCATGATGTTCAAGCCAGCTTTGCGCACATCCCACAATTTTTTTTGCGACAGTTCGTCGGTCAGTTCGACCACGCTGCCCGGTAGGCCGAGGTCTCCCATCAGTGCCGCCAATTGGCGCAGCTTGAGCTTCAAGTCGTTCTTGTTTGTGCCAGCAAATTCGACCAGCAAAATAGCCTCTGGTGTGCCGATCAGGGCCTGCCGGATGGTGGCAGCGAAGGCCGGATTTTGCAGCGACAAGGCGAGCATGGTGCGGTCCACCAATTCGACTGCCGTCAGGCTTCCTTCGCCGAGTTTGACGATGTGTTGGGCGGTCTCCATGGCCCGGTGAAAACTCGGGAAATTCACCACCCCCAAAACTCTGGCGCCGGGTAGTTCGCTGAGCTTCAAGCTGATGGATTGGGTCATGCCCAGCGTACCTTCGCTGCCGACCAACAGATGGGCCAGGTTGACAGACTCGTCGCTGGTGTAGGGGCGCTCGCTCTGGTTGCAAAATATATCCAGGTTGTAGCCTGCGACCCGGCGCAGCAATTTGGGCCAGTGCAGCGCGATCTCGCCGCCCAGGCCATCAGCCAGGTGTTTGACAAAGTCGCCTAATTCGCGCGCCCGGCCGCTGCTGTGTTGGTAGGCCCCAAGTTCAAGCAATGCGCCATCGCTTTGCCAGGCAGTCAAGCCCAGCACGTTGTGAACCATGTTGCCGTAGGCAATCGAGCGGCTGCCACATGAGTTGTTGCCAGCCATGCCGCCCAAGGTGGCCTGCGCGCCGGTTGACACATCTACCGCAAACCACAGGCCGTGGGGCTTGAGCTGGCGGTTGAGATGGTCGAGCACCAGGCCTGGCTGCACCTCGGCGCAGCGCTGGGCCAGATCCAGGTGCAGCAGGCTGCGCAGGTGTTTGCTGTGGTCTATGACCAGGCCAGCACCCACGGTTTGCCCGCATTGGCTGGTGCCACCACCGCGCGGCATTATGGGGACGCCGAGATCGCGGCAAATCGCCATCGCCTCGGGTACCTCGTGGGCATAGCGGGGCAAAAACACACCCACTGGCATGACCTGGTACATCGATGCGTCGGTAGCGTAGCGGCCGCGGTCAGCAGCGGTAAACAGCACCTCGCCCTGCGTGTGCCTGCGCAGGCGGGCGGCCAAGCGGCCAGCGATGTCGTTACTGGCGCGTGACACCTGCTCGTAGGTGTCGGCCGGTGAAAGCGCGGACAAATGGGGCTCAGGGGCGTTCATGGTGAAAGTTCGGGTTAAACCCTGGGGGTTTGTAGGCGCACCTGACGTGCCCTGCATGTCTATTTTGTATGCAAAAATGGCCGATAGCCGGAGATTATTTGCACATGCTTCATCTTGACTTTCATCCGACTGGACGGCATTTCTTGCAAATCCCGGGCCCCTCGCCAGTGCCGGACCGCATTCTGCGCGCTATCAGCCTGCCCACCATAGACCACCGAGGCCCAGAATTTGGCGCCTTGGGCTTGAAGGTGATGGCAGACCTGCAAAAAATTTTTAAAACTGCTCACCCGGTGCTGATTTACCCTTCTTCGGGCACTGGCGCCTGGGAGGCTGCCTTGGTCAACACCCTCAGCGAAGGCGACCAGGTGCTGATGTTTGAGACCGGTCACTTTGCCGCGCTTTGGCACAAGCTCGCCAGCCGCCTGGGCTTGAGCGCCGAGCGGCTCGCCTGGCCCGGGGCGGCCGCCTGGCGCCAAGGCGTTGATCCCAGCATGATCTCGCAACGCTTGGCGGCCGACCCCGGTCACATGATCAAGGCGGTGTGTGTGGTGCACAACGAAACCTCCACCGGCGTGACCAGCGACATCGCAGCCGTGCGCCGCGCCATCGACAGCGCCGCTCACCCGGCCCTGTTGTTGGTTGACACCATTTCTGGTTTGGCAGCAGCAGATTACAGACATGACGAATGGGGCGTTGATGTCACCGTCAGCGGCTCCCAAAAAGGACTGATGCTGCCCCCTGGCATAGCCTTCAATGCCATCTCGCCCAAAGCCATTGAAGCCAGCAAAAAATCGACGCTGCCCAAATCTTTTTGGGCCTGGGACGAGATGCTGGAGATCAACCGCAGCGGGTACTTTCCGTACACCCCCAACACCAACCTGATGTATGGCCTGAGTGAAGCCTGCGACATGATTTTGGGCCAGGGTCTGGATCGGGTGTTCCGACGCCACCAACGCTGGGGCGAGGGCGTGCGTGCTGCGGTGCGAGCTTGGGGCCTGCCAATTCAATGCGCTGATCCGGCTCTCTATTCGCCGGTTCTGACCGGCGTCATGACGCCCGAGGGCCTGGACGCCGATGCCCTGCGCCGGCTAATCTACGAACGTTTTGATTGCTCTCTGGGTACCGGTTTGGGCCAACTCAAGGGCCGCATGTTTCGCATTGGCCACTTGGGTGATTGCAATGACCTGACCTTGATCGCCGCCCTGTCGGCCTGCGAAATGGGTTTGAAGCTTTGCGGCACGCCATTGGCAGGCTCTGGCGTACAGGCTGCCATGGACTTTTTCGTCGGGCAGCAGGCACCGGCTTGAGCAAGGCCGGCCTGCTTGCAGCAAAGCCCAAGCACCCAGGCTGGGGCTGTTCGTTGGTCGCTGTGATTGCGTTTTGAAACTGCTGGGGGGGTACTAGCGGCTCAAGCCGGTGGCTAAGCCAAAACCGGCGTTGAGTATGGTTTCTTCAATGATGTTTTGCATGGGCGTTGCCCTGCCACCGCAAGACACCGAGACATGGGATGCGTCCGAACGGTCCAGCACATCCAAGCCGGCATTGAGCCCCAGCACAGGGATCAGCGCACTGCCACCAGAGGCCAGCAAAATCACGGGCGAGGCCAGAAGACGGCTCCACCAAATGGTGTCATGGATTTCAGCCAGGTTCATGGCGTTCTGGCAGGGCTGGGAACGGTACAGCTCTTGGCGTGTATCTAAATTGTGCACCGTCGACTTGGTCTGGCTGGCACAGCCCGTCAGTAAAAAAACAGCGGTGAAAAGAGCGGCCAGCTTCACGATTTTTCTCAGTGGTTCAGCAAAGTTGTTGCACCGCCACCAGTTTAGCCTGCTGCGACAAGCCGCCCTCACCGGCCTACTGCGGCCTGTAAAATCGAAATTCATGCCGCCGTAGTTCAATGGATAGAACGAGCGCCTCCTAAGCGCTAGATATGGGTTCGATTCCCGTCGGGGGCGCCAAATGTTTAGGATTGAAGCAATGCAACACTCGATGCAATTATTGCGCCGATCGATAGTTGGCGCAGCGCCAAATACCAAAGCGGATCAAGCCCCTTGAGGAGCCTCAAGTTCGCCGAGCAGACAAACGCCGCCTGTGAATGAGTTGGCGGGTTGGGAGGCGCTAGGGCCTTTGCGCAGGACGAAAAAGGGCCTGAGCACTCTTTTGTCCCCCTAGCGTGTCTTGGAGTGCCTGACGCCCAGGTTGAAGCGGCGGGCCTTGGCATGGAAAAGTCAGTAGTGCAAGGCACTGACGAAGCGCCTCCTGCCAAGAATCGGCGTATCGAGCTCAGCTACAGGTGAATACCCTATATTTTGCCCAATATCTTTTGCAAGAAATCTTTGGCGCGTTCGGTTCGCGGTGCACCAAAGAATGTTGTTACCGGCGCTTGCTCGATGATCCGGCCATGGTCCATGAAGACGATTTCATCGGCAACCTCGCGGGCACATCCCATCTCATGGGTGACGACCAGCATCGTCATGCCGTCTTTGGCCAGATTCCGCATGACTTGAAGCACCTCGGAGATCAGTTCTGGGTCTAGGGCCGAGGTGGGTTCGTCAAACAGCATTGCCTTGGGCTCCAGGGTGAGCGAGCGGGCAATTGCCGCGCGTTGCTGCTGGCCTCCTGATAGCCGAGCCGGGTACTTGTCCGCCTGATCGGCAATGCCCACCCGGTTAAGGTAATGCATGGCAAGTTTTTTGGCCTCTGATGGGCTCATGCCTTTGGCTTTGATCGGGGCTAGCGTCAGGTTCTCCAATACCGTCATGTGGGGGTAGAGCTCAAAATGCTGGAACACCATACCAACAGAAAGCCTCAATGCGGGCAGATTTTTACAGCCGCGAACGCCAACCCCATCGACCCAGATGTCGCCCGATTGAAATGGTTCCAAGCCATTGATGCATCGCAGGAGCGAGCTCTTCCCGGAGCCACTCGGGCCGCAAATAACGATGCACTGGCCTTTGTTGACGCTCAATGAGACGCCATCGAGCGCTTTGAACTGGTCAAACGCTAGGCTAACCTGCTTGATTTGAATGATCGGCTGATTCATCGGCCCTGGACCTTTTCGAATTTTCTTGCGACAAGAGACCCGCCATAGCAGATCAGAAAGTAGATCAGGGCAACAGTCAGGTACATCTCCGTCGGCCGCCCAGTGCGCTCGGCAATCATGGCCGTGGTGTGAAGCAGTTCGTCATAGCCCACCACGTAGGCCACGGTAGTTCCCTGCAACACCAGAATACATTGCGTGGTGAGTGCCGGCAGCATCGCCCTGATGGCTTGGGGTAGCACGATGTGTTGCATGGTCTGCCGATAGCTCAGGCCGGATGACAATCCTGCTTGAATCTGGCGATGGCCTACTGATTGGATGCCGGAGCGAATAATCTCTCCAAAATAGGCACCAAAGAAAATCACGAACGCACAAAGGATGGATGTCAGGTCGTTGATGGATTTATCAATGAGGATCGGCATCAGGAAATAAAACCAAAACAGAATAAGGATCAGGGGGTTGCTGCGTAAAACGTTGACAAAGCCGCCACAGAGCATGCTCAGCCAGGCGCGGTGGCTGAGGCGCCCTATGGCCACCAAACAGCCCAGGGGAAAGCTCAGCGCGATGGCAACCGCCGCCAGCTTCAGGCTGGTTATCAGCCCCTTGATCAACAGCGGTGCATTGGCGGTGACGACAGCCCAGTCCATTCAATGATGCCCCGTGTCTCGCTTGATCAAACCCGGGATATGGTATTTTTTTTCAAGCCATGTCATAAGGGCGATCACAAGCAGGGTGGTCAACACATAGGTGAGAGAGGCCACGGCATAGGCCTCAATGCCACGAAACGACCAGGCCTCGATTTTTCGGGTGGTGGCGGTGATTTCCATCACGCCAATGGTCAGGGCCAGCGAAGTGTTTTTGAAGGTGGTCAAAAACTCGGAGGTGATAGCCGGGATGATGATGCGCAGGGCATAGGGCATGATCACATACCGATACATCTGGAATGGTGTCAATCCGGTGGAGAGAGCCGCCTTGAACTGCCCTTGTGGGATGGCCATAATGGCGGAGCGAATCTGCTCGGCAACCCTGGACGATGTATAGAACGATATGCCCACCACAGCGGTCCAGTAGGGCACTGCATCAAGCCGATTCCACCAGGAACTGAATTCCTCGGGCAGCAATTGCGGGATGACAAAAAGCCAAATGAACAGTTGCACGAGCAGCGGAATATTTCTGAAAACCTCTACATAAGCGGTGCCAAAAAACCGCAAGATCCGCGAGTTGCTGACGCGGCAAACGCCGATCAAGATGCCCAATGTCAGTGCCAGAACCCAGCAGATCAGCGCGAGGTGAAAGGTGGTCCATACACCGTCGATGATCCATTGTGAATAGGGCGGCTGGGTCAACATGCCCCAGTTGAATTCGTAGCGCATTCAGGATCGAACTGTCTTTAGAAACGCCCCAAGTTTCTCTATGCCTTCAACGATCTCATGGACAGGTGCATTGAACACAAAGCGCATATGGTTTTCCCCGCGCTTGCCAAAAGCCGAGCCCGGTTGGCCCGAGACATGGGCTTGCTGCATCATCTGCTGGCTCAATTCCAATGAGGTCAGGTGGAACCCTTTAAACCTGGGAAAGACGAAGTAGGCGCCTCTGGGTGCTACGCAACTCACACCGGGCATATCGCGTAATCCATCCATGAAAGCATCGCGCTGTTCTTGATAGCCCTTGACAAGCTCAGCAATTCCGAACTTGCCCTGCACAATATCACCGTCCAATGCAGCTGCCGCACCCGCCTGTGCGAACGACGTGACACATGAAAACGAATGCGAGGTGATCAGTTGGATTTTTTCACTGATCGCGGCGGGTGCCACGATCCAGCCCACCCGCCAGCCAAACATGTTGAAGGTCTTGCTTGCGGTTTGGATCGTGATGGTGCGGTCTCGCATACCGTCCAATGTGGCCAAGCTGATGTGAGGCAGCCCATCGAAAAGAAAATGCTCATAGGCTTCGTCCATCAGCACCAGCAAATTGTGTTCGATGGCGACCTTGGCGATGGCTTCCAGGTCGGTTCTGTCAAACACCCGGCCAGTCGGGTTGTGCGGGTTGCACAGGATCAGCAGTTTGGTGCGTGGCGTGATGCGTTTGACCAGATCGTCCATGCTGAACCGAAAGCCGTCCTGCTCTCGCAAGGGTAGCGGTACTGGTTTCGCACCCGAGATGCGGACCATGGGTTCAAAGGCGAACCAGCCCGGATCCTCCACCAAGACCTCGTCGCCTCTGTCCACCAACGCCAGCAGAGTGGTCAGAATCCCCTGCTTGCCGCCCGGTGAGACTGTGATTTCGGTCTCAGGGTCAACCAATAAGCCGTTTTCGCGCAGCATTTTGCGCGCGATGACTTGTCGGAACTCGTGCAAGCCCCGGGAGTCTGCGTAAAGAGACGCTGCAGGTGACTCCAGGTATTGAATCGCTGCGGCCTTGATGTGCTGCGGCGTGTCGAACTTACTGCCAAAGTCATAGACCTTGACGCCGTTCTTGCGAAGTTCCCGGTTTTTTCGCGCGGCAGCCATCGAGGTGGAGTAGCTAAGCTTCTCCACCCGTTTGGCAAAAGTATAGGTTGGCATCATCACCTCTCTAGATGTCTTGCAATGCGTCGCTCACAGACACGCTAGGTCTTGGGTAGCCAGTTGTCGATGCCAAGAGGGCATTGGTTGCGCAGGATGGTCTTGGTCGTGGCTGATTGCGGCAGCGGGAAACCGGCCTTGGGTGACTTGCCACCAAACCATTCGTCATAGAGCTTATCGTACTCGCCGGTTTCGATCAGGTAGCACAGGGCGTTGTTCACGGTGTTGCGCCACTTGGAGTCGTTCTGCGGAAGAATGATGCCACTTAAGGTGCAGAACAGATCGGGCCCGTGAACGGTCCACTCGTTGGGATTTTTTGCCTTGATCTGCAAGGACAGCAGTGCCGAGTCGAGCGTGATGTGGACATCGGTGCGTTTTTGCTCCAGCGCCAGAAAGCCCACCGCGTGGGTCGGAAATGCCACAACCTGAGGCGCAGGCTTGACTTTGCCGCTGGTGCCCAGCTCGGTGATCAGCTTTTGCTCCACGCTGCCGTTGGTGACGCCGACGCGCTTTCCGGCCAAATCTTTGATGTCCTTGATGTTCATGGACTTACGGTTGAGCATCTTGATGCATGCTGTGTTGTTGACCATGGAAAAATCCACCACTTGCAGGCGGTCTACGGTGATGCCGGTAGAACCCAGAACCCAGTCGAGGGAGCCATTCACAATCAGTGGAATGCGCGTTTCAGGGGTTACTTTACGGAACTCAAGCTCTATCTTGGTGCCCATCTTCCTCTCTAACAAGGCGTGCAGTGACTTGCTGAGCTCGTAGGCCCAGCCGTCGAGCTCACCCTTGTCATTGACAAACCCGTAAGGTGCCGTCCCCTCTTGGGCGCCAACCACCAATTTTTTCTCTTGAAGCACCTTGTCGTATTTGCTTTGGGCTTGTGCACCCGTGACAAGGATGACCATTGACAATAGACTGACTAGTTTGGCCAGGGTTATCTTCCAGAAAGGGAGCTTGAGCATGTGACTTTCTCCAAGGTAAATAATGATTGAATCGTTCAGCGCGAAAGCATGATGAGTTTAAATTCTCAGCGACCCCAGTACAAGGGTCCAATCGTATCTTTAGATCAGACGCATCATTTTTGTTTATCGCAAATGCCACCTGGTACAGGACGGAGATCGTTCATGCCAGCGACCCATAAAATGAAGCTGGGCACTTCACACAAGGCATGACCTAATGATCGACTTTCGAAATCTTGAAGCTTTTGTCTCGGTTGCCACCACGGGTAAGTTCAACCTGGCTGCCGAAATATTCAACACCACCCAGCCAGCTATTTCAGCGCGAATCGCCCTGCTGGAGAATACTCTCGGTGCCCGGCTTTTTGATCGTCGTCCTCGGCGGGCCGAACTCACCGTCGCGGGGCTGAAGCTTCTGGCCTATGCGGAGCGCATGCTGACACTGCGCAACGATATGCAGCGGGCCTTTGGGGAGACGCCCTCAGTAAACGGCATTTTGCGTCTTGGCGTGCCCGAAACCATCGTGCACACTTGGCTCACTGACTTGGTGGAGCGCATTGCCAAGGACTTTCCTGAGGTAACCCTGGACATAGAGGTGGATTCGACACCTAATTTACAGCGAGCCTTAGCCAATGAAAAGCTTGATGTTGCGTTTTTGTACCAGCCCAGCTCGGCAGAGGATGTCTTGTGTCGGCCCCTTTGTGCCTATACGCTGGATTGGTTTGCCGACATTGACCTGCCACTGCCTGCCGGGCGGATCGAACTGGAAGATTTGGCCGCCTGGCCCATCATTTCATTTCGCCGCGGTTCGCCGGCCTATGTGGCGATTGATAAATTGCTCAACGCGGCCGGGCTGCCGCATGGCCGCATATTTGGCAGCTCTGCGATTGCAGCCATCGTTCGCATGACGCTGAGCGGTATAGGCGTGTGCGTGCTGCCAAGCTTGGTGGTGCAACGTGAATTGAAGGAAAGGCGCCTTCGTCAACTTGATGTTGTCTGCGAACTGCCGCGACTGGATTTTTACGTGTGTTACCGCGACAAATCGATGAGCCCGCTCAATAGGGTCGTGGCGGACATGGCCATTGCTGTGGCTCAGGATTACTTTGGGCGAGCTAGCGATTCATCATAAATTTTTATCAGTTAAATCCAAAATAAAGATTGGACACCCGAGGGGGGCATCGAAAGAATCGGACCTTTTAGTATCGACGTATGAACCCAATGACCGAAGCTGCTCACTCTGCCGTCCGCTTGCCTAAAAGACAGTTTCGCGTCGGTATTGATATTGGCGGGACGTTCACGGATATCGTGGCGACCGGCACCGATGGTGCAATTTTTGTCAAGAAGACATCTTCCACACCGCAAGACTACAGTCTGGGCAGTTGCCGCGGTGTTCAGGAGTTGATGCAAGAGAATGGTATTGGCGCAGATGAGGTTGATGTCGTGGTTCATGCCACCACCATGGCCACCAATGCCGTGCTGGAGGGCAAGGGCGCACGCACCGGCCTGATCACGACACTGGGTTTTCGTGATGTGCTGGAATTCCGCCGGGTGCGGGTTCCAGATTTGTACAACTTGGACTACGTCAAGCCCAAACCACTGGTGCCACGTGAGTTGCGGATGGAAGTTGCGGAACGCATGGGTCCGCTGGGCGAAGTGCGCTTAGAGCTGGACGAGGCGTCAGTCCGAGTTGCGGCGCATAGACTCAAAGATGCACGTGTCGAGGCCGTTGCAATCTGCTTGTTGCACTCGTATGCCAATCCGGACCACGAGCGGCGTGTCAAAGAGATCGTTTTAGACGTCTTTGGCAATGATGTTTTTGTCACATGCTCGTTTGAAATATTGCCTGAAATTCGGGAATATGAGCGCACCAGCACGACGGTGGTCAATGCCTATCTTGGGCCAGTGATGAACCGCTACCTGCAAACGCTGATGCAGCGTCTCTCCACTTTGGGTATCGGTAAGTCACTGCATGTCATGACATCCGGCGGCGGACAAATGAGCATACGCGCTGCCATGTCCAAGCCAGCCTACCTGGTTGAGTCTGGCCCAGCGGCGGGCGTGATAGCTGCCGCACGTGCGGCCAGCGAACTTCAACTTCCCAACATCATCACGCTGGACATGGGCGGCACCACGGCAAAAACGGCCATTGTTGAAAATGCTGAGCCAAGTAAAACAAGTGAATTTGAAATTGGTGCCGGCATCAATTTGTCAAGCAAATTGGTAAAAGGCGCAGGTTATGCCATCAAACTGCTGTTCATTGATGTGTCAGAAATTGGCGCTGGCGGCGGCAGCCACATTTGGTTTGACAAGGGTGGTGCTCTCAAAGTAGGGCCGCACAGCGCGGGCTCCGAACCCGGTCCGATTTGCTATGGTCGGGGCGGCCAGCAAGTCACAGTGACCGATCTGCTGCTGACCCTGGGCTACATCAACCCTGACTATTTGGTGGGCGGCGCGCTCAAACTCAGTCCAGATGCGGCGCGCGAAGCGGTGCGCGATCAAATAGGGGTGCCGCTTGGTAAGTCATTGCAAGATGCAGCACATGGCGCGCTGACTGTGGCGGTGGCGAACATGGTGCGTGCTGTCAAATCAGTGTCGACCTACCGCGGTCGCGACCCACGTGACTACACGCTGATTGCTTTTGGCGGCAACGATCCTATCGTGGCTGCGGCTATCGCACGGGAACTGTCAATGCGCAGGGTGATCGTGCCGCTCAATTCTGGGGTGCTCAGCGCGCACGGGCTGTTGGTTGCGGACCATGAGCAGGAACTTGTCAAGTCGTTTCCTGGCCGAATGTCTGAGTTGGATTCACATGGCTTTAAGCAGGCCTTCGATGCACTGACGGCGGCGGCCGTGGCCGCGCTCGAGTCCGAGGGTTTTGCCCGTGCCGACATCACGATCCATCATTACGCTGACTTGCGCTATGTCGGCCAGGCTTTTGAATTGACCGTTCCGGTTGACGCCGCTGCATCGCCTGACCTGCAATTGATGGCGAAGGCCTTTCACGACGAGCATTTTCGGACCTATGCGCACAAAGCCGACAACGAGCCTGTTGAAAACGTGAATATTCGTGTCATCGCCAAAGTAGCCACGCCACTCCTGCCGGTGAAGCCAGCTGCCGCCTCGATCCAGTCCCTGGCGGCTACGAGCTACCGCGATGTGTACTTCGGGCCGGTCTGGGGTAACCGCCTTACTCCAGTATTGCAGCGTGCGGACTTGGTCGGTAGCTTAAGGGCCGGGCCGGTCATTGTTGAGGAATACGATGCCACCTGTGTCGTTCCGCCGGACGCAACCGTCCAGGTTGATGTGCGCAGCAACCTCATCATTGAGCTGGGGATCTGAGCATGCCCACGCACCCGGTCAGTCACATGGACCCCCGCATCGATCCCATCACGCTTGAGGTCATTCAAAACGCCCTGAGCTCGATTGCCGACGAACTGGCGTTGGTGATCATGCGCTCAGCCTACTCGAATATCGTGCGCGACTCTATGGACTATTCCACCGCCGTGTGTGACAGTTCAGGCCGCATCATTGCTCAGGGGCTCACGACCCCGGTGCACCTGGGCTCCTTCCCCGAGGCCATGCGTAGCCTGATTCGTCAGTACGGCGGGGATATGGTCCAGGGCGACATCTTTATATTCAACGACCCGTATGGCTCGGGCGGCATGCACCTGCCGGATTTCTACATCATCAAGCCGGTCTTCATGGATGGCGCCATTGAGGGCTACGTTGCGACGCTGGCCCATCAGGCTGATGTGGGCGGTATCGCGCCAGGCGGGATGGCGGTATACGCAACAGAGGTGTACCAAGAGGGCTTGCGCATACCCGCTTTGAAGCTGTACGAGGCAGGGAAACCTAATCTAGCCATCCTTCGTTTGATCGAAAAAAATTCGCGCCAACCCACCGAGGTTCTGGGGGACATCCGTGCCCAGCTCGCCGCCTGCGGTAATGGTGAGCGTGGCCTGATCAGTCTGATCAAGCGCTATGGCGCTGAGCACTTTAGGCTGTACACCGAGGAGCTGCATAACTACGCTGAGCGCCTGATACGCGCTGAAATCAGTGCCTTGCCCGATGGCACGTACCACTACGAAGATTTCTTTGACGGGCTGGGTGCAGAACCTGAACCCATCCGGTTCAAAGTGGCACTGACCATTGCAGGGGATCAGATTGACATCGACTGGGCCGGCACCTCCAGGCAGGTCAAGGCCGCCATCAATGGCCCCATGCCGACCACCTACGCCATGGCCTACCTGGCGGTGCGCTGCGCTATAGGTGCAGCCATTCCCAGCTGTGAGGGTTATATGCGGGCCATTTCTGTCAGCGCTCCCAAAGGGTCTATCGTCAACCCTGAAGAACCAGCCGCCTGCGGCGCGCGCGGCGTGATCTGTTTTCGCATGTTTGACACCATTTTGGGTGCGTTTTCTCAAATCTTGCCGCATCGCATACCTGCGGCGAACGAGGGCGGCTCTTCAGCGCCCCATATCTCGGGGCGGCGCCGGCATAACAACAAGCCGTTTCTTGTATCAGGCGGATTGATGGGCTGCTGGGGCGGCAGCATGGCGCGTGACGGCCAAGAGGGGATTTCGAATCCTGCCGCCAATCTGGGCAATACACCAATCGAGTTACTTGAATCCCGCCATCCGGTGGAGGTGACCCGTTACGCTTTTGTTCAAAACTCCGGGGGGCCAGGGCGGCATCGCGGTGGCGTTGCGCTGATGCGCGGTTACCGCTTGCTGGAGGATGAAGCCGAGTTGATCATGCGGTCGGACCGACGCGACATTCTGCCTTATGGTCTGTCGGGCGGCATGCCAGGTACGCCTTCCTGGAACGTGATTAACCCAGGCCTGGGTCAAACCCTGTTGCCAGTTTGCCCCATGAAGAGCACGCCGCTGGTCAAGGGTGATGAATTCCTGCACATCCAAGCGGGTGCCGGTGGATTTGGTGACCCGATGGAGCGGCTGGCCGACAAAGTACTTGACGATGTGCGCAATGAACTCATCACGATTGACTACGCCGTGGATGTTTATGGGGTAGTCATCGAAGCGGGGGAGGTCAACTACCCTGCTACCGAGCTCCAAAGACATGCGCTGGCTGCCTCTAAGGGCTATAAAACAGCCTACCTGACTCACTTCTACCAGTCAGTGGGGATTCAGCCGATTTCGTGACTAGGCGTTTCCCGATGTGGGGAGAAGGCCGCACTTGATGCTCGGTGGACTCTCCCAACAGTTTTACTAGCCCCGTCAGGGGATAAGAGCTTGCAATGGTCTGCTTTCCTGTTTTCATCTGTAAGCACATCGGTAGCCTGCGCCCGTTGTGCGGTCACCATTCTCTAGTTGGCGCCAGATGAGTCAAGGGCAAGGGTATTTCAAGCTGGTTGAAAGCGGGAGCCTTGTGTAGGGTGTGCTTGTTCCCCCTCGGTAAGATGTGCATCTCATTAGCACCACAGATCGAGTAGCGCCATGTCTGATCTCTCAAAACGCAGTTTGCTGCAAACCGGTGGCCTGCTGACGGCTGGAGCTGTGCTGGGTCTCGCGAGCACGTGCGGGCTCAATCCGGGTTTAAAACGCCCTTGCAGTGGCATACAACTGTTTTCCGGTGGTTGGTTCTGATGAGATGTTTCCGGTGCGACGTATCTTTTGCACTGGTCGTAACGATGCTGCTCATGCTCGTGAGATGGTCGGTGGCTGAGCAGATTTCCAAGCTCTCTGAGGCGTTTGAGTTGTTTCCCGGAGACATCATTTACTCGGGTACCCCAGAAAATGTCGGGCCGGTGGTCCGTGGCGACCTGATTGAAATGCATGTTGAAGGCTTGCCCAACCTCAGTGTCAAGATCGTTTGATTTGAACCTTCAGCCGAATTGAGTTAACCTCTTGGCCCTGCGACTTTAGTTGTGCGGCCAGGGTGGGCAGCAGCTGGCGGATTTTTGCTGCTGCGGCATTGTTGCCCAGCAAGAGGCACCATACCGGCCCCTCAATCGGGCCGGCTTTAACAAAGGGCAGCAGTTGGGCGGGAATCAGGTGTTCCACGGCCCTGAGTCGCGCGACCGATTCCCGAGTCAGCTCGCCAAGACGGGCCAATACCGGTGATTCTTCGCTGGCTTGTAGCAGGCTGAACGCGGTTTGGCGGCGGCTCATGTGGCAGGGATGGAAAGGGGGCTTTGATGCAAGTGATTATCACGGACGCCTGGATGGCCAAAAGCCGGGCTATTCATCTCACCGGCGCCAGGCTGCTGCTGGCCTTGATGCTTGCCTCATTCGCGCTGATGTTGGTGGCCGCACTGTTGTACCACTGGGTGTTTCTTAAAGGTGCTCGCGAGGGATGGCCGGTGGTGGGCAGTTTGGTGCGTCTGGTGGTTAAGGACGAGTTTGACCAGCGCGACCGTTTCATGCGCGAGAACCTCGATGTGCTGGCCCGCAAACTCGGCGAACTGCAGGCCAAGCTGACCCAACTGGAGTCCTTGGGTGAGCGCATCTCGGGCTTGGCCGGCATGAACCCTGCCGAGAGCCGGCTCAAAGCGGGCCAGGGCGGTGCGCTGGTGCCGGGCAAACCACTTTCAGCCCAAGACATCGAGTCCGCCATGGCCGCCCTGATGCAGCAAACTGGGCAGCGTACCGACTGGATGACGGTGATGGAGTCGCGCCTGCTCGACCAAAAAGTGCGGGGCATGTTGCACCCCACCCAGGAGCCTGTCACGGGGGGCAATCTGGGCTCGGGCTTCGGCTGGCGAATTGACCCATTTACCGGCACCTCTGCGCTGCACGCTGGCCTGGATTACCCAGCCGAAGTTGGCACCCCTATCCATGCCGCGGCCGGTGGCGTGGTGGTGGCGCAGGAATTCAACGCCCCCTACGGCAACATGATAGAAATCGATCACGGCAACAACCTGGTCACCCGCTATGCCCATGCCGCCAAGGTGTTCATCAAGCAGGGCGATTTGGTCCGTAACGGCCAGATCATTGCCCAAGTGGGCAACACAGGCCGCTCCACCGGACCGCATCTGCACTTTGAGGTGCTGGTTCAGGGCATTCCGCAGGACCCTTTGAAATTTTTGGCGGCGGGTAGAAACAATGCTGCCAAGCTTGCTGCTGGCCGGGGTTCGGCAAAGACGGCGCCAGGGCCTGTTGCGCCCGCTGGTCCGGCGCAAACCCCCAGCGAGCAAAGGTAAAATCCGGCCCTTGTTGCTTTTGGCGCCGTGCAAACCCTATCGAGGTTAGCAGGGCGCTGCGGCAAACCCATTTCATCCTGACTAGAAAGAGGACTGCGCTGCCCCGGGGCCTTACAAAGACCGGTTGGGCAGTCTTGCATGCATGGCCATTAACTTCCTCACCAAAATTTTCGGCAGTCGCAATGACCGTCTGCTCAAAAAATACCGCAGCAACGTGCTGCGCATCAATGCGATGGAGGCGGCACTTGAAGGGCTGTCCGATGACGAACTGCGTGGCAAGACCGAGCTGTTCAAGGTCCGTGTTGGCGCCGGTGAATCGCTAGATGCGCTGCTGCCAGAGGCCTTTGCGGTGGTTCGGGAGGGCTCCAAGCGGGTCATGAAAATGCGCCACTTTGATGTGCAGCTACTTGGTGGCATGTCACTGCATAACGGCAAGATTTCAGAGATGGGCACCGGAGAGGGCAAAACCTTGACTGCGACGTTGCCGGTTTACCTCAATGCGCTGACTGGCAAAGGCGTTCATGTGGTGACGGTCAATGATTACCTGGCCCGCCGCGATGCCCTTTGGATGGGCAAACTCTACAATTTTTTAGGCCTCTCGGTGGGGATCAACCTGCCCAACATGCCGCGCGCCGACAAGCAGGCTGCCTACCGGGCCGACATTACCTACGGCACCAACAATGAGTACGGCTTTGATTACCTGAGCTACAACATGGTCTACGAGGTC
>SXGR01536965.1_pt1 | contig 16606 bp, 17 predicted proteins | sample 3174711 | NCBI WGS metagenome assembly SXGR01 (sample SAMN11356860, study PRJNA531348) | freshwater metagenome | isolation source: freshwater sample F1-60 | place: China: Fuxian Lake, Yuxi | collected 2017-12-25
CGGGGTCGGTTCTCAACATTCGACTCGCCGAGCGCATCTCCACCGAGAAACACAAGAACGGCGATGCCTTCGCCGCCACACTGCCGCAGCCCCTGGTTGTCGACGGCTTCGTGATTGCCGAACGCAACTCAAAGATTCAAGGCCGGGTGTTTCAGTCCGAACGCGCCGGTAAGGTGCAAGGAACTGCCTCGCTTTCGCTCGAACTTACGCAACTCACCACTAGCGACGGGCAAAAAATCCAGATTCACACGCCGCCCGTCGTCCAACAGGGCGAGAATTCGAGGCGCGACGACGCCAAACAAGTGGCCATCTGGTCCGCCTTGGGCGCCGCAATTGGCGCCATAGCCGGCGGCGGCAAAGGTGCGACCATCGGTGCGGGCGCCGGCGCCGGAGCGGGCGCTGGCACGGTTGCAATCACTCGGGGCAAGGACGCCGAACTCGCCACTGAGACTCGCCTCAGCTTCAGCCTTTCCGAGGCCGTCACGCTGACCGAAAAACTCTCGAACTGATCACCAGGGCACGGCAGGCAACTGATTCCTGCCTACTTCAGCGCTCCCTTGAAACCCACGGCGGGCTTAAACGCTTCCAGCGAGTTATAGACGATCGGACAATACGTCGCCCGGTCGATCAACTGCCACATTCGCGCCGGAATGGAGCCATGGCCGCGTACGACATGCGGGAAGTTCTCACACGAGGTCGGCCGCGAGTCATAGATCGTGCAGGTTTTTCCGTCCAGAAACACGCAGCCGGTCGTGTCGTCGCGTTTCAGGATCAATCCCTCTTCCCTGTCTTCCATCGTGTACTGCGCCTTGAAGTCCGCCAGCGATAATCGAAACTGCTTGGCCAGGCGCTCCACGTCGCGTTCGATCAATTGAGCCGTTGCGACACGACAGCAGTTGGCGCAGACTGTACAGTCGATCTGGCTTTCAATCTCCTCGGCGATCTTGCGCAGTCGCCGCTCCGGCAGGTCGTGAATTTTCATGTGCCGCCGCAGCGCCTCATTCTCCTTGCGCTTCTTTTCGCCCAACCGTTCGATCTGCACCAAGTCTGTGATCACTCTTACAGGCTACAATGTGCCCATGCCTACTTCGACCCGTCGCGATATTTTTGTTGGCGCCGCGACCACGTGGGCCGCCATGTGCCAGGTGTTGCGCGCCGCTCCCTCTGGCCCCGGAACCGCGAATGAAGACTACTGGAAACTCCTCAAACGCCAGTTCCCGCTCGACGACAATCTCCTCTACCTCAACGCCGCCAACGTGTGTCCGGCCTCGCGCGGCGTACTCGACCGGCACCTGGAGTACCTCCGCGATTTCCAGGCCAATCCCAGTTTTCAGAACCGCGAGAAATACGAGGCGCTTTCCGAGCGAGCTCGCGAGAAGGCCGCGCAGCTGCTGGGCGCCGATAAGGACGAGATCGCCTTCGTCCGTAATACCAGCGATGGTTCGAACACGGTCGTCCATGGCGTCGACCTGAAGGCGGGTGACGAGATCGTCATTACCGCGCACAATCATCCGTCGAATAGCGATGCCTGGAAGGTGCTGGCCAAACGCCTCGGCTTGGTGGTCAAAGAGGTGCCCGTGGCAGTGCCGGCGGTTTCTCGCGAGCATCTCTTCGACGGCGTCGAAAAGGCCGTGACCGCGCGCACTCGCGTGATTGCCATAACCCACTGCACCAGCACGACGGGCATTCTGTATCCGGCGCGCGAGATCACAGAACTGGCCCGTCGCCGGGGCATCTGGATGCACCTGGATGGCGCGCAGACACTCGGAGCGCTCGATGTGAACCTACGTGAGATCGGCTGCGACTCCTACGCCGGCTCCGCTCACAAGTGGATGATGGGCGCGCTCGAAGCCGGTATCCTCTACGTTCGCGCCGAACGGATTCCCCAGATGTGGCCTGCGATTGTCTCGGCCGCCTGGTCCGACACACTGGTGGGCGCGCGCAAATTCGAGGTCTTTGGCCAGCGCGATGACCCGCGCCGGGTGGCCGTCGAAGCTGCGCTCGACTTTCTCGCGCTCGTCGGCATGCCTCATGTCGAAGCCAGGATGCGCACGCTCGCCATGCGGCTCAAGCAGCAGTTGCATGAAATTCCCGGTGTCGAGCTCAAAACCAATCTCGAGCCGGCTTTGTCGGGCGGCGTTGTAAGATTCAATCTGAAAAGCCTCGACCCTAAAGTGGCCTACGACAAACTCTACCAACGCCATAGGATGGCGATCTTACACACGCCGTCGGGCGATGCCCAGGGCTTGCGCTTTTCGCCGCACATCTATAACACGATCGATGAGATGGATCGCGCAGTCGCCGCCGTTCGGGAGATCGCCGGTTGAGCCTGTTGCCGCTTCTGATTCTCTTGCAAGAGGATTCCGGGCTCCGGCGCTTCCTGGCCAACCCGGCCGCCGATCCGCTGACCGTCGCCACCGCGCTGGGAATCGCCTTTTTCCTCGGCGCGGCGCACGCCTTGACGCCGGGTCATGGCAAGACGGTCGTGGCGGCCGATCTGGTCGGCAGCCGTGGCCGGGTTTTCGACGCCGTCTATCTTGGCGCGATCGTCACAATCACCTACACCGCCAGCGTCTTCGTCCTCGGCTTGGCCACGCTCTACGCGTCGCAACAATTCGACCCCAATACGGTTTCGCGTTGGCTGGCTCTTTTCAGTGGGATCCTGGTCACCGGCATTGGCCTCTGGCTTCTCATTCAGCGCGCCAGAGGGGAAGGCGGCCACGATCATCACGACCATAACCATAGCCATTCGCACTCCCACTCGCACTCGCACAGCCACACACACGGCGCCGTAGGCAAGGGCAGTCTGCTTTCGCTCGGCATTTCCGGCGGACGCGTTCCCTGCCCCGAAGCCCTCATCGTACTCATCTTCGCGGTGTCAATCCAAAACATTGCCTTTGGGCTGGCGTTGCTTGCGGCCTTCAGTATCGGACTGGCGGCCGTGTTGATCGCCATCGGCATCGCGATGGTCTACGCTGGACCGGCCATGCGCAAAGCCACCGGCGATGCGCCTTGGTGATAACGGTGCTGGGAATGGTGATGGTGGCCCAAACGGCCAAGGCGTGGTAGCGTACTCTGAAATTGGATGGATCGAGTTTACTTTTCCGCCTGGCTGCGCGGCTTCACGCAGCACAATATGTTCAATTCCTTCGAGAAGCTCCTGCGCCTCGTTCCGATTTCGAGGCTGCGACCGGAGGCAGTGCTCACGGTGCATGCGGTCAGCCACACTGAGCCCGCCTTGAACGAGCGGCGCTTCGAGGGCAAACATGAACCCGCCGAAATCATTGCCCTGTGTCGCGAGTTCGACAACATCGATTGCGCCTACCAGTTCGAGACGTTTTGGGATTTGTGGTCGAAGGACGACGCCGGCGAGTGGAAGCTTGGCCCAGCGCCGGTTTCTCTCACTTGCTACGCCCCGCTCTTTGAGAGCGATCTCGGCGAACAGGTGCTGATCGACTTCGGCTTGGACACGCGCTTCCTGCCAGAAGGGGAATCACGAGGAGAATTGTTGGCGGTTCAATCCAACATCCGCAGCCTGCTGCACTTGACCGCCGATGTGGCCAGGAACCTCCCGGTCGAAAAACAAACGCTCTGGTCCGAGTCTGGCGATAACCTCGCCGCACGGCTCGAAGAGACGCTTTCGTAGACGGCTACTTCGCACCTACCTGCTTCATGACGCGGCGAATGGTGTCGAAGATCGTCTCTTCCCCGTCCTCGCTGAACTTGCCCGGCTGGCCATAGTAGATCATGCTTGTGTCGGCTTCGTAACCGCCTTCGCGCAGAAATCGCAGTGACGGGATGTAACACATGACGTCGTTCGAATAGCCGGCCACAATCAGACGCTCGGCCGCATAGTGGCGACGGGCGCGTAGCTGGTAGTCCACCACCACCTCGCCGGCGATTGCGAGCACGGTCAGGTCCTTATGAAAGCGGATCGCCTGCACCGGATAAGGCAGTTTGCGAATCGGTTGGTTCGTGTCGTATTTCTCCAGCATCATCCGCGCGCGGCTGGCGCGGAAGATATCCTCTTGTTTGGCCTCTTCCTCGAACTGCTCGCGAGTATGCGCTGCAAAAGCGACATCCACCATTTGGAAAGCGGTCCGGAGTGGCGCGTGGATCGTTTCCAGCTTGCCCTCCAAGGCCTGCAAAACGCCGTCGGCAAGTTGGCGGCCGTATGCTTCCACGTGCTCCGGCTTGCCACGCGGGTTGGGATTCTGATCGGCGCCGCACAGCAACAGAAAGAGCGCAGTCGTTCCCGGCAGTCGGGTTTCAATCTCACGCTGTGCCGCGCCTGCGTAGTCTCCGTTCAGTCGCGCGACATCCGCGCCGAGTGTAGTGTTGTGGCAGGTGTAGCCGAATAGGATCGCCACGCGCTTGCCGGCGATATCGCGAAACTCAACCACCGGAACCTTATGATCGGTGGGCCCTTGCGGTTGGTTCCCAACCACACGCCCGTCTTGCGGAACTCGCGGCGGTTGATCGCAAAACCGGCCGTGCCCTCGCCGTATTGCACCGTCACCGGTTCAAGCTTTCCCAGCGCCGCGCTCACCACCGTGAACAGGTTCTCGCTGAGACGCCGCGCATATTCTGTGACGGTCTTCTGTTGCGAGTCGTCGAGCGCGAACATAGGGCGCAGATTAGGCCATACGACCGGCCCGGCATGTGTGTGCGAGGAGTTGAAGAGGATTTGGGACCGGCGGAGATTATGCTCCAGACCCAGGCGCGCCGAGAGCGGGTCGGTGATCTGGCGCGGCAGGCCGATCAGGTCGGTGGTGACGATCACCACCCGGTGTCCCTTTTTGTCTTCGATCGCCAGCGCCTTGGCGTGAAGCGGGGTATCCACTCCATCGCTTGGTTTGGTGCGCGCCGCGTAGCCGGACATCCAGATCGGGCCGCGGGGCGTAATATCGGGAACGGCCACGCCGGCTTTGAACTCCGTCTTGGGTGCGGCCAGGGCGGTGATGGCGGCAAGAAGTAGGAGCGGCGAAACGCGCATTGCTCTACTCATGATGGGTAGGACAGGCTAACCCCATATTTTTACCGGTTCTTGGCCGGGTTTCATGCCAGTCCAGGTATCTTCGGCCGTTTTAAACGTCGAATTGAGTTTTGCCAGATAGAACATAGGAATGTCTTTGAACTCTATCCACCCGTGGTTGGGCTGATAAACCACCGTCGCCAGGCCGATCACTTCAGCTCCATTGAACTCGCACAGCTTTTTCAACTCGCTCAGCTTGCGGCCGGTGCGAAGAATATCGTCCACCAGCAACACCTTTTCACCGAGGTCCTGATCGAGAAACTGCCGGAAGCGGAGCGGCTCGTTAGAGTTCTCGCTCTCGCCCCAATAGACCCGGCGCGCGCGCAGCGCCTCGCAAACGCCGAAGGCGACGGGCAACCCTGCCGGAGCCGGCGCCACGACGCTGAGTTTGGGAATCGCGGCGCGCAATTCACTATTGGTTCGTACCAGGCGGCTCAGCGCCACGCTAAGCGTCTTGAGGTGATGGTAGTTGCGAAACGCCAGAGCCATCTGCAAGTGCTCGTTCGAGTAGATCCCGTTTTCGTACTCGTAGAACCCTGTGCGCAGCGCGCCCGTCTGGCGCAACAGCGCCACCACTTCTTCCTGCGTGGGAATCAGTTCCATGTCTTTCTAGTTTGCTCCAAAGATCGGCTAGTTTGCTCCGCGCCCGGAAAGCACGCGCGGGATAGTGCGCAGGATGATCTTCCAGTCGAGCGCGAGCGACCAGTTGTCGATGTACTCCATGTCTTTGCGCATCCAGGTTTCAAAGTCCAGGGTGTCGCGCCCTTCCAGCGCCCAGAGGCATGTGAGCCCCGGTCGCATTCGCAGGCGCCGTCGTTGCCACCGTTGATAGTGTTCCACTTCTTCCGGCACCGCCGGGCGCGGGCCAACCAACGACATGTCCCCGCACAGTACATTCCAGAGCTGCGGAAACTCGTCGAGCGAAAAACGCCGCAGGTAGCGGCCAATCCAAGTGAGCCGCGGGTCTTTGGCAATCTTGAACGCGACGGCCTTTTCGTTGAGGTGGGCGAGCGACTCCTTCAACTCTTCAGCGTTGGCCACCATCGACCTGAATTTGTAGAAAACAAAGCGGCGTCCGTTCAGCCCGCAACGCAACTGAGAAAAAATGACGGGCCCCGGAGAGCTGAGGCGAATCGTCAGCGCCACCAAACCTAGCACAGGCAGGAACAGCACCAGGCCGGACGCCGCCAGAACAACGTCGACGATCCGCTTGGCAAACAGGCGAATCTCGTCGTGCGGCGCGGCGGCAAAGGTGAGAAGCGGCGCGTGGTCCAGCCGGTCCAGGTAGACATCGCTGTTTACATGCGGGAAGAAGTCGACGGCTACGCGTGTGCGGACTCCGTCCTCGTCGCACAACAGCAGCATGTCCTCGAGGGCAGCCAGGCGCGCGTGTTCCACCGCGAAAATCACTTCGTCGATCACGTGGCTTTCCAGCAATCGAGGTAGCATGGCAGCGGGGAACACGGGCTGATCACCCAGGCGGTCAGGAGCAGCTTCGTCATCGGAGTCCGCCAGGTAACCTACCATCCGAACTCCATAGGCGTGAGACTTCTCAAGCGACTGCGCCAACTTCTGCGCCCGCGGTCCCAATCCGACCAGCAATACGAAGCGCTCGCCGCCGAACCGGCGCCGTATCCAACCAACCAGTGTGCCGGCGTTCACACGGAACAGGCACAGGAAGGACCAACTGAATACCGCCAGCAGGGCTATGAAGCCGCGGCTCAGGTCCAGCCGCAGTATGAACTCGATGAGCACCAGGCCCACGATGCCGAAGAGACTCTGCTGGAAGCTGTCGCGCAGAATCTTGCTGGGGTGCGCCGAGTCAAGCCGTTCGTAGACTTGCAGCCAGTACCCGATCGCCGGCCACAACAAGGCACAAGCGCCAAGGAGAAGACCATTCACCGCCAGTGGCAGGAAGAACTCTCTCTCCAGGGGAAGCCAGGAGCGAAACTGATAGGCGGCGGCGAACGCGCACGAAGCCAGCACGACATCGGCTAGCGCAAACAGCAGCACAGCCTTGCGTTGATGGCGGCTGAACACGATTGGAGATAAGGATATCACAAGCTCCCCACGGTAGCCTGAGAATAACTATAGCCGCGTGTAAAGTTGCTTTAGCGCCGGATAAATTTCGGTGAACAATCGATACCGCTCACGATAGGCCGCCGTTGCATCGCCACCCGGCAGCAGACTCTCTGTCTCGCTAATCGTCGCCCGGCACGCTTCGGGCACCGAAGCAAACGCGCCGGTGGCCGTCATCGCCAGGAGCGCCGCGCCATAGGCCGAGCCCTCTTGGGTGGCAAGCGTAGATACCGGACGTCCAAAGACAGCGGCTAGCATTTGGCGCCACAGCTGACTCCGTGCGCCGCCGCCCGACAGGCGAACGGACGCAATGTTGGCGCCCAACGAATCGATAATCGACAGGCAGTCCATCTGCGAGAACGACACGCCTTCAATCACCGCGCGAATCATGTCGGCACGGCGGTGGCTGGCGGTCAAACCAACCCACGCCGCCCGGGCCGTTGCGTCCAGGTGCGGCGTCCGTTCACCCATCAGATACGGCAGCCAGAACAGGCCCTGCGCGCCCAGCGGCGAAGTGGCCGCCTCGCCCATCAGTTGATCGTAATCGACGCCCGGAGCGAGTTGATTGCGAAACCACTGCAGGCTCAATCCCGCGCCCTGGGTTACACCCATTACGTGCCATTTTCCGGGCACGGCGTGACAGAAAGTGTGGACGCGGCCTTTGGGATCGTAAGCTGGCGTGTCCTGATGCGCGAACACAACCCCTGACGTGCCTAGGGTGCAGGACGCGATGCCTGTCTCGACAATCCCATTCCCCACCGCGCTCGCCGCCTGATCGCCGCCGCCGCCCACCACCGGAGTCCCGGCTTTTAGCCCGGTGGCAGCCGCACCCTCAGCCGAAATGGTCCCCGTGATATCCTGCGATTCAAAAACCTTCGGGAGGATGTCCTTATTTAGTCCAAGCCTTTCCATCAGCGGGTGCGACCATTGGCGCCCCACCACGTCGAACATAGCCGTGCCGGAAGCGTCGCTTGGATCGGTCGCAAATTCGCCGGTGAGTTGGAACCGCACGTAGTCCTTGGGAAGCAGGAAGTGCCGGATGCTGTCAAAGTGCGCCGGTTCATTATCCCGGACCCACAATAGTTTGGGTAACGTGAACCCGGTCAGCACCGGATTGGCCGTCCACTCGAGGATCTTTGCCACTCCAGCCGTTTGATTGATCCAATCCACTTGCGGCTGGCTCCGTTGATCGCACCAGATCAGCGCCGGCCGAACCACCGCATTGGCCCGGTCAAGCAACGTCAACCCATGCATCTGGCCCGACAGACCCACGCCCCGCACCTGTTCGCCGGAAACGCCCGCCTGCGCCAGCACTCCGCGCACCGCCTGTTGTACCGCCGCCCACCAATTCTCGGGGCGCTGCTCGGCCCACAATGGCTGCGCCATGATCATTTCTTCGTGTGCTGCGGTGAAGCTGGCGCCAACGACGCCGCGCTCATCTACCAGCAATGCCCGGCTGCCTCCGGTTCCTATATCGATACCTAACCAATACATTGCGGATATCTCATTTCGCCTGGAACGGCATATACGCCGCGCCGTACAGACCAGCCTCGTTGCCCAGGATCGCTTTTTCGATCCGCGTCTTGGTGTTCCGGTAGGTGAACGAGCGCTCTCTCACTTCTTCGAGCATCAATGGCGCAAAGAAGTCCCATGCCGGCAGGACGCCGCCGCTCAACAGAAACAGCGGGAAATTGAAGATATTGATGAGGGTGGCCAACCCTAAACCGAGCGCCCGGCCCATGCTCTCGAAGATCTTTTTGGCGCGCGGATCGCCGCTCGAGGCCAGTTCATACACTTGGCGCGCCGTGACATTGTCGCCCAGCGCCATCAAATTGGCCATGCTCTCGATCGCCGTAGCCGAGGCGTGCTTTTCCAGGCATCCCCGATTGCCGCAACCGCACGGATTGCCATACGGCATGATCGTGATATGCCCGAGTTCGCCAGCCATGCCGACGAAGCCGTGCAACACGCGCCCACGCGAAATGATGCCGCCGCCAATGCCGGTACCTAACGTCAGCAGGACGAGGTCGTCCACATCCTTCCCGGCGCCCATCCAACATTCGCCCAAGGCGGCCGCATTAGCGTCGTTCTCGAGAAGGACGGGGCTCCCCAGCCTTTGTGAGATGTCATCGCGCACGGGGTAGTTGTCAAAGCCAGGCATGTTGTGCGAGCCGACGATCATGCCTTTGTCGAGCATGATGAACCCGGGGATTCCAATGCCCACGCCCGTCAGTCCTTGTACGCCTACCTGATCGCGTAGTTCACGGATGTTGCTGACCAGATCGAGGATCACCCGGTCGCGCCCGGCCTGTAGGTTGGTGGTGCCTGAAATCTTATCGATCATCTTGCCTTCGCGCGTGATCGCAGCCGCCCGAAGATTGGTGCCCCCGATGTCCACACCAATAGAGTATTCAGTCATGTACACGTCAATATAGCACCGGGCCCTGGCGCGATTAAGTAGTCGCAGGCAGCATCGGCAGTAGCGCTCGTTGGCGGAGGCTGGAACTGGTCAACCCGCCGATTTCGATGTTCATCATCAGGTTAGCCGGAATGCCCGGTTCCAGTTCGACCTGGAGGTAGTAGACAGCGCGCGCCCCTGCTCGAGCGTCACGCCGCTTAACGTGCGCCCCACGAACCGTTGCCGGAATGCGAGGCTCTTTGCCGAGGCGATCTCGCGCAGCACCCGGTTGCGATCCTTGCGCGCCGCCATGGCAACGTGCCCATCATACCCGGCCGCCGGCGTGCCCGGCCGCTCCGAATATGTGAACACATGCAGATAGGTGAAGGGCATGCTCTCGATAAACCGCGCGCTCTGCTCGAACTCGGCCGCGGTCTCGCCGGGAAAGCCGGCCATCACGTCCGCTCCGAAAGCCGCTTCCGGCATCAGGGACAACGCGGTCTCCATTCGCTCGGCATAGTGTCGCGAACGGTAGCGCCGCCTCATGCGCTTCAGCGTGGCATCGCACCCGGATTGGAGCGGAGCGTGAACATGCGCGGCCATGCGCCCCCCAGCCGAAGCCATCAGACCAAGCAATTCGTCTGAATAGTCCATCGGTTCCACCGAACTGAGCCTCAGACGTTCGACCGGTGTTTCATCCAGCAGGCGACGCACCAGGCGCGCCAGAGTCTCCTCGCGTGGCTTCCCCGCGTCCCTGCCCCACCGGCCCAAATTGATACCGCTCAGGACTATCTCTCGATAGCGAGCCGCCAGATCGCGTACCTGCGCCACCACATCGCCACTGGCAGCACTTCGGCTCGGTCCGCGCACCGACGGAATGATGCAGAAATAACAGCGGTTGTTGCACCCATCTTGAATCTTCAGATTCGGCCGCGTCCGATCACCTGCTGCATCAGCAACCGGAGCCGACAGGAAGTCGCGTTGCGCGGCGATGTCGCCAACGAACATCTCGCCATGAAAGTCGACCCCTCCGCGAGCTCTTCCAATGATTTCCGGAATTTCTATCTTGTGCGAGTTGCCCACCACCCACCTGACTCCGGGCAGCGCGCTCAGCTCTTGCGGAGCTCGCTGAGCATAACACCCTGTCACCAGAATTTCCGCTGCCGGATTCTCGCGCTGCACGCGTCGAATCGTCTGACGCACGTCTTCGTCGGCGTTGCTCGTCACCGTGCAAGTGTTCAGCACCACCAGGTCGGCGGCCGCCCGTTCGGCTACTTCCGTGTGACCATCGTGCGAGAAACGTGAGCCGAGTGCGGCGCCGTCGGCTTGCGTGGCCCGGCACCCGAAATTCTGAACATAGAAGCGGCGCACCAACTCCGTTTTAACCACCTCTCCCATAATCCCCTTCCCCCCCCCGCGACGATGAAATCTTGTGGCACTCGGCCGGGTTCTCTCGCAGTAAGAGATCGACAAAGTATTCAAAAAGTTGGCAGACCCAAGCGGGGAGGACGATCTTGCGAAAAAGGCTCAACCGTATGACTTTCGCCGTCCGGACCGCATCGCCAAGGACCAACTGCGGGCGATTCATATGTTGCACGAGAATTTCGGACGTAGTCTTGCTTCGAGTTTATCAGCCTATCTGCGCGCGTATGCGGTGGTGAATCTCGTGTCGGTGGAGCAGTTGTCCTTCATGGAATTTGCCCAGTGTCTGCCCTCTCCCACCGTAATCAACTCGCTGGCCATGCGGCCCTATGACGGCAGCGCCATCCTTGAGATGAACCAGGCGCTGGTGTTCCCGATTATGGAAATTCTGTTAGGGGGAACCGGACGCCCCGGGGGGGGCAAACTCGATCGCGAGATCACCGAGATAGAACAGAGTATCCTCGAGGGGCTCTACCGGATCATCCTCAACGACATGCGAGAGGCTTGGCGCTCGGTTACAACCTTCGAGTTTGAAATCCAGAACACCGAAACCGACCCGCAGATGCTGCAGATCCTTGCCCCCAACGAAGCAGTGGTGGCAATCAGCATGGAAGTGCGGATTGGAGACTCAGTTGGCTTGATGAACATCGGCATCCCCTCGATCATCATCAAGATGCTACGCCAAAAATTCGACCAGCAGTGGTCGGTTCGCAAGGCGGAAGTCACCCCCAAAGAGATCAATCTAAATCTTCATCTGATCCGCAATTCCGAGATCCATTTGGACGCCCGCCTGGTAGGGGCCACAATCAACACCGAAGACCTTCTTCGTCTCGAACCGGGGGATGTCCTCAAGCTCGACTTTAACGTCAATAAGCCCCTGCGATTGCAGTTGAATGGCGTGCATCGATGCGATGGCTACGTGGTCGAACAGGGCCACCGCCGCGGCTTCGCCATCGAGCGCTACGTCAGCTCTGCCGATTAGCTGGGCGGCCAATCGTATCTGGCCCGGATTTGTCCGCCGGTTCAACCGTGTCTCTACCGGTAATCAGGCGCGCACCCCGGTTGAAGGTTGCATATTGGAACGCCCAGTGAATTGCCACTAACAGCCGGCTGCGATATCCAACCAAATAGAGCAGGTGGACAAAAAGCCATGTCAACCAAGCGGCCAAGCCTGAGAATCGCACAAAGCCCAAGTCCACAACGGCGGCCGCTCGGCCAATAGTTGCCATCGTCCCCTTGTCACGATAGTGAAACGCCGGCGCCGGCAGGCCGCCCAGCCGAGCGGCGACCACTCTGGCGGAGTGAAATCCGTGTTGCATGGCAACCGGCGACACACCCGGTAACGGCTTGCCGTTCTGTTCACACAGAGCCATATCGCCCAGCACCATAATTTCGGGATGGCCGGCCAGACTCAAGTCCGGCCCGACACTCAATCGACCCATGCGGTCGGGCTCGATACCGGCTGCTTGCCCGAGCACCAGCCCTAGGCGTGAGGCGCGCACGCCTGCGGCCCACAACACCGTGCGCGCCTCGATCGCCCTTGTTCCGGATTCGTCTGACTCAATCGGGACTCCTTCTCGATCTATATCAATGACCCTGACTCCGGTCACCGTCCGCACGCCGATTTTGATCAGTGCCCGCTCCGCCGCTGCCGAAAGTTTCGGGGGGAAGGATGGCAGCACCCGTGGGCCGCCTTCCAACAGCAGGATTTCGGACTCCTCCGGACGAATCGCCCGAAAGTCGCGCCGTAAAGTATCCCGGGCTATCTCTGCGACAGCCCCAGCCAATTCCACCCCCGTCGGACCGCCCCCCACCACCGCAAAGCGGAGCCACCGGCGGCGGATCTGCGGATCGCTCTCACGCTCGGCCTCTTCGAATGCCAGCAGTATCCGGGCACGCATGAGCGTGGCATCCTCGATCGTCTTCAGACCGGGCGCATGAGCGGCCCAATCGTCGCGCCCAAAGTAGTGATTCTCGGCGCCGGCCGCGATCACAAGGGTGTCGTACTCGATCGATCCTCCGGCAAGGAGTAGGCGTCGGCCGGAAACATCGAACCCGGTGACCGTATCCATCACAACCCGCACGTTTTGGAACCGGCTCATGACCGCGCGCAGCGGGGCGGCGATTTCCCCGGGCGACAGCCCGCCGGAGGCCACTTGATACAGCAGCGGCGGAAACAGATGGAAGTTGCGCCGGTCCACCAATGTGATGTCCACCGGGAGCCTGGCGGCGGATTTGACCGCGTTCAGGCCTGCAAACCCGCCGCCAACGACGACGAGGCGGTGCCGGTAGAAACTAGCGGACGACAATGCCATTCGGAAACCTGTTATCAGGCTACCGCGCTCTCAAACCCTGCTACATCGCGACAACTTGCAGATGAAAGCGTTCTGGCGGCAGTGCCCAGACCGGATCCGGACTCAAACCGGCCCAGGTGCGGTAGGCGGTGTTGGCCAGGGTCCCGTTGAGATAGAACAGGAACTGATCGCTGAAGTCTGCCAATGGCGGCAAGTGGTGAAGGCGGCCTAATCCGCAAATCATCGCCACGATTTCATTGTCTTCCGGTCACAGATAAACGCCGGTGGTCTTTGAGAATACAGCGATTCTCGATTACTACCAGGCCTGCCGAGCGCCCTTCGGCCGCCGCTGCGGAGTGCTCTACACCTTCCTGCAACCAGACTGCCTTGGCTCTTATGCGAATCGCCTCACGCATTATGTCCGGCACAAATTCGCTGCGGCGGAAAACATCGACGATGTCCACGGGTTCAGGAATCGAAGCCAGGTCTGGAAAGCAACGCTGTCCGAAAATCTCCGTTTCCTTTGGATTCACCGGAATAATCCGGTAGCCCTGCGCAAGCAGGTATTCGGCTACACCGTAGCTGGGACGGAATACATCGCTCGAAAGCCCAACGACTGCAATCGTCTTCGCCTCGGCAAGCAGCCTGGCAATCTCGTTCATTTCACACCCGCTGCTTGCGTTGAGCCCGAGGCGCTTTGTACCCGCCGCCGCTCGGCTTTAACCCCAGCAACTTCTGAAACTCGAGGACTTCCTCGACCGTCAGCGCACGAAACTCGCCCGACCGCAGGCGCCCGAGTTTGAGCGGCCCGATCCGCGTGCGTTTGAGTTTCTCCACCAGCACGCCGAAGTATTGGAACATCAGCCTGATCTGATTTGTGCGGCCTTCCTCAAGCACCACTTCGTACCACGGATTGTCTGCGAGCTTCATGATCTTGAGGTGACAGGCAGCGGTCTTGCGGCCATGCAAAGGCACGCCCCGGCGGAAGGATTCCTCCTGCTCGCCGGTCAACTTTGCGTTCACCTTAACTTCGTATACCTTGGGCACTTTGGCTTTGGCCGAAAGAATCGCGTTAGCGAATTCGCCGTCATTGGTCATCAGTAGGGCGCCTTCGCTTGCGTAGTCCAGGCGGCCGATCGGGTAGATTCTCTCGCGAATCCCTTTGACCAGGTCCATCACGGTTTTCCGATGCTCCGGATCGGACGTAGTGGTGACGCACCCCTTTGGCTTGTGCAGCAGGATATAGATCTGATACTGCGGCGGGCGCATCACCCGGCCGAGCACCCGAATGTCGTCTTTATCCGAATCCGCCTTGGAACCGAGGGCAACAATCGTCTCGCCGTTCACTTGCACCTGGCCCTGCACGATCAATTCTTCGGCCTTGCGGCGGCTGGCGACGCCATAACGGGCCAGGATCTTCTGCAGGCGTTCTTCAGGCATTTTCCACGCCATTCCGCGCCGGTTCGGCAGATTCGGTCATCTCGACAGCACCGGTTTCCGCAGGTTTGCCCGTGGTTGACTCAGGCGGGACGGCTGGCGCCACTGGAGTGTCAATCGTGCCCGGGATTTCACCATCGTCTTCGCCCAACGCCAACCGGCTCCACTCCTCGAATTCCTTGAGTGTGGGCAATTCGGCGAGATCCTTCAAGCCGAACTGGACCAGAAAATCCTTGGTCGTTTTGTAGAGCACCGGCCTACCGACCACCTGCTTGCGGCCGGCGGCGGTAATTAGCTTCCGTTCCAGCAACGTCTTCAGGACGCCGCCCCCCTGCACGCCCCGTATCTCAAGAATTTCGGGTCCCGTGACAGGCTGTTTGTAGGCCACCACCGCCAGAGTTTCCAGCGCAGCCAGCGACAGCTTCAAGGGAGGCTTTAGTTTCTTGACGAAAATCCGGATGTCCTCATGGAATTCCGGCTTGGTGCTCATCTTGAAGCCGCCGGCCACCTCACGAACCGTGATGCCGTGATGGGGCGCTGCGTAGGCCTCCATCAACTCAGCTAGCAGCCCTTCCACTAATTCTTTGGGCTGGCCGAGCGCCTGGCTCATTTGCAGGATCGTCAGTGGCTCCTCAGACACATACACCGCAGCCTCCACCATCGCTAGCAGGCGATGACGTTCGCTCTCGGCCACGGCCGGCTTTTCCTCGATTCCAAGCTCCGCCAATTGCTCCGCCGCCATTTCTTCGGAGGCAGTAGCGGCCTCTACGGCTACCTCGCCGCCAGTTTTCTCACCGACGGCCTCGAGGGCTTCAGTTATTTCCTTATTTGTCTCTTCTGTCATTTAGATAGGCGATGTTTATGAATACTCTTCTTGAATGGCGGACAGCGCGTCCTCGTTGGCAAAGACCTCTTGGAATCGCTTGTGCCGCCTCAGGCCGATGTCGGCGAACGCTTCCTGTTGAACCAGCGTAACAGCCTGCATTCGCACCATCTCGAGGATGGCCAGGAACAGACAGATCATGGCTTGCCGGCTTATTTGCCTGCCAAACAGGCTGGTGGCGCTGATGATCCCGTCCGTACCCGGTTCCTGTAACAATTGCGCTCGTAGATAACGAATCATGTCCGGTACGGTGACGTCTTCCTTGCCGATCTGGAATAGAGGCTTACTCTTGGCGCGTTCAAGAATCGTTCCCAGGGTGCGAACAAGGTCGTACAGGTGGACGTTCAGGTCGCCCCTACCTTCGTCCTCATTGGTGAAGTCTTTCATCTGCGGGTTGGACCAAACGGCCTCTTCGATCATCCGCTTCTGCTGCAACATCTCGGCAGCGTTCTTGAAGCGCTCGTGCTCCATCAGCCGGTCCACAAGTTCCTGCCTTGGGTCGCCCTCCGGCTGCATTTTTTCCAGCTCGGGGTCGCGCGGCAGTAGCAGTCTGGACTTGAGCTGGATCAGTGTGGCCGCCATATAGATGAACTCGGCCCCCAGCTCGATATTGAGGTCCGATGCGCGCTGCACGTACTCCAGGTACTGTGCCGTGATTTTGGCGATCGGAATATCGTGAATATTGAGCTGTTGCCGGCGAATCAGGTCTAACAGCAGGTCTAGCGGACCCTCATACATCTCCAGCTGAACGTTGAGGGGTGATGCGGGCACTGTGTTTCAAAATAGCACATTACAGTCGCATGCTACGCTCAAGGTACATGCCGTTTTGCGATTCCTTCTTCGGGCGAAAATTTGGCCTGACCGAGCAGGATCTCTCGTCTTACCTCTCCGAAGCGTTGTCGCGAGGCGGCCAGTACGCCGACCTGTATTTCGAATACCTCGTGACCACGTCCTTGAGCTTGGACGAGTCGATTGTGAAGTCCGCTACCCAGGGTGTCAGCCTGGGTGTTGGCATCCGTGTCATCGCCGGCGAACGGACTGGCTACGCCTACAGCGAC
>SXGR01066821.1_pt1 | contig 16601 bp, 14 predicted proteins | sample 3174711 | NCBI WGS metagenome assembly SXGR01 (sample SAMN11356860, study PRJNA531348) | freshwater metagenome | isolation source: freshwater sample F1-60 | place: China: Fuxian Lake, Yuxi | collected 2017-12-25
CAGCAGGGAAGATTCTCCTTTAACGTTAAGGGTGGCAGATGTGAGAACTGTTCTGGTGATGGAACTATCACGATTGAAATGAACTTCTTACCTGATGTGTATGTTCCGTGCGAAGTGTGTCATGGCGCAAGGTATAACAGAGAGACACTTGAGGTTCACTACAAGGGCAAAACAATTGCGCAAGTGTTAGATATGTCGATTGAAGAAGCTAATAGCTTTTTTGAATCTGTTCCTGCGATATCCAGATTTCTAAAGACACTCTGTGACGTTGGACTTGGTTATGTGCGACTTGGTCAATCAGCCCCAACCCTGTCAGGTGGTGAAGCTCAGCGAGTGAAACTTGCAACTGAACTTCAGCGTAGATCAACAGGTCGAACTATTTATGTTCTAGATGAGCCAACAACTGGGCTACATTTTGAAGATGTACGAAAGCTTTTATTGGTTCTCAATAGATTAGTTGATACTGGCAACACCGTAATTGTGATTGAGCATAATCTTGATGTCATTAAATCAGCAGATTGGGTGATAGATCTTGGCCCAGAGGGCGGTTCTGGTGGTGGATTAGTCGTTGCCGAAGGTAGACCAGAAGAGATCGTAAAAAATCCAAAGAGCTACACTGGAAATTATTTAGCTCCAGTACTAAAGAAGTAGTCATGGCAGATCCACAAAGTTATCGGCCAAGTAATCTCCCTAATGATCCTGGAGTTTATAGATTTTTTGATAAAGATGAAAAAGTAATTTATGTAGGCAAAGCAAAGAATATTAAAAATAGGTTAAATTCATACTTTGGCAATAATCTACAAATTAAGACAAGGCAAATGGTTACTACTGCCGTCCGAGTTGACTGGACGTTAGTAAAAACCGAAGTCGAGGCACTACAGCTAGAATTTACTTGGATTAAACAGTACAACCCAGATTTTAATGTTCAATTTAAAGACGATAAGTCATATCCGCATTTAGCGATTGACCTAAAATCTGAATTTCCAAGATTGTTTATTTCACGTTCAAAAAAAATACCAGGTGTTCGCTATTTTGGTCCTTATTCACATGCTTGGGCGCTACGTAGTACATTTGAAACCTTAATTAAAATATATCCAGTTCGCACATGCAGTGATTCTAACTTTGCCTCGGCTGTACGCAGTAAACGACAGTGCTTATTAGGAGATATAGGTAAATGTGCTGCCCCTTGTGTTAACTGGGTTACGCAAGAAGAACATAAAAAACTAGCTAATGACTTAGTGAATTTTTTAGAGAAGTCACCTGAAGAAATTTCAGTAAGAATTGAAAAAGAAATGCAAGAGGCATCAGCTGCTCAGGAATATGAGAAAGCCGGAAAACTACGGAATCAACTTGAGGCGATCAATAAAGCATTTGAATCTACTGACAGATTTTTAAATGAAAATATTGATGCCGATGTGTTAGCTATTCATGAGGAGATTACCCACGCATCACTTTCTCAATTCAATATTGTGGCAGGCAGAATTACAGGTTCGAGATCCTGGGTTATAGATAGAGCCAATATATTAGAAGATGAAAGCATTATTTCTGCAATGCTTGGCAAAATCTATGCTGAAAGTAAGCCACCTCCTGAAGTTATCGTGGATCAATTACCTCAAGATTCTGAGTTGTTAGAGCATTGGCTTACCGAGCAAAGAGGTAAGTCGGTGGCTTTAATCCAACCAGCTCGGGGGGAAAAACTGGAGCTGGTACAAACTGTTAAGCGCAATGCTAATCAAGCTCTAATCCAATACTTAAGTAAGCGGGCGAATGATGCAGCTGTGAGCGGTAGCGCCTTAGCTGAAATAGCTGAGCAGTTAGAACTTGCTGAATTACCACTGCGGATTGAGTGCTTTGATATTTCAAATATTCAAGGAACGAGCATGGTTGCATCAATGGTGGTTTTCGAAGATGGGCAACCAAAAAAGAGTGACTATCGAAGATTTTCAATTGATGACGATAATGGCTTTGATGACACTAGAGCAATGCACCATGTCATAACGCGAAGATTTAAAAGATATTTAGATGAAAAAAATATAGATGTTGCAGAGGTTACTGCGCAAGGTGCAAGTCGGCCAAAGTTTGCATACCCTCCACAATTAGTAGTTGTTGATGGTGGTAAGCCGCAAGTTAATGCTGCTGCCAAAGCGCTGCGCGATTTGGGGATAACCGACATTGCCTTGTGTGGTCTTGCAAAAAGACTCGAAGAGGTTTGGCTACCAAATAATAGTGAGCCAATTATCTTTCCACGCCATAGTGAGGCTCTATATCTACTGCAAAAGATCAGAGATGACGCACATCGATTTGCTATAAATTTTCATCGAAGCAAACGTTCTAAAGTTATGTTGGAATCATTATTAGATGAAATTTCTGGTTTAGGTGAGGTAAGACGAAAGTCACTGCTTACACACTTTGGTTCTGTTTCTGCTTTAAAATCGGCAACCCTTTCAGAGTTATCTGCTGTTCCAGGCATTGGTGAGAAAATGGCCAAGACAATTATTGAACAGATCAAAAATCAGGCAGAACAAGTCAGTATTGATATGCAGAGTGGTGAAATTTTAGATGCTTGACATGTGTAGGAAGATATTGCCGTGAAGAGTGATACTGAGATACTAGTTATTACTGGAATGAGTGGCGCCGGTAGATCTACGATAGCCCACAGATTAGAAGATCTTGGTTGGTATGTAGTTGATAATTTGCCCCCAGTCTTACTCGGCAACTTAATTGAGTTAGTCTCTGCATCGGTAAAAAAAGTTGCCGTTGTGATTGATGTGAGAGGTCGAGCATTTTTTGATGATCTAACTAAATCATTAGCTGAGCTAGCAGACTTGGGAATATCTCGCAAAATACTTTTCGTAGATGCGGCAGATGATTCTCTTGTTCGAAGGTTTGAGTCAACCCGTAGGCCGCATCCCTTGCAAGGTGCTGATCGTATTCTTGATGGAATTGCTAAGGAGAGAGAGCGCCTCCGTGAAGTCAGGGATTCGGCAGATTTAATTATTGATTCGTCGGTATTAAATATTCATCAGCTTGAAAAGAAAATTTCAGATTATTTTCATGAAGAATCTAGGTCAGACCTTAGGGTAAATATTCTCTCTTTTGGATATAAGTATGGGATCCCAGTAGATGCTGATCTAGTAGTTGATTGTAGATTTATATCAAATCCTCACTGGGTGCCATACCTTAAGCCACTTACAGGTCTTGATAAACCAGTAAGTGATGCAGTATTAGGAAGTGATAACGTGAAGGAATTTTTAACAAGGTATCAGGCACTTTTTGAGACTATGGCATTAGGTTTTATATCTGAAGGTAGAAAATTTCTAACACTTGCAATTGGGTGTACCGGTGGTAAACACCGATCAGTTGCAGTTTCAGCAGAATTAGTTTCCAGATTAAAAAGTGGTGACAAACTGTCTAAATACAAGATTAATACACAGGTGATGCATAGAGATTTAGCCCGGGAACTATAGTATGAAGAAAAATCCAAAGGTTGTGTGCTTAGGCGGCGGGCATGGACTAACGGCGACACTTAGTGCAATGCGAACTCTTACTAATCAAGTCACCGCCGTGGTAACAGTTGCCGATAATGGCGGTTCATCTGGGCGCTTACGTGCTGAATTTAATTCATTACCTCCTGGTGATTTAAGGATGGCGCTGGCCGCACTATGTGCCGACGATGAGTGGGGTCGAAGTTGGACTGAAATTATGCAATATAGATTTACTAGCCAAGGTGAGATGGATAATCACGCGGTTGGTAACCTTCTTTTGACCGCACTTTGGGATCGAGATGGTGATCCTGTAAAAGGTTTAGACCGAGTTGGTCAACTATTAAAAGTAGTTGGCCGGGTTCTACCAATGGCTTTAGAGCCCCTTGATATTGAAGGAAGTTTTGTCACAAAAAAAGGAGTTGAAATAGTACGGGGCCAGGTTGAAGTATCACAGGCAATTGGAAAAGTTAATGAACTAAAGTTAATTCCAAATCAACCAAAGCCAACTCCAGAGGCACTTACTGCTCTTGAAAATGCAGATTGGATAACAATTGGGCCAGGATCTTGGCTATCTAGCGTTATGCCACACTTTTTGCTTGGAAGGCAAGCAGAACAAATCCAGAAAAGTAAAGCAAAAAAGATAATGATATTTAACTTACCGGATAAAAATATATCAGATGAGTTTGCAGGCTTCTCACTTGAGGCACATCTGCAATTAGTTCTAAATCATACGCCGGGTCTGAAAATTGATGTGGCATTAGTCGATAAATCACTTGCTAAAGCAGAGCCAAGCTTTAATTCGCTAGTTGCTGCGTGTGGAGGAGAGGTTATGGGTTTTGACCTGGCAGATAGTGAACAAACATTCCACCATGATAGGCAGAAATTAATATTAGCTTTCAGCCACATTTTTGGTTAAGACCTGCTTAGATAATTCCATTGCAAGATTTAGGGAGATTAGATGGCAATGACAGAAGCGCTTAAAGATGAGTTAAGTAGACTCTCGATAACTAAACCATGTTGTCGCAAGGCAGAAGTCTCTTCATTACTTAGATTTGCAGGTGGATTACATATAGCTGCTGGGAAAATTATCATTGAGGTTGAGTTAGATACAGCCCAAAGTGCCCGAAGATTGCGTAAAGATATCTCTGAGGTGTTTGGGCATGAAAGTGAGTTATCGGTAGTTTCTTCAAGTGGTATTCGTAAAGGCAGTCGGTATATTGTCAGAGTTTTAGCCGATGGTGATGCACTTGCAAGGCAAACAGGATTAGTTGATGCAAATAATCGACCAATTAGAGGCCTGCCACCTCAAGTAGTTTCTGCTGCTATTTGTGATTCTGAGGCCGCATGGCGTGGCGCATTTTTAGCGCATGGGTCACTTACTGAGCCCGGAAGATCCTCTGCACTTGAGATTACCTGTCCTGGACCTGAAGCTGCATTGGCTTTAGTTGGCGCAGCTAGAAGATTAGGAATTACTACAAAAGCTCGTGAGGTTCGTAGCGTTGATCGTGTCGTAATTAGAGACGGGGACGCTATTGGTGCATTACTTACAAGATTAGGAGCACATGAAACAGTCCTTGCCTGGGAAGAGAGAAGAATGAGAAGAGAGGTTCGAGCAACTGCAAATCGACTAGCAAATTTTGATGATGCAAATTTACGCAGATCTGCTAGAGCTGCAGTTGCAGCTTCTGCCAGAGTTCAAAGAGCGATGGAGATTCTCGGAGCAGAAATACCAGATCATCTTAAAGAGGCAGGTGAACTTCGGGTTAACTACGGGCAAGCAAGTTTGGAAGAACTAGGTTCACTTGCAACACCACCAATGACGAAAGATGCAATTGCGGGACGAATTAGGCGATTATTAGCAATGGCAGATAAACGAGCCCGTGAATTAGGAGTACCTGATACTGAGGCGAGTATTAGCCCAGATTTATTGAATTAATCCCTGCTGTAGAACTGGTAAGATCTGTACCTCACAATGTTGTGGATGGTTTAAAATAATTTTTGAATCTAAACGGGGTTAATATGCTCAAAGTCGGTGTCAATGGTTTTGGTCGAATTGGTAGAAATTTTCTAAGAGCATCACTTGAATCAGGTGCTAATTTTGAAATTGTAGGAATTAATGACTTAACTGACAATGCGACTTTAGCTCATTTACTAAAATACGATTCAATTTTAGGCAGACTTAAGCAACCAGTAACTTTCACGGATACAACAATCACTGTCGGTGGTAAAACTATTTCTGTTAGTGCAGAGCGCGATCCAGCAAATATCCCTTGGGGAAAATTAGGCGTAGATGTGGTAGTTGAATCCACTGGAATCTTTACAAAAGCAGCCGATGCCCAAAAGCACATAAGTGCAGGCGCAAAAAAGGTAATTATCTCAGCTCCAGCAACTGATGAAGATATAACAATTGTTATGGGTGTGAATCATGAAAAATACGATCCAGCTAAACACAATATTATTTCTAACGCATCATGTACAACTAATTGCTTAGCTCCTATGGCTAAGGTATTAAACGATGAGTTTGGAATTGTTAGAGGCCTTATGACCACAATTCATGCATACACAAATGATCAGGTAATTTTAGATTTCCCTCATAAAGATCTTCGCAGATCTCGAGCCGCAGCCCTATCAATAATTCCTACTTCAACTGGAGCAGCGAAAGCGATTTCATTGGTTTTACCGGAGCTTAAAGGCAAATTGGATGGGTATGCGTTAAGAGTGCCAGTGCCAACTGGCTCTGCAACTGATCTAACTGTTGAGTTGGCAAAAGAGGTCACCGTTGCCGAGATCAATGCCGCGCTGAAAAAGGCGAGTACTGGTTCATTAAAAGGCTGTTTGAGTTATACCGAAGATCCAATTGTTTCAGCAGACATAGTCACCGATCCAAGCTCATGTATTTTAGATGCCGGACTTACAAAGGTAATTGGAACAACTGTAAAAGTTGTAGGATGGTATGACAATGAGTGGGGATATTCAAATAGGTTAGTTGATCTAATCCAATACATTGGTAAGTCCATATAAATTAGATGGGTATTAAAAGTTTATCCCAGCTAAATCTGCAAAACGCTAAGGTAATTTTGCGTTGTGATTTGAATGTTCCAATTAAAGATGGAGTCATCGGTGATGCTGGTCGAATAGTTGCCTCGTTATCGACAATTAAGAAACTACTCGCAACTAACTGTTCAGTGGTAATAATTGCCCATCTAGGCAGGCCAAAAGGAGAGGTAACGCCTGAGTTATCCCTCGCTCCAATTGCTAAGAAGTTAGCTGAATTACTAAATCGAGAGGTTTTATTCTCCCCAGAAATCACTGGAATTGTTGAGAAGACTAGAGCACTTAAGTCAGGTCAAATTTTGCTGCTAGAAAATATTCGATTCTTATCCGCTGAAACAAGTAAGAAGGAATCGGAGCGCAGCAAGTTAGCAATTGAACTTTCAACTTATGGCGATATTTATATTGGAGACGGTTTTGGAGCCGTTCATCGTGAGCATTCTTCAGTTTATGAGCTTGCTAAATTACTACCGCATGCCGCAGGGGATCTTATTTGTAATGAGGTTGCTGTTCTCGAGCAGTTAACAAAAAATCCTCAGCGCCCTTACGGGGTTGTACTAGGTGGCGCAAAAGTTTCGGACAAGATCGGCGTCATTTCAAATTTTTTAGATAAAGCAAACTTAATTACAATTGGCGGAGGTATGGTCTTTACATTTTTAGCAGCTCAAGGAAAAGAAATAGGAAAGTCTTTAGTTGAAAATGATTTAATTGATACTGTAAAAGAGTTAATGATTCGAGCTGAAAAACTAGGGGTTAAATTTCTCCTTCCAAGCGATATAGTAGTTGCTTCTGAATTTTTGGCAGACTCATTGCCGACTACTGTAGATTCAGATCAAATTCCACGAGATCAAATGGGTTTAGATATCGGGCCAAAAAGTGCTGAGAATTTCGCAAGAGAGATTAAATTATGTAAAACAGTATTTTGGAATGGCCCGATGGGGGTATTTGAGTTTGCAAATTTTTCTTATGGTACAAAAGTCATAGCGCAGGCTTTAACCCAGGTTGATGGAATGGCCGTAGTCGGCGGGGGAGATTCAGCTGCTGCTGTTCGTAAACTAGGATTTGCGGATAAGGATTTTGGCTATATATCAACAGGTGGTGGCGCATCTCTTGAATACCTTGAAGGTAAGGAACTTCCAGGCCTGATTGCACTAGGTTAGAGAAAGAGAAAAATGCGTAAACCCTTAATTGCTGGAAACTGGAAGATGAACTTAAATCATCTAGAGGCGATTGCGGTTACCCAAAAGTTGGCTTACTCTCTTGAGGATCGTGATTATGACGCAGTAGAGGTTGTAATTATTCCACCATTTACTGATCTTCGATCTGTTCAAACATTAGTCGATGGCGATCGATTGCGTTTGCTTTATGGAGCGCAAGATTTATCTACTGCTGATTCAGGTGCTCATACAGGAGATATTTCAGGTTTAATGCTTTCTAAACTTGGTTGCACATACGTATTAATTGGTCACAGTGAGCGCCGAGCTAATCACAATGAAAATGATCAATTAATTAATAAGAAGATTAAAGCTGCACTTGCAAATGAGATTAAGCCGATTCTCTGTGTTGGTGAAGAGCTGGCTGTAAGAGAAGTTGGAAATCACATTTCATATGTATTAGAACAATTAAGAAATGCACTAAAAGGTTTTTATAAGCCTGATTTGAAGAAAATTGTGATTGCGTATGAGCCTGTATGGGCGATTGGCACAGGTAGAACCGCGACTCCAAAAGATGCGCAGGAAGTATGTTCAGCAATTAGAAAAGAACTTAAAAAAATAGGTAGTGATGAAATTGCTGAGAATTGTCGGATTCTTTATGGTGGTTCAGTTAAGTCAATTAATACTTTAGATATTATGAAGGAAGAAGATGTCGATGGCGCCCTTGTCGGAGGGGCTTCCCTTGATCCTGAAGAATTTGCAAGGATATCCAAATTTCATAGAGTATTGAAAAAGGCATAATTATGCCGATTAAGTAGATTTTGCCAAAAGATAGTATCCTTTCCCAGTAGCCAACAGATTAAGGCTCTATTGAGATGAAGGCGAGTAAATGAATTTAGCTCTTTCGATTATCTTGATGGTTTCAAGTGTGCTTATGATTATTTTAGTTTTATTACATAAGGGTAAAGGATCTGGACTTTCAGATCTTTTTGGTGGCGGAGTTTCATCAACATATGGTGGTTCATCTGTAGTTGAGAAAAATTTAGACAGAATTACAATTGTGGTTGGTGGTATTTGGCTTGCTTCAGTTATTGCACTTAGTTTGTTATTGAAAAACTAGAAAGAAGGAGTAAGTAATGGCTGGTGGAAGTGCTATTCGCGGAAGCCGTGTTGGTGCTGGCCCGATGGGAGAAGCAGAGCGCGGTGAATCAATTGCTCGCTTCAGAGTTTCGTATTGGTGCGCTAACGGTCATGAAACTAAACCATCTTTTGCTGAGGATGGCACTGTAGAAGTACCCGCAGAGTGGGATTGCCCAAGCTGCGGTTTTCCTGCAGGTCAAGATAAAAATAAGCCACCAATGCCAATGAAAAATGAGCCATACAAAACTCACTTAGCTTACGTTAAAGAGCGCAGAACTGAAGCGGAAGCAAATAAAGTTTTGGACATTGCGCTTAAAAAATTACGTGGGGATGACTAATTCTTTTCTAGGTCTGAGATAAGTCTTGCTATTGCTTTTTTACGATTTTTAAGATGAATTCTAATAATTGGTAATTTTCTTTCAGAAAGAGATTCGATATCTGCAAGTGCTTGTGCCGTGATCAACTGTGAAAATGTATAATTTTTATTTGGTATTTTTATATCACCATCTAATTCACCAGTAATTACAATAAATCCTCCATTTTGCTGCCCGCCTTTATGAAACTGTCCAGTTGAATGGAGATATCTAGGTCCCCAACCAAAGGTAGTTGCTGTTTTACTCTCGGCAGCAATTAGGTTCCTGACCTTAGATATTTCATCATCTGTGCCTCTGGCAAGGTACGCCAAAACCGCAAAATATGCCACATCAAATTTGAGAAATTCTGAAATACTATTAATTTTTTGATTTGAATAGATTAAATAATCAGAATCTTCATAAACTGGGGTAGGAGTATTAAAGCCTTTACTTTTTAATGATAAAAGAATTGCTGATATGCGATCCTTTGCCTCCGTTACATTTGGCTGGTTAAATGGATCAACCTTTAATAAGTAGCAAAGCAAAGCAGTGACCCACTCCCATAAGATAAATTGCTCGCCAAGAGTGCCTTCGATCACCAGATCATATTCTCCGGGAACAAAACCAACCGTAATGCCTGAAATTGCGATTCCTGCATCTTCTATTACAACTGGTAATCTACCGGTTAAATCTTTACCAGTTGATTCAGCAATTAGCTGCTCTATCCAATTAGATAATCCGGGAGTTGGTGACTCCTTGTCACAAAAATTAATGATCTGGTCAGTTAAAGAGTAAAGGCACGCGGCTATTACAACGGCGGCAGTGTCCTTTCCAGAAAGGCTTGTGCTTAATTTTTCAGCATCATCTAGAAGCAAGGAAATATCAACACCGATTAAAGCGGCCGGTACTAAGCCAAATGCTGAAAGTGCACTAAAGCGCCCTCCGACATTGGGATCTGCATTAACGACTTTGAATCCTTGATCTCGAGCGCTGATATCAAGAGGTGTGCCCGGATCCGTAATTATCACCATGTGTTGACTAGGGTTTAGATTTGCTTCCACAAATTTACTTTTATAATATTCAAATTGGGATAATGTCTCGATAGTTGTGCCTGATTTTGAACCTATTACAACAACAGCCTTGCTAATATCATTTGGAAGTGAACCATATATTTGAATTGGATCTGTTGAATCAAGAGTAGTTAATGATTTTTTGTAAGATGCTGCAATTACTTCCGGAGCGAGTGAAGAGCCCCCCATCCCACATAAAATAACTTGCGTTAAGCCATTACAACGCGCCCATGCTGAAAGTGCATCCAGTTTAGGTAATAAATCTCGCGATTTTATTGGAAGATCTACCCAATTAAGTCTATTTGCAGCCTCAGATTTATTACCCCAAATACTAACATCTTTCAGAGCAACTCTTGTTGCAATCTCTTGTAGAGATATGAATAATTTTGAATCAATATTTTTTAGTGCTGAGCCTGATAATTTCATTAGGACCTGGCAATGGCAGATTTTACCGAATTCATTAAGTCAATCCAAGCCACTTCAAACTTCGCAACGCCATCAACTTCAAGAGCATTTGTAATTTTCTCGAGATCGATTCCCGCAAGTGCTAATTTTGCTAGATAATTCTTTGAAATTGAAATATTCGGAGTAATAGTATCGCCCATAAAAACTCCAGAAGATTTCACGGCATTTAAAGTTGCCTCTGGCATAGTATTTACAGTATTACGTGCAACTAGCTGCATAACATAACGCGTTGAGTCATAGGCAGGATCTTTCACACCAGTTGATGCCCATAATGGCCGTTGTAGTTTCCCACCTCTGGCTTGAATCCCTTGCCATCTATTACTTTTTTCAAATGTTAGAAACGCCTCGTATGCCATTACTGCATTGGCGATCGCAGCTAGTCCACGTAGGTCAGAATTTGCTGGAAGTTGTTTGTCTACCTCAGTATCTATTCGACTAACAAAAAAAGAGGCTACAGAATGAATCTCATTTATTTCCTTTGCAGCACTTAAACGCTTTTCTAGTCCAGATGCGAAAGCGTCTAGTACTTGCTTATATCTATTAACAGAGAAAATTAATGTGACATTAACACTTATTCCATTTGCAATTAGTTCAATTATTGCTGGCAATCCTTCAACTGTGGCGGGGACTTTAATTAGTAGATTACTTCTATCAATAATCTCCCAAAGCTGTTTTCCCTGCTTTACTGTTGCCAAAGTATCACGAGCAAAGCGTGGATCAACTTCAATTGAAACCCGCCCATCTACGCCATCACTTGACTTAAAGGCGGTTTGAAAAAGATCACAAGCATTTCTCACATCATCGGTTGTTAGTTTTGTGATTATATCCTCAATACTTTTTACTTTACTTTGCAAAATATCATTTTCATATAGGTCTGATTTACCAATCGATGCCGCAAAAATACTTGGATTAGTTGTTACACCAACTACGTTATCTTCTGCGATAAGCTTTTTTAAGGAACCATTATTTATTCGATCGCGTGATAAATCATCAAGCCACACTGCCACTCCTGCCTGTGATATTTGTGCCAAAGGCTTAGACATTAGATTTTCGAATGCTTTCTTTTGCGGCTGCGATGATGTTATCGACCGTAAAGCCAAATTCTTTAAATAAAGTAGCAGCACTTGCAGAGGCTCCAAAGTGTTCTAAAGAAACAGCAACACCACTATCACCGATCAGTTGATACCAGGACTGGGCAATACCAGCTTCAATACTTACTCTGGCTCGTATGGAGTCAGGCAAGACTTGCTTGCGATAACTTTCAGGTTCAGCCATAAACCACTCTATAGATGGAGCACTAACTACTCTGCACTTAATACCTTCACTTATTAATTTTTCTCTAGCCAATAATGCCAATGAAACCTCAGAACCAGTTGCTATCAGAATGAGTTCACACTGATCTTTTGCTTGATCATTTCCGTAAGCTAAAACGTATGCACCTTTTGCTGCCCCAATAGCGGGGGAGTACTTAGTTCGGTCAATTACTGGCAAATTTTGCCTAGAAAGTGCCAAGCCAACTGGTTGTGCCCGTTTAATTATTTCAGACCAACAAGTACTAACCTCATTTGCATCAGCTGGTCTAACAACTGCCAAACCAGGGATAGCTCTTAGAGCTGCTAAGTGTTCAACCGGCTGGTGTGTTGGTCCATCCTCGCCTAATCCAATTGAGTCATGCGTCCACACATATGTAACTGGTAGTTGCATCAGTGCTGAAAGGCGAACTGCTCCGCGCATGTAATCACTAAATACTAAAAAAGTTCCAGCGAATGGCTTTGTCAGGCCGTACAAAGCAGCACCATTTAAAATTGCGCCCATTGCATGTTCGCGGATACCAAAGTGAATCACGCGACCATAAGGATTAGCACCCCTCATTTTACTATTTGCAGGTAAAAATGAGCCACCACCTTCAATAGTTGTGTTATTACTATCTGCTAGATCAGCAGAGCCTCCCCAAAATTCTGGCAGTGATTTTGCTATTGCTTGAATAACTTTTCCTGATGCAGCTCTAGTTGCAATCTCTTTGTCATTTGTAAAAGTTGGAAGTTCGCTTTCCCAATTTAGTGGCAACTTCTTATTAAGTAATCGATCTAGTAACTTAGAACCCGCAGGGTTACTCTCTCGCCATTGCAGGTATCTACTTTCCCATTCTTTATAGAGCAGTTCACCACGTTTTTTCACACCCCTAGCGTGAGCAATAACATCATTTGGTGCTATAAACGATTGAGTTGGATCAAGTCCTAAAGTGATTTTTGTTAGCGCAACTTCATCAGCGCCTAGGGCTGACCCATGTGCCTTTGCAGTTCCGCTCGCGTTAGGTGCTGGCCAAGCAATAACAGTATGCAAGCGAATTAGCACTGGCTTACTTGTTTGTGCAATGGCTTTTTCCATAGTTTTCTCTAATTTAACACGGTCAACATCTCCATCGGATTTGGTTTCTACTTCAATTACATCCCAGCCATAGGCCCGATATCGTGCTGATACATCTTCGGTAAATGTGAAATGTGTGTCACCTTCTATTGATATTCGATTATCGTCGTAGATAACCTTTAAATTTCCTAACTCCTGTGTACCAGCCATCGAACTTGCCTCTGCACTAACGCCTTCTTGTAAGTCACCATCTGAACATAAAACCCAAATATTATGGTCAAATAAATCAGTGGTATTTTTTGGATCCAAAATTCCCTTTGCATATCTTGCTGCCATGGCCATACCAACACCATTAGCAACACCTTGACCTAATGGCCCAGTAGTTGTTTCAACTCCTAATGTGTGTCCATACTCTGGGTGACCAGGAGTGAGTGAATTAAATGTTCTAAAGTTTTTCAGATCATCTAATTCAACACCGTAGCCGCAGAGGTAGAGCTGAATATATAAAGTTAGTGAAGAGTGCCCACAAGAGAGAATGAAGCGATCACGTGCTATCCAATTTGGCTTAGCTGGATTATGACGAAGAATTCTTTGAAAAAGCGTGTAAGCAACTGGAGCAAGAGACATAGCAGTTCCAGGATGACCATTGCCAACCTTTTGAACAGCGTCCATAGCCAGAGCCCTAGAGATTGCAACAGCTTTATCATCTAGCTCTTGCCAGTTAGAAACTTTCACTTAGAATCCTCTCAATCGAAAGCCTGACCCAGCAACCTTAACAAAACTCCAACTGCTGCCCCAAACTAGAGCAGCACCTAATAAGTGAAAGCCCACAACTATTTCTGGCAAGCCCGTAGCATATTGAATATAACCTATTAAGCCTTGAGAAATAACTATTAAAAGAAATATTTGAATTTTCCTCGTAAGTAAATTCGCATTTGTCTGTCTTATTAATAGCCAAAGGAGTGTAGTAAGCACAAGCAGAGCTATTACAAAATCTGCATGGAGCCAGGAGAGGGCTTTAGGGTCAAACCCAAATCTCTTTGCATCAGCATCACCAGCATGTGGACCACTACCGGTAACTATTGTTCCAACTATTATAACGGTTAGTGTTAGCCAAATCAGAATCGGAATAAGAGAGGCAATTAATCCAGTCGGTGGTTGCTTGATAATTCCGATCATTTCATATCTAAGAGAAATTGCTCCTGAAATAAGAAAAATTGATAACAAAAAATGTCCAGCAACTGTAATTGGATGCAAACCTGTTAGAACTGTTATCCCTCCTAAAACTCCCTGTCCTAAAATTCCCAGCAGCTGCAAAGCAGCTAATATTCTTACTCGTTTTTTTGTGATGGCATTTTTAGAGCTTCTAAATGCAATAAGTACTACAGCAAGGGTTATAAAAAGAAGTACAAAGGTTAATAATCGGTTGCCAAATTCAATCCAAGCATGTAATTGCCCTTCGGCTTGATTTGGTACAGGTGTATAGGAACCCGGGGTGCACTCAGGCCAAGTAGGACATCCCAATCCCGATCCAGTAAGGCGCACCGCCCCGCCAGTCACAATTAGGGCCCCTTGCAGAAAAACTAGTAGCCAGAAAAGCTTTGCTGCTATTGAGCCTTTGCCTACCAACATGATTTAAGCCTATTGCTTTCTCTTGGGCCCCTGCTTGATTCACCCGCTAGTAAGGCGCAATTCACACCCAAATAGCGGAAGGGGATTGGCGCTTGCGCAGGAATTACGCAACACTTATGTTGTGAAAAAGGGTGAGCCAGATAAGACCCGTGATCAGATCGCCCGATCGATCCTAGAGGGCGGTCCTGCCAGTGCAGTTGATCTTGCTGAAAAACTATCAATAACACCGACTGGAATTCGCCGGCACTTAGAATCTTTAATTGCAGAAGGCGTGCTTACTGCTCGAGAGCCATACCAAAGTCGAGTAGTGCGCGGTCGAGGTAGACCATCAAAAGTTTTTGTAATGACAGATAGTGGGCGCGAAAAATTTGAACATTCCTATGATGACTTAGCAGTTGCCGCTCTTAAGTTTATGGCAAATAAAAATGGCTCACATTTAGTAGACGAGTTTGCGCAAAGTCGAGCCAATGAGTTTGTGCGAAAAGGTGAACAAATTAAAAGTTCAAGTAAATCGATCTTAGAAAAATCTAAGGCACTTGCAAAGCTATTAACTAAAGAGGGGTATTCAGCAACAACGGATAAAATGGGAAATGGTGAAGAGATTTGCCAGCACCACTGCCCAATTGCTCACGTTGCATCTGAATTTCCACAACTATGTGAGGCAGAGACTGCTGCCTTTTCGGAAATTCTTGGCACTCATGTTCAGCGACTTGCAACCATCGCTCATGGAGATGGAGTTTGCACAACATTTATTCCCTCAAATATTTCCCAAACCAGAAAAACTAAAGTAAAAGAAGGAGCACGCTAATGACCCAAATCGCGCACCCAGAGTTAGATGGTATTGGTAAGTATGAGTACGGCTGGGCAGATAAAACAGATGCAGGTTCAAATAGTCGTCGTGGTCTAAATGAAGAGGTTGTGCGCGATATTTCATCAAAAAAGAATGAACCGCAATGGATGTTAGATCTAAGGCTTAAAGGATTATCGTTATTTGATAAGAAACCAATGCCAAGCTGGGGTTCGGATCTAAGTGGCATTTTCTTTGACACTATTAAATACTTTGTTCGCTCAACTGAGAAGCAAGCAACCTCTTGGGAAGACCTACCTGATGATATTAAAAATACCTATGACCGCCTTGGCATTCCAGAGGCAGAGAAAAAACGTTTAGTTGCAGGTGTAGCAGCTCAGTATGAGTCAGAGGTGGTTTACCACTCCATTCGAGAAGATCTAGAAAAACAAGGAGTTTTATTCCTTGATACCGATACCGCACTTCGCACGCATGAAGATCTTTTTAAAGAGTATTTCGGCACTGTAATTCCAGTGGGCGATAATAAGTTTGCGGCCCTTAATACATCAGTTTGGTCTGGTGGCTCATTTATCTATATACCAAAGGGTGTAAAGGTAGATATTCCACTACAAGCCTACTTCCGAATTAATACTGAAAACATGGGTCAATTTGAGCGAACTTTAATTATCGCTGATGAAGATTCATATGTTCATTATGTTGAAGGATGTACTGCTCCGGTTTACTCATCAGATTCACTTCACTCAGCAGTGGTTGAGATCATTGTGAAAAAGAATGCCCGTGTTCGATACACAACAATTCAAAACTGGTCTAACAATGTTTATAACTTAGTGACCAAGCGAGCAACATGTGCTGAGGGTGCAACAATGGAGTGGATCGATGGAAATATTGGATCCAAAGTGACGATGAAGTATCCAGCTGTAATGCTGATGGGTCCACACTCTAAGGGTGAGACACTTTCAATTGCATTTGCAGGTGAGGGACAACATCAAGATGCTGGCGCCAAGATGGTTCATGCGGCTCCTTATACATCTTCAACAATTATCTCTAAATCAGTAGCACGAGGTGGCGGTCGTACC
>SXGR01334491.1_pt1 | contig 16593 bp, 20 predicted proteins | sample 3174711 | NCBI WGS metagenome assembly SXGR01 (sample SAMN11356860, study PRJNA531348) | freshwater metagenome | isolation source: freshwater sample F1-60 | place: China: Fuxian Lake, Yuxi | collected 2017-12-25
ACAAGATTTAAGCTTGATAACATCAGTTAGCATTGTTTAAATCTTGTTCAGGAGAAGCAAAATCGAGTTACAAGATTTAAGCTTGATAACATCAGTTAGCATTGTTTAAATCTTGTTCAATCAATAAACAAATAACAAAAACCTATTTAAACAAAAGTTCAGTAAGAGATATATGAAATTTTCAACAAATAAAAAACAATCTCCTCAACATGAACATAAGCACATAACTAAAGGATTTGAACTATTACTTGCTGTAATCATCGGTCTCGTCTTAATCGGTTCTTTAACTTCCGAAAAATACATAGATATTCCAAATTACATAGTTCCACTATTAGTTATTCTTTTCATAAGTATGAAAGCAATTCATATAGTGAAACAAGGTGGAAGTCTTCTGGAAGATTATCTCACTTTAGCAGTAATGCTTCTGTTCATAATATTATATGTTGTTCTAAAAGGAAATCTCAATCCAATATTAGTAACGAGTTTCATAGTAATATTAGGTTATTCTACTGGCTTGATGTTCTGGATAAAAACAAAGTTCTCGACAAATAAAATCGCGCACTTCATTTTCAGTTATGTGAGCACCATATTTATGATAATCTTTCTTTTTGCAGGAGCATATATTTCAAATTCAGAGGATTTCATAGTTGAAGGAGAAAAGAAAAATATAAATTTTGAAGAAGCCCTGTATTTCAGCACAATAACTGTAACGACTGTCGGCTATGGAGATATAATTCCTACTTCCAAAGTGAATAGATTTTTAAGTGCTTCAGAGGCATTCATTGGAATGACCATAAATGTTGCATTGTTAGGATATATTCTCTCATCAAGTAAAAGTCAGGAAGAATAATGGTTAAGAAAGTTCTTCTCGGTTTATCTGGAGGAGTTGATTCTGCAGTCGCGGCATTAATTCTAATAAATCAAGGTTATGAAGTTACTGCAGGGTTTATGCGTTGTTTTTCAGAAGAAAAAAACAAAATTACAGGGGAATGTCCTTGGATAGATGATTTAAATGAAGTCAAAAAAATAACTTCAAAACTAAATATTCCTCTAATAGTTTTGAATTACGAAAAAGAATACACTACTCAAGTAATAAAACCTATGTTCAAATCTTACGCTGAAGGTAAAACTCCAAACCCTGACGCAAACTGCAATACGATAATCAAATTTCCTTTTTTAATAAAAGAAGCAAAAAAAAGAAGTATTGATTTCATTGCAACAGGACATTATGCAAAAAAGATAAAGAAGAATAATAAGTTCTACATAAAAATTCCAAAAGATAAAACAAAAGACCAAACTTATTTCCTATATGGAATATCTCAAAAAGATTTATCAAAGACTCTTTTTCCAATAGGAGATTACACAAAATCACAAGTCCGACAAATAGCAAAATCAAATCATTTAGGAAATTGGAATAGACAAAGTACAAGAGGACTATGTTTTATTGGAAATATTGATGTAAAAAAATTCTTAAAACAAAAAATAAAAAGTAAAATCGGTAAAATAATCAATCCAGAAGGAGAAATTGTGGGCAATCATAAAGGGACTCAATTCTTTACAATAGGAGAGAGAATAGGGGAAAACGAAAATCTGCACATAGACAACAAATACAGAAATTTAGTAAATTCAAAAATTTATGTGGCTGAAAAAAACACAAAATCAGACACAATTATAGTCGCTCCTGAAAATCACAAGATTCTATTCAAAAAACAATTTCAAATAAAAAACATAAACTATCTAACTGAAAAGTTAAAGTTTCCATTAAAAAATATTAATGTGAGAATCAGACATTTAGGACAACTAATTCCAGCACAAATTACAAAAAAAGGCAATAATATAACAATAAATCTAAAAAAACCAATTCAAGGCATAGCAGAAGGTCAATCCGCCGTTATTTACACAGATTCAGGAATTGTGCTCGCCGGCGGAGAAATCGCCTACTAAAAGATTTTTATACATTAAATCCTTATATAATTCATGAAAACACAAGAAGCAATTGAATCCAGAACTTCAATACGCGAATTTTCAAACAAATCTGTAAAATTCGGAGATGTATTAGATGTAATAGATGCTGCAAATCAATCCCCTTTTGCAGGAAACATAAATAATCTCAAATTTCTTATAATTGAAACTCAAGAAAACAAAAATATAATAGCAGAATTTGCTCAACAATTTTGGATAGCAGATGCTCAATGGATCGTTTTGATATGTTCCGAAATCAAAAAATTAGAATCTCTTTATCAAGACAGGGCTTTATCCTATTCAAAACAACAAACTGGAGCAGCGATAGAAAACATGCTTTTGACAATCACAGATTTAGGTCTCGCATCTTGTTGGGTAGGAGCATTTGCAGATGAAGGCATAAAATCTCGTTTTAAAATACCTAAAGGTTGGGAAATTGAAGCAATAATTCCAATAGCCTATCCGAAAAACAAGAAAAATAAATCACAAAGAAAAATAAAACTAGAAAGTAAAATATTCTGGGAAAAATGGGATATAGATAAAAAGCCAATCAAGTTCCCGAATAAAGACCCTTCTACATTATATAAAATCTAAAAATAAAGAAAAAGGGAAAAAATAAAAAAAGTCGCCCTTTGCGACAATTATCTGAACACTTCAATGCCCAGATCTGACATTTCTGAATGCTTTCCACCACCACGCATTGGACCAGAAGATTCAATCTCCTTTCCTAATACATAAGGTGATTTAACACCAGTCATAATTGTGATAACTCTCACCTTAGAACCAAATTCTTTATTGATACGAGCTCCAATGATAACCTGTGCTTCAGCACTCAAATTTTCAGTGACTAAGTTTCCTACTCCAGAGAATTCGTCAAGTTTGAAGTCTGGTCCACAAGTAATGTGGATCAAAGCTCCAGTAGCTCCACGATAATCTACATCAAGTAAAGGATGTGTCAAAGCCTGTCTTACAGCTTCTTCAACACGCATAGAACTATCAGACTCTCCGACTCCGATAACTGCTACGTCACCTCCCTTCATAATTGCCGAAACGTCAGCATAGTCTAAGTTGATCAATGAAGGCAAAGTAATAGTCTCCACTATACCTTTTATCATTGTACTTACTAGCTCGTTAGCAACCGCGAAAGCTTGTTCCATAGGTAAATTACCAGCAATATCTACAAGTCTGTTGTTGTCAATAACAATTGCTGTATCAACAACTTCTCTAAGTTCCTGCAAACCAAATTCAGCTTTGTCAATTCTGGCTTTCTCACAATCAAAAGGCATTGTGACGACCGCAATAACGACCGCACCTGCTTCTTTTGCAAGTTGACCAACAACTGGTGCTGAACCTGTTCCTGTTCCTCCTCCCATACCAGCGCAGATGAAAACCATATCAGCATTACTGACAGATTTCTTCAACTCTGAAACGGATTCCTTAGCAGCCTCTCTTCCCTTTGATGGGAAACCTCCACATCCAAGACCACGAGTCAATTCCTTACCAATAAGGATTTTCTCATCTGCCTTTGTGATGCTTAAGTGCAAAGCGTCTGTGTTTATGCCGTAAATAGTTGCACCATTAATACCTTTGTTGAAAAGCCATGTAATAGTATTATTTCCAGCTCCACCACATCCAATAACTTTGATGTTTGCTTTTCCAGCACGTAGTTCATCAAAATTTATACTATGCGTCGAGGCATTCTGAATAGCTTCTTTTGCAAAATCAAGAACCATTTTTTCTTTTTTTCATACCTCCTTTCAAATAATTATCAAAAAAATGTTTTCATAGTTTAAATAATTGTGTATGCTAAATAAACATAATTTAGTAATCATAGAAGAACAACATTTTTGAGATTAGTAAAAAATATTAAGCTATTAGACTAATAAAAATTATGAATTTAGAAGAGTTAAAGCAAAAATTAAGAACATACAATAAAGATAATATTGTAATAAGCCATCATGTAAAAATGCAAGCATTTGTAAGAGAGATTAATATAGAAGAAATGAAAGAAAATATAATTAATCCAGAAAAGTTAGTTTATGCTGAAAAACAGGAAGCAAAAAATCAATTTTTCAAAAAATAAACAAGTTTTTCCATAAACTCATTAAACTTCTCACATCTTAAAGAACCAATTTTATAATCTATCAAAGATTTTTCAATAGAAAATATTTTATCAATTCTAATATAACTATTTATCTTCAATTTACCAGATTGAAAGTCTTGATCATGTAAAGAAATTTCAAGAGACTTCTCAGATGAACTACTTGTTATCTGACAAACAATAATATCTTCGCCATTTGGCACTTTAAGAACGAGTGCAGGTCTTTTTTTGTAATTTACTAAATCAGAATATGGAAAATTAATGACAATAATATCTCCTTTTACAAGTCTTTCCACGCTTTGTCCTCTTCTTCAGTTAGCCAAGCCTTTGCTAAAGATTTATGAGACCACAAAAGAGTCTCTGGAACTGACTTCTTTATAATTAACTCATTACCACTTCTAATCACAATTAATTTATCTCCTTCTTTCATGTCTCCACGCATCTCGATAGGTATGACTATCTGTCCTCTAGAGCTAAGTTTCGTTGTTGCTATTTCCACAAATAAGATTAATCTTACTTATATTTAAAACTTGCTATTTCTTCCCAAACGTCTCCGCAACAAGCAACGGAAAAACAATAGTCGCATCAGCAAAAACTTTCACACTTTGAGAGTTAGGCAAAATTTTTCCCCACGAAACAGCTTCGTCAGGACGAGCACCAGCATCAGAACCATCAAACTCTTGCGAAGTATTAATATAAACTGCATAATCCAAACCATTACGCAACATATTCGCATTCAAAATCGCATGTTTAACAACTCCAGCACCCAAAATAATAGCTCCAGATTTCTGAAGACCAATTGTGGTATTGTTAAACCAAACAACATCTTCTGTTGCATCAATTACAAAATCAGGACGTTTAAATTTGAAAAAATAAATATTATCTCCCAAAGCTCCATCAAGTAAAGCAGGACAATAAACAGGAATCTGATTTTTCCAAGCCCAATAATAAATACTATTTTCATCTTTTATTTTTTCCCCTAATTTCCAAATCAATTCGTTTCCAGTAATCGGTTTCCCTCGTTTCAGAGCTAACTGATACAACTCTTCAAGAATGGGCTGAACAAATTTTTCAAACTTAACATATCTTGAATTAGGCACGAAAATATTTCCAATCCTATTCACGCCTTGCGAACGAAGTTTAGCGCCGTCAGAATCAAACGAGCCAATTTTAAAACTACCCAAACATTTTATTATATCCTCTTCAATTCCACCACAAGTCGTTACAAGAACATTAATTTTTTTGTGCTGAACTAAATAACTTATTACATCTCTCAAACCAGAAGAAATCATATTAGAAGTGTATCCTAAAAACACAAAACTATTATCTAAAATCATATTATTAGTTATCTCTATCGCCTTAGCCAGATTAGTCGCCTGAAAACCCGTAGTCTCAAAACTTTCAATTATTTTCGCATAATCAACACCTAAATTAAAATCATATCCTCTAACACTCACGCCTTCAGGTTCAACACTATCTCTAAGTAAATTCTCTTTGGCAATACGTTCATTGTTACTACTTTCCATGATAAAATTCAAACGGGGTGGTTTTTAAGAGTATTGGTTTCACAAATAAACTTTGTGCCTTAAACAAACTTCTCAAGCATCGTCGCATTGAACCCATTTTGTTTGCATAAATCAACAAACATCCTTGCATCTTTTTCCGTGCCACAAACTCCCGCGCCGTAATTCATCGGAATTGCCAAATCTGGATTCAGCAATTTCACACAATTAAACGCATCCATATAATTCATTATGTCTTCTCCAGCGACAGGAAGCATAACGATAAAATTATTTCCTTTCTTGCCGTGCCCACTTAATTTCTGCATTTCAGGAATCTTACCAGTATCGCCTGAAAAATAAACTATCTTATTCCCAAATTTAACAACAAACCCAAGCCAGCCATCTTGTTTGGCATGTTTTCCTTTGAGAGTATAAGCAGGGAATGGTTCCACTTTAACATAGCCAAAATCAATTATGTCTGTTTCATCTACTATATGCAATTCAATTTCCTTAATTTTGATTAGTGTGCTCTGACAATCAACTGGACACAAAACAATCGTTCCAAATTTAGAAATTTTCTGCACATCTTTTATACTGCAATGGTCAGAATGTCCATGGGAAATGAGAATCATATCAGCCTTAGGAGTTTTATCAGAAACGCGATAAGGGTCTATAGCAATCTTTCTTCCCTTGTAATTTATAATAAAACCAGCATGTCCCAAAAAAGTTATCTCCAAATCATCAACCTTCATGAAACTCATAACGTTTAGAAGTTTTTAAGTTTGAATGTGATGAGCCTAATCAATTCCCATTATTCAAATTTTTCTTTGAATATCATAAAATTCTAAAATATAATAATGATTTATTCCACTCCTCATAGATTCATCTGCTTTCCATAAATCTTTAGCGGAAAACCAATCGCCTACTTCCATCTCTGCCAATTGTCTTAAAATATCCTCGTCAAATCCGGAAACCCATTCATCTTTATCATTTTCAACTAAACCATCTCCATCGGAATCAACATCTGGAACAATATCTAAATACAAAAAATTCTCTCCATTGTCAAAAGACGTATAGCTCACAACCCCGCTAATTCCCTCAATAATATCTTTAGGTTGTTTATCTCCAATCATAAAACCAATTACAAAACTAAAAATAATAAAAAATAAAGCAAATTATTTCGCAAATTTCTCAATCTCACTCGCAATACTCAACATCTTACTTTCATCATTCTTTGCACACATCACTTGCAAACCAACTGGTTTTTCATCACGAACTTCAAGAAAAGCATTTATTTTTTTATTGTCTTTCTTAATCCGAGATAAATATAATTTAACTTTGTCCTCAACGCTTATTTTTCGCGCTCTTTGATTCTTGCTCATTTTCAGGAAAAACTTTCCATTTAACTTCAACTAAATCAGGTTCTTTCCCATGATGGTAGCAAATACTACTTTTGCCATCAATACAAGCTCGACAATTTGTTTCTAATTGCTTACCACATTTAGGGCATTTTCCCAAAGCTCTCATATCAATTAATAAAAAGCAAGAGTTAAATATGTTATGGAATCAAAAAAATAATGGAAAAACAAAGATGTCCTTGGGTAAATGACAATCCTCTAATGATAGAATATCACGACAAAGAATGGGGAACACCAATCCATAATGAAACTAAACTATTTGAATTTCTTATTTTAGACGCTTTTCAAGCAGGATTGTCATGGAACACAATAATAAACAAAAGAGAAAACTTCAAGAAAGCATTAGACAATTTTGATTATAAAAAAATTTCACAATACACAGAAAAAGACTACGAAAGATTAATGCAAGATGCAGGAATAATAAGAAACAAGCTAAAAGTAAGAGCGACAATAATCAACGCTCAAAAATTCCAAGAAGTTCAAAAAGAATTTGGTTCTTTCAACAAATACATTTGGCAATTCACAAACAATAAAACCATCAACAACAAAATAAAAACAATGAAAGACTATCAAGCGAAAACAATAGAATCTGACGCAATGTCAAAAGACCTTCTGAAAAGAGGGTTCAAATTCGTCGGCTCAACAATCTGTTACGCTTTCATGCAAGCGTCCGGTATGGTAAACGACCACTCAGAAAATTGTTTCAGAAAAAATAATTAACCCTAAAGTTTCTGAGTCTCATTCGTAAACTTTGGGGTGTTCAAAGTGTTCTTTATACACTTTGACATTACCACTGAAATTTAACATATTCACTAAACGCGTATCCGTCTTTAAAATACACTGCAACATTTACAGAATAATTTCCACCATTAATTAATGGAACATTAGGCAAAGTTGCATTAGTAACATTCCAAGAAAATCTATCAGAAATAAAAACATCAGGAGTATCATATTCTTCCCAAACAATTACTTTGTAAAACATATCATCGGCCATATTGAAAAGAGGAGTCCACGAAACATACAAATCGCTACCTCTCCGTTTCCAATTAACATTTTTAGGATATCCAATTAAACTAGAATCATATTCAACAATATCTTCAACAATTAAAATTCCATTCTTAATAAATTGAAAAGTATAATTTCCAGAAGTTGGCAAACTACTATTATAAGGCCCATACAAAACCCATCGCCTAGTAGTTTCGCCAGAATAATTATTTATATTAAAATCCTTATTTAAATTATAAATTGTCAAATTCGGAGAAATTACTCTCACCTCATCAATATCCCAAAGAAAACATTCCTTTAACTGAACATAATCTCCAAAACAATTAACTTTGAATTCGTAACTTTCTCCATAAGGAGAATTTTGCGACCAAACCTCTGGAAAAATCTTATGCTGTTCAAATTTAGACAATTCTTTTACATCAGTCAGATTATAATCTGAAACTATAATTTCTTCGTTGCCCGCATTTTTATTTTCCAAAATGAAGAACATACCTGAAATAATAATCAAAAATAAAATCAATAAAAGTTTCATCAAAAAACTAATACTTTCAAGTTAAAAAACCTACCACTCAATCTTCTGCACATTTTCGTTTTCTTCGTAAACAATTTCCTTCAGCTCATAAAATTTCAACGTGTCTTCAACTTGATCACTAAAATATCTCAACTGATAATCCTTGTCAGTCTTTGAATCAAACAACTCAATCAACATCTCTTTAGTCGTCTTGTAATCTTCAAAAATATAATGTGCATCAACTTCAAGTTTCTTCCCATCAACAGAAACAATGTCTCCTTTCTTCAAAGATGCAATAGGTTTGGACGCTTTGATAACTACCATAAAAATAAATTGCAAAAATAGTTTTTAAAGATTACTCTTTTGAAACAAAAATCAAATTTTTCCAACTAATCCGATTCCAGGTTTCAAAGTTTTCTGTCCAGTTTCCCATTCAACAGGACAAACTTCTCCACCATGTTCTCTAACATAACTTGCGGCTTGTAACTTACGCAAAATTTCTTTCACACTTCGTCCAATAGAATTATCATGCACATCGGCACTTCTAATAATTCCATCAGGGTCAATAATAAAAGTAGCTCTCAATGAACGACCCTCATCTGCCCCTTCAGAAATATAAACCCCATACAAATTACTTATTTTTCCAGAAGTATCTGCAACCATAGGATAAGATATTTTTTTTATCATCGGAGAAACATCCCACCACGCCTTGTGCACATGTTCGCTATCTGTGCTTACACTTAGAATTTCAGCATTCAATTTTCTAAAATCTGCATAGAAATCAGCAAAACGAGAAAGTTCAGTCGGACAAATAAAAGTGAAATCTCCAGGATAGAAAGCAAGAATAGTCCATTTTCCTCTCAACTGGCTCAATCTCAAATCTTTGAATTTATTCTGATGAAATACTTTAGCCATAAAATCTGGTGCCTTCTTTCCAACAAGAGTTCCAAAGTTTAGATTCATATTATTCTGTTGCATTTTAAGTCCAAGCACCTTTCTCAAGAATAAGGCACTCTTCATATTTCTTTAGAGCGTTTTTAAACATTATTGTTTTAAAATTATTTCTTTTTCTTCAATCTCGCAATAGCTTCTTCTCCAAGAACAGCATCGTTCTTAGAAATCTTCAAACTTTCTTTGAAATCTTTCCAGAAATTATTATCATATCTTAGTCTAATAAACGCTGTAACAACCATCGCAATCACGCTTCCAATTCCAGCAAGCAACATATCTTTTTGTGCATCCCAAATATCTCCCTGTGAACCAAGAAATGCAAGTCCAGCAGAAGGGTCAACACTCAAAGCAGTCAACCATTCAATAACTTCGTAAACCGCCGAAAATGCAAAAGTTAATTCAATTGGGAACCAAAATCCCCAAAACCCACGAGAGCGAGAAAGTCGCATGAAAACCTCGCGAACAGGATACGCTAAAAGAAACCCAAAAGAGAAATGAACAATTCTATCATACATATTTCTATCCGCATTAAACCAGTCCTGTAAAATATATCCGAAAGGCACTTCGGCATAAGTATAATGTGAACCGATAACATGAAGACACATAAACAGCGTGAGTAAAGTATAAGATATATTAGACAATCTAAAATACCACGCAGAAACTAAAATAATTGGCACGAAAATAAAAACTAAATAATTTTCCAAAAGCCAGTCATGAGGATAAACAGGATTTATTGCAGCCCAAATCCACACAGCAACGAAAACAAAAAGTAAAACCCAACGATACAAAACACCTTTTTTCATAAAACAAAAAAGCATAACGAGTATAAAAATATAACTAAGGACTCATTCTTGTCATAGTTCTCGGAAATGCAATCGCATCTTTAATAGTCGTCAAACCACAAATCCACGCAATAACTCTTTCAGTTCCCATTCCAAACCCACCATGTGAGATACTTCCGTATCTACGAGTGTCAAAATAAAACTCATAATTTTTCAAATCCTCTCCGTTTTTAACCAAATTATCTTTAATCACTTCAATATCTTCTTCTCTTTGCGAAGCGCCGACCAATTCTCCGTAGCCCTCTGGCCCAATAACGTCAAAACCCTGCACCGTTTTTTCGTCTTCAGGTTTATCCAAACAATCAGGCGACTCCTTCATATAAAACGCTTTCACTTTCTTAGGATAATTAGTAACTATAATCGGAGTGTCATAAAGTTCACTCAATTTATCCTCTTCAATCGTCCTCAAATCCTTTCCCCAAGGAATAGAAATTTTCTGTTTATCTTTCAAAATTTTCAAAGCATCCGTATAAGTCATTCTCACAAACTTCTTGTTCACACTTGCTTCAAGTGTCTTAGTGTCTCTTTCTAAAATTTTCAATTCCTCTTTATTAATATCTAAAACTTTCTTAATAACGTGCTTCATTAAATTTTCAGCATGATCTTGTAAACCTTCAAAAGTCACCCATGCCTCTTCCATTTCAGCATGCCAGTATTCTGTTAAATGTCTGGAAGTATTTGATTTCTCAGCCCTGAAACTCGGCGCAAGAGTATAAATTTTTTCCAACGCAAACATCATCGCTTCAGCATGTAATTGCCAAGTTTGTGCCAAAAACATTTTCTTTCCAAAATAATCCACTTCAAAAACAGAGCTTCCAGATTCTCCAGCAGCGCCCAACAACACAGGAGACTGATGTTCATAAAATCCTTTTCCTCGGAAATATTCGTGAATCGCTCCAAAAACAGTTGAACGAATCTTCATTATTGCAGTCATCTTTCTACTTCTAAGCCATAAATGTCTTCTGTCTCCAAGCAATTCTTCGTTCAAATCTTTATTTATTGGAAAATCATTGCTCTTTCCCACGAATTCAATAACTTCTGCAGATATTTCAAAACCCGTTGGAGCTCGAGGGTCAGGTTTAATTTCTCCAGAAACTTTTAAGCTGGACTCAATCTGCAATTTATCAATATCGTCCCATTGTTTTTCAAACTTATCTCTATTAAAAACAATCTGAATAATATTTGAAGCGTCGCGTAAAACAATAAACTTCAATTTGTTGCTTCCTCTCTCGCGATGAACCCATCCTCTCACGGCTACTTCACCACTACCCTTATTTATTGCCTCTTGAATTGATAAAAATTTCTCGCTCATGGTGTCAACCTCTCCGTATCTCTTGGCAAGAAAGTAACTTCTCTGACATTTTTTAAATTTAACATCAGCATTAGGAATCTTGTAGGGCTAATAGCAAACCCCCCATGAGGTGGACAGCCATATTTAAAAAAATTAAGATATTGTTCAATTAATTGTAAATTTATTTTTTTATTAGTTGCCTGTTTTTTCAAAATCTCTAGTCGATGTTCTCTTTGAGCACCAGTAGTTACTTCAACTCCTTTCCACACTAAATCAAAACTTTTTGTTAAATCTGGATTGTCTTTGTGCTTCATATGATAAAAAGGTCTTGCACTCCAAGGATAATCTTTAACAAACACAAATTCATGTCCGAATTTTTCTTTAATTGACTCATAAAGTAACTTCTCTCCATCTGCATCAAGATCGTCATTTGGTCCGCCATATCCCTTTGCCCTGACTAATTTTTGTGCTTCAGCCATTGTAACTCTAGGAAAGGGTATTTGGGGAACTACTACATCTACATCAAATACTTTTTTTATTTCTTCACCAAATTCCTCTTTAACTCTAGAAATAAAATAATTGATCCAAGATTCTTCTACTTTCATAACATCTTCGTGAGAGTCAATAAATGAAACTTCCATATCGATCATTGTAAATTCTGTATCATGTCTAGAAGTATGAGAAGGATTTGCCCTAAATACTGGACCTATCTCAAATATTTTTTCAAATCCTGCTGCCATAGCCATTTGCTTATAAAATTGAGGACTCTGCGCCAAATAAGCTTTTTTCCCAAAATATTTAACTTCAAATAATTCTGCTCCACTTTCACTAGGCGCGGGCATAAATTTAGGACTATAAACTTGTAAGAACCCTTTCTTATCCCACCACTCCCTCATTGCTTTCTCCATAAACGTCCAAATTTTAAAAACCAATAAATTTTTAGGTTTTCTTAAATCAAGCCATCTATAGTCCAATCTGTTAGGCAATTCAGTCGTGACCGTCTTTTCATTAACTAATATCGGTAAATTCTCTGCCTTGCTCAAAATTTCAATATCTAAAACCTCTACCTCTACGTCGTTTCGTAAAAGTTCTGCCTTGACATTTGCCTTCTTAACTTTTCCAGTAATCTCAACAACGCTTTCTAAACTTAAGTCGGAAATTTTATCAAATAGTTTCGCGTCAGTCACAACACACTGCACCAAACCAGACATATCTCTTAAAACAATAAACTTTAATTTCGCAAGAGCGCGAATTTCAAAAATCCATCCTTTAAGCAGAACTTTCTCTCCTTCATTCAAATCTTTGACATAGCTTCTTTCCATCCTTTCTCACAACAAAAGCTCTTTTTTAAGTATTGTGCTTTACAAGATTCAATACACAAAAAGGAGTTCAATTTTCAAATTATCAGAATTGCACGGCAACACCAGAAGTAACGAGTCCAGAACCAAAAGAAGTAATTATTACCTTACTATTCTCATGAACAGTTCCGTCCCTCACCGCTTCATCTAATGCAACAGGACAAGTAGCAGAAGACATATTACCATATTTTGCAACAGTTCTATAAACAACAGCTCCTTCTTCTTTTAACTTTCTTTCAACTCCTGCAATAATTCTTTCGTTTGCTTGATGAGGAATATAAACATCTGCGCTTTCCCATCCTAAATTTTCTTTCAAAACTCGAGCAGAATCAACCATCGCACCAACAGCTCGTTTTAATACAACACTTCCATTAGGCATTCTTATACAATCAGCACGAGGGTCTCTGAATATCATTCCTATTCCTTTTGAACCTTCAACATCAAAGGGCTCGCTTCTTGAATAAATTCCTAAAATTCCTCTTTTCTCAATAGTCGGTTTACAAACAACTGCTCCAGCACCATCTCCAAATAAATGACAATTAACATCAGTATAATCATTTATTTTAGTCAAACATTCAGAACCCACAACTAACCAATTACCTTCAAAATCACGAGATTGAGAATTTGCTTGAATCAACGCAAGAGGAAATCCAGCACAAGCATTCTGCAAATCATAAGCTACTTGAACATTTCTTGCGCCAAGTTTATTTTGTATTTTCACAGCGGCAGAAGGAAAATTATCTTTTTCACCGACAGACGCAACAACAATTCCCACAAGACTATCAGCCGAAACTCCAGCCATTTCCAAAGCGCGTTTAGATGCGACATAACCCATAGTTGAAGGCCATTCATTTGCAAGAGATTTTCTTCTTTCGCGGATTCCAGTTACTTCAAAAATTTTTTCAGACGTGAATCTTCGTGGTTCTCCAATTCTATTTCCAAAAGAATCATACGCCCATAAATCTTTATCAATAAATTCATCATTTCGCACAACCTGTTCAGGCAAATAACTTCCAGTTCCAATAATTTCAAGATGTCGTAAATCGTTATTCATAAAAAGATTACAATTAGTTTTGTTTAAAAATCTTTTTGAAACACAATCATAATTCAACAAGTGAATTTCAAAATTTAAGCCAATTCAGAATCTTTCGAATTTGAGTTGATTGCTTCTTTATTTTTCTGTTCTATATATCTTCTATCTAACAACATTTGTTCAAACATAATATCATTTTTTATTTCTTCTGGGAGATTACGATACATTTCTTCTTCAAATAAATCAATTGGAGGTTCATTTATACTTTCGTAAGGATTAGGAATTGGAATCGGTTGTTGAGAAAAAGTTCCAAAGTAAGGTGACCATATGTAGATATTCGGACACACCGTCCCAGGAAGATAATATCCTGAAAATGGCAAAGGTTCATTTATGAAATTACCATTTCCACATTGCTGATTATTTATAGGTGCAGGATAAACTTCGCAACTATAAGTAGGACATTGTGAATTAAAACCAATAACACTGCAAGATGTAGGGCTCAAAGGAGGAGCAGTACTAGTTGGAATTATATTACCTAATCCATAATTTCCTCTCGGAACATAAGAATAAGGAAAAATAGAATAGAAATAGTTAATCCAAACTTGCCCAGCCATTAAAGCTAGAGGATTAGCATAACATCGAGCAGCCCCAGTTAAAGGATCACAACTAAGTCCCGAACTTGGCGGAGGTAAACACATACCATTTACACATTGCAAAGCATATCCACAACCGCCACTAGCAGTACAAGAACCTCCGCAATTACCACAATAGAATTGATCATAGTAAATTTCAAATTGAGCCTCATCCCACATATTTTCAAGAGTATTAGAACCACTATCGTAGGCTGGACCTTGAGCATTATTCACAAAGTTATTGGCAACAAATCCGTGCTTAAAGAATCCTTGTGAATTTATTCCATAACCCGACATAGAATATCCCAGATTCGGGCTAAATCCATTTCCTTCTATATGATTGCCCCGAGTTCTACCCATAACATTTGAAGAGTAAGATCCATTATCTAGATAATATCTTATTCCATCAGCTCCATTTTCTAAAACTCTATTTAATTCTAATTTACCAACTGATGGCTGAGCTTGATAAAAAGGGAAATTAAAAGTATTTTTTAAATCAGCATCAAAACCTTCTTGGACATTATAACTTAAATCATTACAAATCACATAATTTGCAGTTGAAGGAAAACTATGATATCCAAAACTCGAAAGATAAACTCCTTTTTTATTATAATCTATTTCATTCAAGTATACCTGATTTAAATGGCCAGACTTTACATTTATGCCATATTGCCAGTTATTTAAAATCTGATTATGATAAATATATCTATCCCACGCGTCAAAATCTTCATACCCTAAGCTGATTCCGTGACCAAGGTTAGATTTAATTTCGTTATCCTTAATATCAGTCATAAAATTCCTCGACCCTAAGAATATTCCATTATTATTATTAAGTTTAATAAAATTACCCTTTATATTTGTGTATTCACTCCACCAGAAAGGATAAATCATTGCAGATCCACCTATAACTATTCCTCCCTCCAAAAGCATATTTGGTCTACCATTTGAAACTATTGTATTTTGGGTTATAAATGTCCATCTATGATATTGCTGTGAACTCTGAAAGAAATAAGTACTACGCCCAGACATACTAATTCCTACTTGCAGATTATTACTTATTGTATTTGAAGTTATTTTTACGCCAGAATTAAAATATTCTTGATTTTGATTAGTAAATGGATTTGTTTCCGAACCAATATATATTGCATTGACTTCTATTCCTATTTGATTTGAATCAATCGTGTTTGATTGTATCTGATTATCTGTTCCAAAAACAACTATTCCTTGAACATTGTTAGTTATTGAATTCGAATTCATTCTCTGCAAATTACCACTTTGAGGTATTGAGCAGGGAATTACAACTTGAGGAGCTGAAGAAGGAGTAGGAAACACTGTAGTTCCGAAACCACAAATCGCATTCGGACTCGTCGAAGTCAAAGTCGCCGAATCAATTCCCGTAAATATTCCTATCGCGTTATTTGAAATTAAATTATTATTCGTATTGCCTTGTTGTCCTTCCAACTTCATCGCGACTCCCGTATTTTGTATGTTGTTCTGTGAATAGCGATTATTAGATGAAAGATAATCTTCAATTATTCCATTTTTAGCTCCGTTTATAATATTGGAATTTACTTGGCTACTCAAAACTCCAGACATTAAATGAATAGCACTTAAAAATGGTCCGTTAAAAGTGCATCCATTTACTTGTGCACTTACTACTCCAGGAGCTATCTGGATTGCGTCAAATCCTGCATTGAGCGGACCACCATAATTAATTGTGGTTCCAGGAAGACACGTAACTATAACTCCACTCGTTATTACCGTCGGAGCAGTCATCGTTATTGTTCCACATAAAGTTGTGGGAGCATTTATTGTTGCGGGAATTGTGTTTGGAGTTGCACAAGTAGGAGGTGGCGTTGTTATTTGTGGTGCCAAAGAAGGATTAGAAGAATTCAACAAAACAATAGACAATAAAAACACAGAAAGAGAGATTACAGGCAACACATACTTCCAATTCACTCTTTTTTGCATATTATTATTATTATTA
>SXGR01576338.1_pt1 | contig 16581 bp, 9 predicted proteins | sample 3174711 | NCBI WGS metagenome assembly SXGR01 (sample SAMN11356860, study PRJNA531348) | freshwater metagenome | isolation source: freshwater sample F1-60 | place: China: Fuxian Lake, Yuxi | collected 2017-12-25
GTCAAATGTGCAAATCGTCCTAGAATAACAAAAATATTCCTTCGGTCCTCGGGGCTGATTTCTTTGACATTCAAGTATTCATCGACCTTCATCAGGCTAAGAATGACCGGCTCCAAGGCCTCCACCGGAATCACATAAACCGTGTAATCGACGAAACGAAAGACGGTCTGAGGCAAGGATTCAAGGGTGTTGGAGGGTACGACAAAGTACAATTGGCCAAAGACCCCCTCTTGTTTGGTGTACTTGCCGGCGGCTTCGGCCTGGGTTTTGAGGTAAGTCCCAAAATTGGCCAAATCCTCCCCTCCGGGACTCTTGGCATCCAAAACCACGTATTGTTCGCAAATCAACAGGACATTATCCGGTTCACCTTTGAGGGGAAATTTGTCCACCACGGTGACGGTATGCTTTTCGGCAATCTGTCGAATTTTGTTACGGGCGTTTTCCTGATGGGTTTGCCAGGTTTGGCGAAGGCGTTGTTGTTTACGTTCAAGTTCTTCTTGGCGGGCCTTGTGCTCCTGAAGACGTTCTTCGGCGATGCGCTCCTTGAGCTGAGCCAAGGAAGTGAGGTTGGTTTGGAGCTCGACCCTCCGCTGATTGTCAACTTGGGTCAATGCGGCAAGTTCCGAGCTCAATCGCTGAACATCGCGGCGTGCAGACATCAGGTCGGCATTCAAAAGATCTTTGTCCCTTTGGAGATCACCGGCCCTAGCCTCGGCCATCCCCGATTGCTGACGGGCCTGCAGGAGTTCCCCCTGCAGAGCCTGGATGGCCTGATTGTTCTGAGCCATCGAGGCCTGCGTTGCTTCCCATTCAGCGCTGGCTTCCAGCAGCATACGCCTTATTCGTCCCCATCCAAAGAGTCGTCCCCACCAGCCCAAGCTCTGCAGTTCCTGTAGCAATTGTCGCATAGTTCCCATACCCAAATTTATGTTACACCTTTTGATAAATTCCTTAATGTTTAACGCTGTCGCAAAAATTGGCGGGCTCGATGCACGGCATTGCTGCGGATATCCAAATAAAACAAGTTAATGTCCCCGGTATGGTAATTCGGAGACCGGTACAAAAACGAACCCCAAAAACGGGGCTTGGTCACCCAGACCATCCCGCCCACCACTTGGGCATCGCAGATGCCAGGGTATTTCTTGCTAAAGGGTCGAAGAACCGCCCCAAGATGCCGTTCTCGGGGCACCAAAGGCCCTTCTACAAGACTGGTATCGGGGGCCGGGAAGGGGGTGGCGGCTTCCCAACTGATGGGATTAACGGCGACCGCCTTGGCCAAGGTCTTTTCAAAATGGGGAGGCTTGTAGCCGCGCAGATAGGTGCTCCAACTCACAAAACAGCTCACGGAATTGGAGTCTACACAAACCGGTAAACCCGCCAAGGAATCCGCCGGTATGGCCATCCCCGGCAAATAAGCCACCACCAAGCGTTGCTGCAAAGGGGTCCCTATAATCTTGTATTTTAACAAACGCGCTGCAAGCAAGGCCCCTTGGGAATGACCGGCCACGATAAAGGGTCTGCCCTGGTTGTAGTTTTTCAAAAAATAATCAAATGCCGCCTCAACATCGCTGTAGGCAATACCCAGGGATTTTTCTTTATCGTCCAAATTCTTGGTTAAAAAGACGGAGTAGTGGGCTTGGCGATACCGAGGAGCATAGATTTTGCCTGCCCCATTAAAAGCCGAAGCCTGGTACAAGGTCGGCAATCGGTCAATTTCTCGGTTCAGGCGATGATCGCACAAATCCTGGTTCCAGCGATAAACGGTGCGGGGTTTGGTGGAGTACAACGTGGGATGAACATAGAAGACATCCACAGGGGCGCTGTCCTGGGCATCGCGCAAACCGGGCGGTGTGCGGTCGGCCCGATCCCTGCGACCGGGCAAGGCGGCCCAATTCCGCTCGTTGTTATAGTCCGGAGCCGAAGGAATGGGGCTCTCCTCAAAGCGAGTTGGGATACAATAAAACTGCCCATTGGCCTCCTTGGTCTGGGATACCGACCATAACAAAATCATTACCAGTACTTTGGACAAAAAGGAAGCTAACCCATTTTTCATCATTTATATTGAGGTTGAATTTTGGCAAAATAGACACAATGAAGAACGCCAACGACCACATGATTCAAAATTTAATCCAAGCCTACCGGGAGGTTTTGGATTTAACGGATTCTCTGGATGACCACACCTACGCCTCGCCTCCATTGGAAGGCAAATGGAGTCCGGCCCAGCACCTGGTTCATTTGATTCGTTCTTTGGGGATCGTGGTTTGGGTGTCTTCCTGGCCCTATGCCCTGCAACGATTGGTTTGGGGAAGGGCCAACCGCCCCTCCAGGTCCTACGAAGAACTGGTCCAGCGTTACCAAGCCCGGCTGGCGGGAATCAAAGCCAAATCCCCGGCCTTTTTTGCGCCCCCTGCCCAATCCGCCTCCCAGCGACAGCGCATCAACAAGCGGCTACTAGCACTCACCGAGCGCTACGTCAACCAATTACAGTCTTGCCCAGCCGACTACCTGGAGAGCCAGGTACTCCCCCATCCTGCCCTGGGCAAGGTCACCGTCCGCGAAATGGCCCTGTTCAGCACCTACCACGGTCGCCTTCACCTGGGCCTTATCCAAAGGGACCTCAACGCAGCCAGTTAGCTCCAAGCCAACGAACCCTTGGCCTCCCCCCAAAACAAAAAGCCCCGGTATGAGGCGGGGCTTTTTGAAGGCTAAGAGGCGGGGCCTGGAGGGCCCCTCACCTAAAACCTTGTTCGGGGAAAGATTTGGAACGATTAACGAACCAAGAGAGGTAGGTTGAGGCGCTGACCGGAACCATCGGTCCACGTGACCAGAATGGAATAGCGACCGCTGCTCAGACCTTCCAGGCTCAACTCACCGGCACCGGCACCTGCCGAAACCTGACGGAGCGGACGAACGGAGCGACCCAAGAGATCCCGCACTTCGACCTGCAGGTTAGCGGCACGATCCAAATTCAAGACCAGGCGGATGTTCTCGCCCTGATTCACCGGCTGAGGTGCAACCAAAGCCAAGGCCTTTGGGGCCGCTAACGATGGAATACGCAGACCAACTTGAGGGTGGTTCACCGCCCAGGCATCGGTGGCCTCGGCTACCGAACCTAGAGACCATTCGTGACCAGCAACATCGTTGATGCGAGTGATTTCAGTTTCCACCACAAAAGCCACTTGACCGGCTTGAACCGCCACCTCTTCGGCAGAGAACCAGCCCAAACGAACTTGGCCGTTGGCTTCGTTCCAACTCAAATCGCCACCAACCAAGGAAAGAATACCCGTAACACGCACACCAACAGGTACATTCAATTCCAAGCTCAAGGAACCCAGGACCAAATCCCGATCCAAGGCCAAAGGCAGAGCGCCGTGATGAGCCGTCGTCGGATCAGCGATGAGAAGCAATCCGGCATCACCGCGGGCCACAGGGCTGTAAGAAGCATTCACGTCACCGTAACAAATGGCTGAGATATTCTGGGTTAGCGCACCGCTGGTGACCGTCACCGCGGGTTGTTCAAAATACCAGCTGCCTACGGAAAAAGTCGCAATAGACCCGGCAAAACGACGATTAATCAACAAGGCATCCCCTGAATTCACGGAACTATTCCCGTTGACATCGCAGGCAATTTGACGGAGACCCGTCTGCAGAACCGCACCCGTTGCATGGCGTACCGCCAACAACGCGTCGCTGGCCGTAACACCGCCCCAAGGCTTGGTCGTAGCAGCTTCCAAGGTATAGGAACCTGGAACCACATTGTTCATGCTAAAGCTGCCGTTGGAACCGGAGGTGGCCGTGGCGACCGTAGCACCTTGGGTATTCTTGAGCATCACGGTGCCGTTATTGATCGCCGTCTGTGCGGTATTGGCGTAACGAACCAAACCAGTTACACTGCCCAACGAGGGACAAGCCGTACAACTTTCCCAACAAACAGCGGGCAATACGGTGTTGGCGGTTGCCTGCAACCAGCGATTGGTGTATGGACCCGTGGTTTGGGTACAGGCGCTGCCGGGGGTCAGGTTTTCTTGACCGTTCCATCCATCCAAGGTATACTTCCATTCAATCGGGGCAGCGGTACTGACATTGACCATCAATTCAAAGATACCGTCGTTGTCCGGATCGGTCATCACAGCACATGCACCGCACCAGTTATTGAACGAACCGTTCAGGTTGACAGTGGTGTAGGCAGAGCCGCTGTATTGGCTCATGTTAACACGGAATGTAATGTTGGCCGAAGTCGGAGCGCCAGTGCAGGCTGTGCAGGAATTCCAGCAAACAGAAGGCAGGGTGGTCGCGGTAGTGAAAGTCAAAACACGGTTGGTGAATCCAAAATTGGTCTGAGTACAGGCGGAACCAGGGACCAGGTTTTCTTGTCCGTTCCAACCATCCACGGTGAATTTGTATTCAATAGTATCGGGCAACAAAGGCAAGGTCACTTCCCAAATCGAATCGTTGTTGGCATCGGTCATGGCATTGCAGCCACCGCACCAGCCGTTGAACGAACCGTTGACATTCACCGTCGTGAAGGCCGAACCGGAATAACCACGCATATCCACTTTGAAAGTAACATTAACCGGCGTTGGTGCTGGGGTGCTGCAGGTATTGCAAGAATTCCAGCAAACAGCGGTCAAAACACCACCGGCCGAGGTCACGGTATATACGCGGTTGGTAAAACCACCGTTGGTCTGGGTACAGCTAGTTCCGGGAGTCAAGTTCTCTTGTCCGTTCCAACCATCCACTGTGAATTTGTATTCAATCGCACCGGCTGGCAGAGGCAGGGTTACTTCCCAAATGGAATCATTGTTCGCATCGCTCATCGGATTGCATGCACCGCACCAGCCGTTGAGGGTACCGTTCACATTCACCATCGTAAAGGCTGCACCGGTATAACCGCGCATATCCACTTTGAAGGTGACAGGGTAGGTCGGTGGAGCACAGGCCGAACAGCTATTCCAACAAACAACACCCACCGAACTGGCCGCTGTTATCGTGTACAAACGGTTGGTAATGGCACCCGTTGTTTGGGTACAAGCGGAACCGGCTGTCAAATTCTCTTGACCATTCCAGCCATCCACCGTGAATTTGTATTCAATCGCACCAGCCAAAAGTGGCAATGTGATTTCGTAAATGGAGTCGTTGTTGGCATCGGTCATGGTATTGCAAGACCCGCACCACCCATTGAAGGTGCCATTGATATGAACCGTGGTGAAGGCAGGGCCGGTATAACCACGCATATCCACCGCAAAAGTGGTCGCATAGGTCGGCGGTGGAGGAGCAGTGCAAACATTACAAGACTGCCAGCAGACAGCAGGCAGGGTGGCATTGGCTGCGACGGTATAGCCCCGGTTGGTGAAACCACCGTTGGTCACAGTGCAAGATGAACCTGCGGTCAATTGCTCCCAAATGGCGTTTGAGGAGGATCCATTGAGGGTGAATTTGTATTCGATAGCCATGGCTGGCAATGGCAGGGTCAACTCGTAAATCGAATCGTTGTTGGCATCGGTCATGACGGCACAACCACCGCACCATCCATTGAAGGTACCGTTCAGATTAACGGTTGTGTAAGGAGCGCCCGTGTAGCCATTGAGGTCCACTTGAAAAGTGACATTGAACGTAGGGGCAGGGGATGAACAAACGTTGCAGGACTGCCAGCAGACGGCATCCAAAGTGGTTGCTGCGGCAACGGATACAAAGCGATTGGTATAACCGCTGTTGGTCTGGGTGCAGGGCATTCCTTGCATCAAGTTCTCTTGACCAGTCCAACCGTCCACGGTGAATTTGTAATCGTAGGCACCTGCCGTCAGAGGCAGTGTAACTTCCCAAATCGAATCGTTGTTCGCATCGCTCATCATGTTGCAACCACCGCACCAGCCATTGAACGACCCATTTACGTTGACCACAGAGTAGGCAGCGCCGGTATAACCGCGCATGTCCACCTTGAAGGTGACTGGATAGGTGGGTGGTGGAGGGGCCGTGCAGGTATTGCAGGAATTCCAACAGACCGCATTCAGTACGGCATTGCCGGCCACGGTGTAAGCACGGTTGGTGAAACCAAAATTGGTCACTGTACAGGGTGTACCCGGTGTCAAGGATTCCTGACCGGTCCATCCGTCCACCGTGAATTTGTATTCAATGCCCCCGGTGGGCAATGGCAAGGTGACCTCCCAAATGGAGTCATTGTTGGCATCGGTCATGGGGTTGCAAGTACCGCACCAGCTATTGAATGAGCCGTTAACGTTCACGGTGGTGTAGGCTGCACCGGTATAACCGCGCATATCCACCCGGAAGGTGATATCGGAGGTCTGAGCCTTGGCTCCGGTGACCCATAGCAGCGCAAGGGCCATCAAAAAGTAGATTTTTTTCATAAAAACGAAGTATTAAGTGTAAAAAATACACTTGCTAAATAAGAATATTAAATCCATATTTCCAAACCTTTAACCCAATTTAATTTGGAGGAGGACGGACCTCAATCTTCGTTGGCGTCCATTGGCCAGTACTCAAAAGACCGGATGATCACTTCCTTGGACTCCCCGTCAGAAGGAGCAGCGCCGCCCAATTGCCAAAAATTCATGCGGGCCCGGGTGTTACGCTCCGGGGCGGGGATGATAATGGGCGAGGAGGGACGATTTCCCTCGTTTTTCACCCGAGGCGGGTTGTTGCGGTTAAAGGTCCAGGACCCGATGACCCGGCCACCGCTGCCCTCCCCTGCCCAACTGGTCCAGGTCACCAAGGTGTCGGTCCAGGTGAATTGGTGGGTGGTCACCCCAATCATATCCCCAGAAGGGGTGGAAATAGCGCGGACCCGCTCGGGGTAATACGGTCCAAAGTTGACGGGTTGCACCGCGTAATTCAGGGTAGGCGCAGTGTCCTGGCCCCACTTGGCGATCTCAATGTCCACCTCGGAATTGGCCTGGGTTAGGAACGAAGAATCGTTCCACGTAAAAAGTCCCAAAACCGTGTTGTTGGCGATGTTCTCGTTATCGCCCTCAATCACCCAGCGGTAGGTTCCGTAACCCAAGGTATCCCGACCCACCACCTCGGTAGAGTACCATCGACCGTTGTGCTCCTGAATACGCAGGTGCAAATAGCCTTTGCCGTCCATGTACACATCCGATGGCCGGTTCGAGAAATAGTTGGGGCCAGGGCCCAAAAGGCCGGGACCGCTCTTGACATCCCAAAGACGGCCGCTAAAGCGAACCAAATCACCTTGACGGCCATAGCCGGGGGGATCTTCTAACTTACAAGCTCCCATGCCCAGCCATAGGCTGAACCAGACCAACATAACCTTGGGTTTTAGGGTTCCCATCGAAAAGGTAGATTAAAGGATTGAACGGTGGCATTCAGCCACCCTTTTTCTAGAACATATTCCATATCCTTCCCCACAAAACGCAAATCCCTAACAGGAATCGAAAACTGAACTTGGCGCCTTTCGCCGGGACCCAATTCCACCGATCGAAAATCTCGGAGCCGACGAAAAGACGGGGTCACCGAGGCCACCGAATCCCCCACCATCACCAAAACGGTTTCGCGCTGGGATTGAGGTCCCGTATTGTAAAGCGATACCTCCAATCGAAGAACGGCATCCATTCCGTGTAACACCGTATCGACCAAACGGACATTTTCGTAACGAACCGGCCAAAAGCCTTGCCCCGCCCCAAATGAGAAGGCCGGGCGAAAGGCATCCATCCCAAACCCTGGGTCCAAGCGTTCGGTCCATTTGTGATCGTAGGTCAAGAGGTTGTGAGGGTGATCCGGATAGGTATAGGGTAATTTGCCGGATGGGCTGTAATCCCCGGCCAATAAATCTGCCAGGGCCTGGGTGCCGGCCGCCCCGGGCTGGTTGGCCAAGAGGACGGCGTCAAAAAGCGTGTCCAATCCGTTCAACAAGCGAGGGCGATTCTGAACCAGCACCAAGATTTTGGGGCCGTTATGCCGGCGACACCAAAGTCGGGCCTCTTCGATTTCGTCCGGACGAAGGCTCAAGTCGTAGATGTCCCCTGGCTTTTCGGTGGAAGGTTTTTCGGCAAGAACCATCACCAACGCGGCCTTGCTTGCGGTGGTGGCGGGAACCAATGAAAAGCGTTTTCCTAACACATCACGCAAGGAAGGACCTGCGTTTTTGCGATCCCACAAGGTATCCACCCCCTGCCAGGTCCGGGACCAAGAGCCATTCCAGGCATAGGGCTCATCCAAAGCCTGGCCCTGCAAGTGCAGAGGACTACCGGCCTTCAACGGAAGAACAGCGCCCCGATTCCGTAACAAAACCCAGGATCGACGAGCCGCTTCGCGCTGCAAGAGACGCAAGCTGTCGCTAAGGACCAACGGGTATTCCGACATCGAGTAAGGATCCGCACGGTCCATCAGACCCAGACTAAACTTGACATGGAGTATTCGATAAACCGCTTCGTCCAAACGGCTGACGGGGACTTCACCGCTACGGGCCAAATCCAACAGGGCATCGGTGAATCGGTAATCGTTGGGGACCATGGCCATATCCACCCCTGCCATGACAGCCATTCGGGTGGCATCGCGGTAGTCCTCGGCGACCCGATGCATGCTCACCAATTTGAGGATATCCTCCCAGTCCGAAACAACCAAGCCTTGAAAGCCCAATTCCTTGCGCAACAAACCGGTCAAAATCTGGGCATCGGCGTGCACCGGTATTCCATTGAGTTCCCCGGAATTGACCATGAGGGTGAGTGCACCGGCCTCGATCCCGGCCTTGAAGGGAGGGAGAAAAATTTCCCGTAACAATCGCTCGGGGATGTACGCCGGGGTTCGATCCTTGCCGGTCCAAGGCATGCTGTACCCCAAGAAATGCTTGAGCGTAGCAGCAACTCGGTGCTTCCCGGCGGGGTTCGACCCTTGGTAACCCTGAATGCAGGCAGAACCCAAGCGTGAAACCACCAAGGGGTCCTCCCCGTAGGTTTCGAACACCCTGGACCACAGCGGTTGACGGGCGACATCCAAGACCGGCGAAAAATTCCAAGGGACGCCCGATGCCCGTGTTGTATAAGCGGTGGCTTCGGCGACTCGGCGCAGCAGTTCCGCATCAAAGGAGGCCGCTTGCGCCAAAGGTTGAGGAAACAAAAGGCCTTCCAAAACATAATTGGCACCATGAATCGCATCAATACCGTAAAGGACCGGTATGGACGGAGCGGGGCCTTGAACGGCGTGCACCTCGCTGAGGATTTCCCTCCAATGTTGCAAATCGTAGGCATGGCCCCCGCAGTTGAGAATCGAGCCCACCTGACGAACCCGCAAAGCTTCGTGGAGTTTGGCACTATCCAAACGGTGCGGTTCCTGCAATTGGTAAATGGCACCAACAGAGACGGCATCCAAGTTGAGCTGGGTCATTTGACCCACTTTTTGCTCCAAACTCATGCGGCCGATCAAGGCCCGGATGGGTTGATCGTAGGGCGATGCCAAGGGATAAGCGGGCACAGGCCGGGGTTGTACATTCCCCTGAGCCCATCCAGCCATTGGAATAACGCCGATCAGCAGCGCCCATAACACAACACCTTGGAGCCTGAGAGCAGAGATGGTAAATAACATATCTTGAATTATTCTTCGGAAGGCGTCAAAAATTGCAGGGTGCCGCTCACAGCCTGGACCTGGGCCTGGACCTGGGCCGATGGTGCACCGGCAGCGGAGTCATCCGGCCGGTATCGGACATGATAGGTGGCGTTGGGCCGGAAGCCGGGATGTTGATCGGGGTTCAGGAGATATCGGTTGTAATCTTGGCCCTCCACCCTTTGGAATTGACTGCTGTGCACCGTAACATCGCTGAGACGGGCCGAACGTTTCCAAACCAAGGGCTCGGGCGTGATCCCAAAGGTCCATTGACCGGGGGGCCAATCCAACAAGGAACCGGCGATTCGCAGCTCTTTGCCCCGCCAAACCGAGAATCCATCGCTGGCCGCTTGGATGGTCGCCGAGGGATCCAACCAAGGCCCGGTCCATTGTACCGCAGGGTGACCCTGGTAGGGAATCCAACGAATTTCGTCCACCACCAGAGAACCGCGGGCCTCAAATTGCAGGATAAGTTGTTTGATGTTATCGGGGCGGGCATTGCTGCGTTCCCACTCAAAATCTTCCAATGGCAAAACCAATTCGCTCCAACCGCTGGTATCCAAACCCGGTCCCACGCTGGTCTTCAAGTATTTGGGTTGATAACCCAGCCAGCATTGGGCTCCGGCATAATCTTCCAATGCAAAAGCCATGGGCAAACCCTTGCCGGGACCTTTGAGAGCCCGAACCCGCAGGTACAGGGCGGCGCCATGCAAAATTTCGCTCATGTTTTTGGGAGACCAATCGTCCCAACCAATCCCCATCCCCATCCAGTTGGGACAGCCCTCGGAGAGTTTGTCCCAATCTAGCCGCAATCCATCGCGGGGATCCCCGCTCTGGGCCGCTGTCACCCGCAGGCAAGGCGACGGGGTGAACCAAATTTCGGATCCCAAACCATCCTGGTAAACATTCAGGGCATAAAAATTGCCAATGCGGGGCTCCCCCTCCTCTTCCCAATTATTGTATAGGGGAAGGGTTTGAAGACCCGGTTGCCGGGCTGTCACTCGCACCGAGTCCAGGTTCACTCTGCGCTGGGCATGGCTGTTCTGCGGCCAGGCCAAAGCCAGGGTCAACGCCAGTGACAGAGCCCAAGGCATCACCGCCCCTGTCAGGGCACCCTTCCGCTTAGGGCTGCAACGGTCCATTGGAGGTAAAGACCACATAATCCAAATAAAGCTGCGAATAACCCGAGGAAGGATTGGCCAACATCAAGACCGATACCTTTTGAAGACGATCCGGCTCCAAACGGTTGTTCCCTGCCGGCGTGGAGGGTTGTCCGTTGACCAAGCATACCAGATCCGAATAACGGGCGCTAATCAAATTCCATCCTCGCTGGAGGGTTTGGGCACCGTTCACCGTGTAGGCCGCGCATTGGAGGGCGTACATATCCTCATTGCTCTGGTTGAATTGACCATCCAAGTTATCGTCTTCCCTAAACTGAATCAGCAACAAGGCGTTGTTCACCGAATCAGGCAAATAAACCAAGGCATTGAAATACACCTGCTCCGGGTTGGAGGCCAAGGGAAAACGCGGTGCCTGGTAGGCCGAAGCAGGGAATTCCAGCATCCCAATCAACCAATCCCAATTCACAAGACCACCCATATCGTAATACGCGTTGCCCTGCCCGGCCAATGGATTGGTGCGAATAACAAAGGACATATTGGCCCCACTCTGCACAAAGGATTGCCAACCTGGGCGAATCCCGCTTTCAAAATCCGCCAAGACCAATCCCACGGGTTGACGAACACTCAAGACCTTGATCCGACGCTGAAATAGCAGGGAGTCCTGCTCTACAAAAAGCTTTAACTCGGTTTCTTCGGCTCTGAACATGGGGAACAAGGTGGTGGATCCGTTCCAAACACAATTCACTGCATCCAAGGAACGGGATTTGCCACTGATGATTTTGCGGGCTCCGCTGGATAAACCGCGAACTTCCACTCGCCAGTCGGTGAGTTTGTTGAAGCGGCCTTGGAGGTAGACGGTCTCCCCTTGTCCAAAGCGCACCGAATCACGGCTGGCTTTGACGGGTTCCAAAACCTGAAAATCACCGAACAAATCAACGAGAGTCGGACCCTCAATCCCAGCATCCTTGGTACAGCTTCCCAACATCATGAGAAAACCGACCGCAACGAGTTTCCAGAGGGAAAACCCCCCGAAAAAGACCCCCGAGGATTGGGCATTGGTTTGGCAACAAGGCTTCATAGTTTCATAATTAACATGAGTTGACTTATGTTCCAGGGATAACGCGCCTGCATTGAAGAAGTTCCGTTGCGCCATACAAATTGCTGCGTGGACAACTGGGCTTCAAAGCGATCCCCCATGGTGTATTGCAATCCGGCTCCAATCCACTGCTCGCTTCGGTCCAAATCCGCCCTGGCATAATCCACGACTTCGGAATAGGCATTGCGAACGGCGTAGTAATCGTGTCCCAAGCTTTTGTAAAGCTGCCACTCCGCAAAAACCGACCAGGAAGCACCCAATTCCCAACGAGTCTGAAACGAAGCCTGCAGGTTATTCAACGCAACTTCTGAGCGGATCGCATCCCCGGTGGCATCGGGCCGGGTGGTTTGCTCCATGCGGACCAAAGTGGACAAGGACCAGGCCTTGCGTAGGTTGAGGAGTCGATGCAGCCTCCACTCGTTGCGCCAATCGGCCAACCAAAAAACCCGGCGATTGCGAACACCTTGCCCCTTGACATCGGTCATCACCTGAACCTCCAAGGATTGATTCCATGGGGAGGTGCTGTCAACCGTTGTGGCTAGGTTCAAACCCAATCCCTGACGGTTGGGGGTGGCCAGTCCATAAGGCAAGGCATTGCCGTAGCCCGGATCGTATTCCATGAGACCAGCGACCACCTGGGTTTGGTAAAGGGAGGCATCCCGGTACAAATCGTTGAGAGACATGGGCCGTAACACATTCATGCTTTCCAAGCGTTTGAAGGCCATTGGGCTGCGGGTGGCATTGATTCGTTTGGTTTGAGCCGCCGCAGAGCGGTAATCCGAACCGGTGTACCAAGCTTGGAGGCTTCCTTTCCAGGGGGAGCGGCCAGCCTTACGACGACCCAGGGGGCTTTCCCAGCGCAACCAACCAAATCCATCGGTCAGGGTAGGCCTGTCCTGGACCGTTGGGTTCCCGGGGTCCGCTTTGTTCCAACCCAAACGCGTCAACCCGGCTTCGGCGTCTACGGACCAAAACCGACCCTGAGCGGGCGATGGCGCCCATCCCCATTCGGTGCTTAACACCGGATGATGAAGGAGGTAAGGTTGATTCGCAGTCCGGGCGAGATCGTATAGCTGCACAAAATTGACTTTGCCATGCAGGCTGGACCCCGCGTTCCACCGTAGGCGGCCTCCACTCAACAAACGATCCGGGGTGGACCCGAAATCGGAGGCCGCAATGCGCGTTGTAAACAACGAGGCGTTGAGACTCAAATCCCAAGGATCGATAACGCCCCCCATTTCCACCACCACCCCCTGTTGACGTCGAGTCCGGTTGCTGTTTTGGAATAAATCGTATTCGATCATGCCCAGCGTGGGGCTGTTGAGCAACGATGGATTGGAGAGAATCCATTCTTCGTGGTTGTAAAAAGTGAAAGGGCTCATGCGGTAATCCACATCCCCCACCTGGTAGCGAAGTTTTTGGTTCACCAAGCCCCGGATCCACATTTGACGCAGGTCCATCGTCAAACCGGAACCCCAGAATCCTCCGTATTCGGAGCGAACCCGAAGCTGGGCATGGATTTCAACTTGGCTATGGGGCAGAATATGCAGGCCCATATCGGTCAAGGCATAGCCCGGCATCACCGCTTTGCCCAAGCTGTCGGAATCTTCACGCAATCCCTCGGCAGACATGAGACCGCGGGCATAGGACGAAAAGCGGATTTTTTTGGGGTCTAGAACCTGGGCTTCGGCCCATGGCTGAGCCAGCAGGACGAGCAAGTTCAAGGCCAAGCCGGTTAAGAACCGATTGGATAATATCATTTGTTTTAACATCAGAAGAATACTTTGAGTTCTACCCAGCTTTCGGTCCCGCGAAATTGATCCTGCGCAAAGCTCCGATCTTGGAATCCATACCAACGATGCCGGAAATACAAGGCCGATTGGGGTCCCAGGTGCCAATCGGCCCCCAGTCCCAGGGCATGACCCCTTTGGTCCCGGGGTTTGAAGGTGACCAGGTCCAAATCGGTGGCGTAATTGCCGACGGTCCATTCGGCGGCTGCGTAGGCGCAGAGAACCCAGCGAGGGTTCACGGCCCAATACGATTCCAATTCGTGGGCATACTGTCGCAAATAAGCCGTGGGCCTCCAGTCCACCACGGGTACCGGATTCTTTTGGACCGAGTTGAGGCGAGCCAGGTAAAAAATATACAAGGGACGGGGGCCGCCCTCGGTTTTCCAGGCGATCTGGGCTTCGAGGGTCGAAAAATGCTTAGCATGTACGGGGATGCCGGCCGAATCATCGCTGAGTTTGATGGTTTCAAAGACATCCCGGTAGATGACCGACTGACGACCGTAGGGTCCAACATTTTGGGGGAAATTCCAACGCCAAAAGCGAGCCCGGGTGAACTGATTGATCGGGTGGTTGAAGGTGATTCGGTTGGACACCGGTGAAATCTCGCGGGCCATGCCGAGGCCGAGGTTCCAACGCAGAGGTCCGGTCTGCCAGCGGGTGTTGAGGTTGAGGCCTTGGCGGTTGTTGGTCATCAAGCCCAGGGGGACGACCGCGCTGGCAAAGGGACGAAGCACGGCATTGGCGCCGGAGGCACCGGCCGATGGATTCGTGTTCAAGGCAGGGCCTCTTTCCTGTACCGCCACATTCCAATACAAACCATTGTTATTCACCAGCTCTCGACCGATGCGGTAGGCATGCAATTCCAAAGGAATCCCGGTCAAGGCTGGGCGGGTCATTACTTTGACCGATGCCAATTCCGACCAAGAGCCTTGATAAACCGGATCCTGATAGCGGCCCAAACCCATTTCCCCGCGGATTTCCAAGTCTTTGCCAGGAGCCGTCCGGCCTTCGAGGGTATGCACCGCGTAGGCGGTCCGTTGGCTCCCCGACGAATCCAAAAACTGACGATGGTTCAGGGAGTTGACGGCGATCCAGGCCCCGGATGATGTTAATTTGTGTTGAAAACGACCCCCAAATGTTCCGGAGGCAAGACCTCCGAGACCGGCATTCATTTCGGTTTTGCCAGCAAAAACGGAGGCTTTGATTCGACCACTTTTGGGTAACACATCCCAAATAGCGCCGTGGACGGCCCTTTCTCCAAATCGAACATCCTGCTCAAACTGCCCCGAGCGGTACAAGTCGTCGTAACGAACCACGGGCTGACGGGTCACGGGATCCCAGGGGTTGCGTTCAAAAAGCGACCAACGGAAATACCCCCGAAAGGAGGCCAAGGTCAAATCCGATAAGGAATACCAATGGATGCCCCCGATCCGGAGTTGATGGGCCGCACGCCGATCGCTCCATTGAAGCGCGAGGTTCATCCCTAGGTTCATCCCCAGGCTATTGGCCAAACGCGCTGAACCGAGGGGGTCGTAAAGGCTAGGCCGAGCTGCATTGGCGACAGGACCGGAATAGGCTGCGCCAACCCGACCGTTGAGGAACTGGAAAGCATAGATATCAAAGGACCAGGAGAGATTCCCACCCGGTTTGCCTTTGATATTCAACCAGAGGTTGGGGAGCTGGGCATCATCCCCTACAAAGATTTGTCGACCGGGCAGGGTGCTTACTTGGTCTGGAAAGCGGGGGTAGGCGACTTTCTCATCCAGGTAGGTCGCCGCAAAGCGATAGAAACCATTGACTTGCAAACGCGATGTGGCGGGCAGGCTCTCCCGGGGCCACAGATCCTGAGCCAACGCAGATCGAGAGGCCCAAGATCCCAAAGCTCCCGTTAGGAGGAGGAAGCATACCAAAGGGCGTACAATCAACATGCGATAGAACATAGAATAAGACTAGGGGCGGGCCATGAAATTCCAGCGCCACCTCCAACCACGGCGAGGCTTGGCGGGCTTCACATAAAAACAACGATTGGCATGCGCAGATTTGCCGGCCTGGTTGACAGCGACCGCGTACAGCCGGTAGGCACCTTCCTGAGCGGGGGCTTTGAAACGGCATACCGTACCAGGCCCGGAACGCATGGGGACACGAATGGCACCTAGACTTTGCTCAAAATCTCCGCCGGCCTTGGTATTGGTTGCTTCGGGCAAAACTTTCCAACGAAGGGAGGCCGTTCCAACGGATTCAGGCAAACGAGCCTCCACCCATTCCCCGGCATGCACGATCCATGGGGAGTCCGGATGCATGGTGGAGGGGGTTGCAATGGTTTCGATGACCGGGGCCGGCTGGGCAACGGACGATTCTTTCCATCCTTCGATCAGGGCGTCCACGGCCCGGGTCGGGCGGCCATCAGAATCCAACAAACCGTACCAAGACTCCGTGGTTTCTTGTTTTTGACCCCACAAAAAAGCGTAGGATCCCACGCAGCCTTCCGATTCCTTGGCTTTGATCGCGGCGTAACGCTGACGGTAACTCCGGAATTTAGCCTCGGAGGACTGTTCAACCGGGGCACCCCAGGGCATTTTGGAAACTTCCCAATGTCCGTTGGGTCCCCATTCCGTAATCATGTAGGCTTTGTCCCATCCGGAGGTACGAATGCGCGTGAGGGCCTGTTCAAGGTCCCCGTAGGTGTTAACGCCGAGGATATCGATATCCGGGGCTTTGGTTTTGATCCAATGCACTTCCATGGAATCCAAACCGGCCGTGACGGTGGAGGTGGGGTGATGCGGATCGTGGGCATGGGCGTAGGCTGCGACTTCTTGAATGGCATCCCAAACTTTGATATTGGAATAAAACAAATCAACTTCGTTCCCGATTCCCCAACACAATAAGGCGGGATGCGATTTGAAGCGATCAATCACCGAGGCAAAATGCAGGAATTGTTCGCGCACAGCAACGGGGTCGTCGTAATCAAAGCCGTGACGCTCGTGACCCATCCATAGGCCCA
>SXGR01297152.1_pt1 | contig 16579 bp, 9 predicted proteins | sample 3174711 | NCBI WGS metagenome assembly SXGR01 (sample SAMN11356860, study PRJNA531348) | freshwater metagenome | isolation source: freshwater sample F1-60 | place: China: Fuxian Lake, Yuxi | collected 2017-12-25
ACAAACTCGAAATTTTGAGAGTAAGAAACTCTTAGGGATAGAATAATTAAGATAGGTAAGAACAGATGTTTTCTCATAAAGGCTTTTAAGTTTTTCTATTCTGTAATCACAATCTTCTTTAACTCTACTTTTTGATTTCCAATTAATTTAACGATATACATACCTTCTGCATAACCTGTTAGATCAACCTTTTGTAGGATACCATTAATTTTACTTTCTTTAACTAATTTTCCATTTAAGCTATAGATTTCATATTTGTTAAAGCTTGGTTCTGTTTGAGATATGGTGATGCTATTTTTTGCTGGGTTTGGAAAAATGTTTAAGTCGACTGATAGAATTAGTGATGGTGTTATATTTGTTGAAATTGATTCATTTATTTTTGCGAGATATATGTAATAATTTGCTGATGAAAAATTAGGATTAAATAAAGTATCATTATCAAAAACAATTGAAGAAGCATGATAATAACCAGTTGTAAATATGTTACCTAATATATCTACACCTATAGAGTTAAGATAGTCGTCTCCCTGACTGGCCGCACTTTTCGCCCAAGTTACATTTCCTAAAGAATCTAGTTTTGTTATAAAAATATCTGGAGAACCATTTGCAGTATTAGTTAATGAAAAAGAATCGAAAACTATTGATGTGCCTGTAAAAAACCCACCAATAAAAAGATTGTTGAATGAATCGGTCGTTACAAATGATCCATGATCTATTCCAGTATTTCCAAAACCTTTTGTCCAAATTACGTTTCCGTTCATATCATATTTCACTATAAAAATATTGGCGTTTGTATTTGTATTTTGTATCGTATCGGCACCAAAAACAACATGATTTCCAACAAAGTACCCTACTAGATAAATGTTTCCAGTTTGATCTGTTTTGGCACATGCTAGCCAGCCTGAATTGTAGTATCCTGATGTTTTGCTCCATATTATATTGCCATTAATATTGAACTTTATAATAGCCATACTTGAATTATTATTTGCGACTGTATCCGAATTTGATGTTACAAGTTGACTATAATAATTTATTGATAAATAACTGTTTCCAGTTGCGTCAATAGTTACCGATGTAGAATTATCGTCAGAGTAGCCTCCCACGTCTTTAGCCCAAATTACATTTCCGTTTGAATCGTATCTAGCTATAAATATATCCGAGTATCCCTTATTTACTAGCGGATAAGTTTCAAAATACATGGTGTTATTTCTATAATTGCCACTAATGAATACGTTATTTGAGTTGTCAACACAAATGCCACTTGCTTCTTCTGGACCAACTCCCCCTGCACTTTTAACCCAAATTACATTTCCGCTTGAGTCCATTTTTAATATAAAGACATCAGAACTTCCAACTGCGGTTAAAGTATTTGTTCCAAAAGTTATTGTTGAGCTATAGTAACCTGTAATATATATTGACCCATCAGTACCTACAGTTATGGCATTCCCGAAATCATTTCCAACATTTCCCGCATTTTTAGCCCATATCACATTTCCGTTTATATCATACTTCACTATATAAATATCAAATGTTCCCGAAGTCCCAGAATTTATTAATGTATCTAATTCAAAAATTATAACGGGTGTTGAAAAACCGCCTGTAATGAAACTATTCCCTATATTATCCACGGCTATACTATTGCTTGAACGATTAGTTCCTGCGGCGGTTGTAACTTTACCCCAACTCCAAACTGGAACCTGAGCAATGGAATCGAAATGAACACAAAGCAAATATATTAGTATTAATTTTTTCATAGGTATGATAGAGTTATTTTTAATAATTAGATTTTATCTACTCAACCACCACAATCTTTTTAAACTCCACTTTTTGGTTACCAATTAATTTTACAATGTACATGCCTTCTGCATAGTTAGTTAAATCAACCTTTTGTAGGATGCTATTAATTTTATTTTCTGCAACTAACTTTCCGTTTAAACTATAAATTTCATACTTATTAAAAGTTGGTTCTATTTGCGAAATAGTGATACTGTTTTTTGCTGGGTTAGGAAAAATTCTCCATGTGTAATCTGCAGATACAGATTCTTGTATGCTTGTTGGCATACCATCGTATTTAATTTGTGCGTGTTGTGCGCCGGTAATTAAATTTGCTAAACTATCTCCACCTACTAAGGCAAAAGCAATTTTCACTGATTGTCCTGGGATTAATTGCACTGGACCAGAACTCATTACATTCATCACATCTACACCATTACCAGCCACACCAGCTGCTAAACGCTGAGTAGATAAACTTAAATATTTATCTTTAGTATCCGAGCCATTTGCAAAATCTAATCCGCCATTACCTCCCGTAACATGGTCCACTGCATAAAAATTTGGAGGCGCCGTATTGGTTAATAATTTTATACCAGCGTATTTTCCACCTGCAGCTGTGTAGTAACTGTAGCCCATTTTTGTGCCAGCATCATACGCACTTCTGTTTTGCGCGTAGGTGCCACCGTCGATATCCCAATCAGCAAAAATACCTGCGTACATGTTTTTGATAGTATCTGTGGCGTGTGTATTTGTAATGACGTATTCCCAAATAACAAATTGTGTATTTGGCACAGCCGCCCAAGCGTATGTGTTTTGGTCAATATCAATGTTTAGTGGGTTAAAGGATAGGTTATCTTTTAATTTTGCTTTCGTATCAAAGTCAGAAAACATCGAAGGAATTTGTAGTGCAATTCGATTTGTAATTCCAAAGTCGTTATCAGAAGGATTACCATTTAAACCTCTCACGCAATCAGATACTTTTGTCGTGTCGCTACCAATCATCAAACCTGCTTCATATAGCAACTCTGTGTTATTGTATTTAAAACCTAAACCTTGCCCTTGAGTATCTTGGTTGTAACCAATTTTTCCTTTACTGGTAGCAGTTGTAGCCACATCATTAATATCGATATTAATATAATCTACATTAATATATACGGTAAAAAATTGTTTAGCTTGATAAGCACCATCGCTCATTGCTACTTCAAAACTAATAGCTTGATTAATTGGAATAGCACCAGTTAATTTAAAAGTAAATGGATCTAACGAATTTGTGGCGCTTGCTAAAGTATTGATGGCGCCTAAAGACGTTGTGTTATCTATTGTTACAGCATAAGCAGATAAAGGCGTAACTGTAACGTTTAAAGCAGAGGTTGGATCTAAATAATTAATAAAATTTCCTGCAATAAATAAAGTGTCGCCATTAATAAATGACATATCATTATGATCGCTTACAGTTTTGCTAATCATCACCACACTTGGTGAAGCAGGATCCGTTAAGGCACGAAATAAATTAATTCTTCCTGTTCCTAGTTTGTTAATGTAAGTAGGATTTGCTGCATAAATATTATCAGCAGTTACTTTTAAACGCTCACCAACTTGCAAGCCGTTATAACTTGGAAAATGATTTTTAACGATTCCTGCCGCTCCAGCAACTACAGGAGATGACATCGAAGTACCTGACGTAGTGATGTAAAAACTTCCTGGCCAAGTAGAGTTGACATTGTCGCCAGGTGCGCAAACGTCAACCATATAACCATAGTTAGAATTAGAAAACTTAACGTCGTTTTGTGAGGTATTAGCAACAGACAATACATAATTATAGGCAGCTGGATAAAAATCTCCGTCAACTCCATTATTTCCTGCCGCACAAACCACTAAGCAGTTTTTATTGATAGTAGCGTAATCAATAATATCTTGTCCAAACTGACTAGAGCCACCACCGCCCCAAGAGCAATTGATAATTTGACAACCATGATCGGCTGCATATTTAATGCCTTCGTAAGCTTGCGTTAAAGCACCAGCCGCATCAGAAATTTTTACAGGTAAAAATTTGCAATTAAAGCCTGTGCCAGCTCCACCTATATTGTTATCAGCACTTGCCGAAGATAATCCACTTACATGAACTCCATGTGCATTGGCATTCCAAGACGCATCTTTATCATTTTCGCCTAAATCCCAACCCATGTAGTTATCTATAAAACTATCGCCGTCATTATCAATCCCATCATTTACATCTGCATAATTACGCTTGACGTTATTAAATAAATCAGGATGTGTAAAATCATTCCCCGTATCTGTAATTCCAATAACGATAGATGAATCTCCTTTGTTTATATCCCAGGCATTAAAGGCGTTGATGTTTAATAAATGGTATTGATTAGTTGGATTGGCTAATGGATCGTTTGGAGAATAATTTATTTTAGGAACAAAATGCGGTTCGGCATACACTAAAATGTTTGATAGTAATAATTTACTAATGGCTTTTTCTAATGAAAGACTTGATGTATAATTTAATTCGTACACTAACGATAAATCTGCATAACGTTGTCCTGCCGAATTGAAAGGAGTTTCAGGGGATTTATCTAAAGGAAATTTTTTATGAAGATTAGTTGCGCTAATAGCTGTTGCTAAAGAATTAAACAAAGGATGATCAATTTTTGTAGACGAACATACGCTAGCAAAAGCAGGTTTTACTTTGATGATAATCGTTTTTGCTAAGTATTCATCCGCAGGTAATGTTGCTGGCAATTGATAGGATTTTTGTGCTGTTAGTTGAATACTAACTAGCATTACCAAAATTGTTTTTAAAAAATGTTTCATCTTTTTTAGTTTTAATATTAATCTAACAAATAATTGTGGTGTTTGTTGTATTTTTCTAACGTGCGAATACCAGAAGAACTAATATGTTCAAATTCTTTATCGCAAAAGATATTGATGATTTTAATATCTGGTTTTAACTCTTGTATGTAACGGTATTGATTTTGTTCGTAGTTAAAATCAGTCGAGTTTCTTAAACCTCTTACTACAGTGACGTCATAATCAAACGATTCGATATGATCGGTTAATAGGTCATGGTATTCAGTTTGTTGACGATTAGCAATGGTTTTTGGAACAGGCCAAGTGCGAACGGTTTTATCAGGATTTTTACCGAAAGCAATAATGACTTTATCAAATAATTTTTCGGCTTTTTGTAATACGTTGTAGTGTCCTTTGTGAAAAGGATTAAAACTACCAGCAAATACTGCGATTTTCGGTTTATATGTTTTTACGTAATCATGTAATGCCTGTATAGAAGCATTTTCGGTTTGCTTTTCTAGAAATACTAAACGTTGTTTTTGATACTCTAAAAAATCGTGATGTTGATGTAAAGCAAATTCTTTTCGCTCTAATTCTAGCAACTCAGCAAATGTGCTATTTGGGTTTATGGAAGAAAATTGTATCATCTTTTATATTTTTAACCGCAGAGCTCGCAAAGTGTTCTCGCAAAGATCGCGGAGTATATATTTTTTCTTTTTTCTTTGCGCAAATATCTCAGCGTTCTTTGCGGTTAAGCTTTTTTCTTTAAATAAAACAAAGTACTGCAATTTGTTTTTTGTAAAATTTTATTCGCTTGTTCTTTAATACCTTCAGCTGTTACCTTTTGGTAATTTTCTATTTCTAAGTTTATCAAATTAGCATCACCTAATAATTCCGAAATAGCCAAGTTGGTGGCTTTATTTAATACATCTGCTTCGCTATAAGTTACAGTTGATTCTATTTTGTTTTTACATTTTTGTAATTCATCAGCAGCTACTAATTCGTTTTGCATTTTTGCAATTTCAGCATCAATACCAGCTTCTGCTTGTTCAATCGTAACGCCGTCATTAATTTTTCCTGAAATCACAAACAAACCTTTATCAAAATCGCCCATCACATAAGCATTAATATCGCTAAACAATTGTTTGTCTTTAATTAGGTTTTTATACAAGCGTGATGAATTACCTCTCGATAAAATATCAGATAATAAATCTACCGTATGATATTCTTCGTCGTTACGAGCACACATGCGGTATGCTCTGTAAATACTACTAATTGGCACATCGCGTTCAACGGTTAAGCTTCTGTATTCAGTTTGTGGCGGTTCTGCTGGTAAATTACGTTTTGGTTTCATGCCAGCATCGATGGGTTCAAACCATTTCTCCGCTAACGCTTTTACTTGCTCCACTTCTACATCGCCCGCTACAACTAATACCGCATTGCTAGGGTTGTAATGTTCATTGAAAAATGCTTTTACATCTTCCATCGTCGCATCTTCAATATGCTTAATTTCTTTACCAATAGTTGCCCATTTGTAAGGATGCACGTTATAAATCAAAGGGCGTAATAACAACCATACATCGCCGTAAGGCTGGTTTAAATAACGTTGTTTAAATTCTTCAATTACGACACTGCGCTGTACTTCTAAGCTTTTTTTATCAAATGCTAAACTCAGCATACGGTCGCTTTCTAACCAAAAAGCTGTTTCTAAATTTTCGGAAGGAACCGTGCAGTAGTAATTGGTAATATCGTTTGTTGTAAAGGCATTATTTTCTCCACCCACGAGTTGTAATGGTTCGTCATAATTGGGAATATTGATACTCCCACCAAACATTAAATGTTCAAATAAATGGGCAAATCCTGTTTTATTTTCATCTTCATCACGGGCGCCAACATCATAAATAATATTTAAGCAAGCCATTGGCGTACTTTTGTCTTGGTGAACAATGACAGTGAGGTTATTTTTAAGTTTAAATTTTTCGAATTGAATCATAAAGGTTTTAGAACTAAATTGAACTTAAAGATAGTAAAAAGACACGATTAATAAACCAAAAACCCTATTTTTAAATTCTGAAAATGGAACTCTGGGAAAAGATAAAAAAGTATGAAAGTTTACACATTGTTTTTTGGTTAATAAAAGACAGTTGTTGGATGCTTGAGTTTAAATGGTTGGGAATACTAATGGTCATTCCAACATTGTCTATCGCAGGAATAATTGTTTATATTACCCGCAAAACCGTAGATGTTTTCTTGAATTTAGCTATATTATTTTGGATTTCAGCCAATAGTTTTTGGATGTTTATAGAGTTTTTTACTAGTGGAGAATTGAAATATTGGGCATCTATTCCCTTTGCATTGGGCTTTATTTTTGTGGGAATTTACTACTACAAAACCCTTATTTCTAAGACTTCTGCTCATAAATAGTAATTGTAGATTTTTCTAGGACAAAACTCGTCTAATTTCTTGTTCTAAAGCCATAAAAACTATTATATTAGTCACTTCAATTTTAAAATCATTTTCCTATGGAAACTACACCATATCAATCAACACATAAAATTCGTATTGTAACAGCGGCCGCTTTATTTGATGGGCACGATGCTGCAATTAATATCATGCGTCGTATCATTCAATCAAGCGGAGCAGAGGTTATTCACTTAGGTCACGATAGAAGTGCGCAAGAGGTTGTAAACTGTGCTATTCAAGAAGATGCAAACGCCATTGCGGTAACAAGCTATCAAGGTGGACACGTAGAGTATTTTAAATACATGTACGATTTATTGAAAGAGAAAGGCTGCGAGCACATCAAGTTATTTGGTGGTGGCGGTGGAGTAATTCTTCCTGAAGAAATTGAGGAATTACACAACTATGGCATTGCTCGTATTTATGCGCCAGACGATGGTCGTGCAATGGGATTGCAAGGAATGATCAATGATTTATTACGTCAGTGTGATTATGCTACTGGTACTAATATTAAAAATGATGTGGCTAAAATTGCGGAGAGAGATTATAAATCAATTGCTCGTATTATTTCTGCAGCCGAAAATTTTAATGAAGAAAATATTGGTTTATTAAATGAGTTAAAAGCAAAAGCAGAAAAATCGGCAACACCTGTGTTAGGTATTACGGGTACTGGTGGAGCTGGTAAATCAAGTTTAGTAGATGAATTAGTACGTCGTTTTTTAATTGATTTTAAAGACAAACAAATTGCAATTATTTCGGTTGATCCATCTAAACGTAAAACAGGCGGTGCTTTATTAGGCGATCGTATTCGTATGAATGCGATTAAGAACGATCGCGTGTATATGCGTTCATTAGCAACTCGTCAAAGTAATTTAGCATTAAGTAAATACGTGCAAGATGCGGTTAACATTTGCAAGGCGGCTAATTTCGATTTAATTATTTTAGAAACGTCTGGTATCGGACAATCGGATACAGAAATTATTGAACACTCTAATATGAGCTTGTATGTAATGACTCCTGAATACGGAGCAGCCACTCAGTTAGAGAAAATTGACATGTTAGATTTTGCTGACATTATTGCGTTAAATAAATTTGACAAACGAGGCGCATTGGATGCGATACGTGATGTCAAAAAACAATACAAACGCAATCATAACTTATGGGAAATTGCCGATGAAGATATTCCCGTATTTGGAACAATCGCTTCTCAATTCAACGATCCAGGCATGAACCGTTTATACAAAGCGGTGATGAATACAATGGTTGAGAAAACTAGCAATACAGCTTTAGCTTCTCAGTTTCATATTACCGAAGAGATGAGTGAAAAAATTTACATCATTCCTCCTTCCAAAACTCGTTACTTATCAGAGATTTCTGAAAACAACCGTAATTACGATAAGAGAGCCAATGCACAAGCAGAGGTCGCTCAAAAATTATATGGTATTCAAAAAACCATCGAAACGATTACTGAATCTAAAATGGATGATAAAGATCGTTTAATTAAAGGTTTGCAAGAAGCATTTGAAAAAACAAAATTAGATTTAGATCCTCGTCACTTATTAGTAATTGAAGGTTGGGAAGCAAAGAAGAAATTATACAGTAGCGAATTCTATGAATTTAAAGTACGTGATAAAGTATTAAAAATCGAAACGCATTACGAATCTTTATCTCATTCAAAAATCCCAAAAATTGCTTCGCCAAAATATACTTCTTGGGGAGATATTTTAAAATGGACTTTGCAAGAAAATTTCCCTGGAGATTTCCCATACACAGCTGGTATTTATCCATTTAAGCGTGAGGGCGAAGATCCAACACGTATGTTTGCTGGCGAAGGTGGACCAGAAAGAACCAACAAGCGTTTTCACTATGTGAGCAAAGGATTACCTGCTGCACGTTTAAGTACAGCTTTTGATAGCGTAACGTTATATGGTAACGATCCAGATTACCGTCCAGATATTTATGGTAAAATTGGTAACTCAGGTGTAAGTATTTGTTGTTTAGATGATGCGAAGAAATTATACTCTGGGTTCAATTTAGCAGACCCTAAAACATCGGTATCTATGACCATTAATGGACCAGCGCCAACGATGGCGGCATTTTTTATGAATGCAGCAATTGACCAACAATGTGAGTTATACATCAAAGAAAATAAATTAGAAAAAGAAGTAGAAGCAAAAATCGCTGCTATTTATAAAGCAAAAGGAACGGTTCGCCCAACTTACCAAGGCGAATTACCAGAAGGTAATAATGGTTTAGGCTTAATGTTATTAGGTGTTACTGGAGATCAAGTGTTACCTAAAGATGTTTACGAAAAAATTAAAGCGACTACTTTATCACAAGTGCGTGGCACCGTGCAAGCCGATATTTTAAAAGAAGATCAAGCACAAAACACTTGTATTTTTAGTACAGAGTTTAGTTTACGTGTGATGGGTGATGTGCAACAATACTTCATCGATCAAAAAGTACGTAATTTCTATTCAGTTTCTATCAGTGGTTATCATATTGCAGAGGCAGGAGCCAATCCTATTTCTCAATTAGCATTTACCTTAGCTAACGGATTTACGTTTGTAGAATACTACTTAAGCCGTGGAATGAACATTGATGATTTTGCGCCAAACTTGTCTTTCTTCTTTAGTAACGGTATCGATCCTGAGTATAGTGTGATTGGCCGTGTAAGTCGCCGTATTTGGGCTAAAGCCATGAAATTACGTTACAATGGAAATGAAAGAAGTCAGATGTTGAAATACCATATTCAAACGTCTGGTCGTTCGTTACACGCGCAAGAAATTGATTTTAATGATATTCGTACAACTCTTCAAGCGTTATATGCGATTTACGATAACTGTAATTCATTACACACCAATGCGTATGATGAAGCCATCACAACGCCAACCGAAGAATCAGTTCGTAGAGCAATGGCTATTCAGTTAATTATTAACCGTGAGTTAGGTTTAGCCAAAAACGAAAACCCGTTACAAGGTTCTTTTATTATTGAAGAATTAACGGACTTAGTAGAAGAAGCAGTATTAACCGAATTCGATAGAATTTCTGAACGTGGCGGTGTTTTAGGAGCAATGGAAACCATGTACCAACGCGGACAAATACAAGAAGAAAGTTTATACTACGAAACTTTAAAACATACAGGTGAATATCCAATTATTGGTGTCAATACGTTCTTATCAAGTAAAGGAAGTCCAACCGTATTACCTCGTGAGGTGATTCGTTCGACTACTGAAGAAAAAGAATACCAAATTACCATGTTAGCAGAGTTACACAAAACACATGCAGATAAACATGATGAAATGGTTAAGCGATTACAAACAGCAGCCATCCACAACAAAAATATTTTTGCTGAATTGATGGATGCTGCTAAGTTTATGAGCTTAGGCGAAGTAACCAAATGCTTATTTGAAGTAGGCGGACAGTACAGAAGGAATATGTAATATTTTAATTTGTCAGACTGAGCGGAGTCGAAGTCTCGATAGTTTTCTTCAAACTTAAAAATTAAAGCCCTCGCAATTTGTGAGGGCTTTTTATATTGCAATTTTTTTTATATTTATATAAACATTTTTTACTTATGGTATTTCGTATATTTTTTACTTGCTTTTTATTTTTTTTATCTAATGTCGCTGATGCGCAAAATATAGATAGTCTAAAACATTTGCTTGCTACTGAAAAAGTAGATACGAGTTATTGTAAGATTTTGAATTTGATGATTGATGCTGAAATGGATGAAGAAAGGTGCTTTGAATATTCCTTACAACTAGATAAAATTTGCAATAAAAATTTAGCTGATAAAAACTTAAGTAAAAAGTCACGTAATTTTTTTTTAAAGCATAAAGCGATTGTTTTTAATAATTATGGAATAAAGAATGAAACAGAAGGCGATATACCCGCCGCTCTCAATAATTATAATCAAAGCTTAAAAATTCGTGAAGAACTTAATGATAAAGATGGTATTGCATCGTCGTTAAATAACATCGGGTTGGTTTATAGTAATCAGGGCCTAACAGACCAAGCTTTTACCTATTTCAATAAAAGTTTACAAATAGCAACTGAGGTTAATAATAAAGAGAGCATTGCCTCTACTTTAAATAACATGGGTCTTACCTATAGTAACTTAGGGGATATCCCAAAAGTATTGGAATGTTACCATAAGAGTTTGAAAATCCGCGAAGAAATTGGTAATAAAGAAGGTATTGCAATTTCTTTAAACAACATTGCTTTAGTTTTTGTTTCTCAAGATGATATTAAAAAAGCGTTAGAATATTATCAAAAGAGTTTAAAAATAAGTAATGAGATAGAAAATAAAAAACTTATTGCCACTACACTCAATAACATTGGCTATATGTATAAAAACCGTGAAGATTATTCCAAAGCTCTTGAATATTATTTTCAAAGTTTGAAAATCAGAGAGGAGTTAAATAATAAAGTGTTAATCGCTACTTCGTTAAATAATATTGGCATTATCTATAAAAATCAGGAGGAGTACATAAAAGCTATGGACTATTATTCAAGAGCATTAAAGTTAAGTGAAGAAGCGAATAACAAGGAAGGCATTTCTAATTCTCTTAGCAATATTTCAAATTTATTGTTTAAACAAGAAAAATTTAAAGAGGCTCAGGTCTATGCAGAACGTAGTTTAGTTCTTGCACAGGAAATTGGCTATCCATCAAATATTAAATCAGCAAGTGGTAAGTTGAGTAAGATTTACGCTAAAACTGGTAATTATAAAGGAGCTTATGATATGCAGGTTTTATTTAAACAAATGAGTGATAGTATAAGCAACGAAACTACTCGTAAGGAAACAGTAAGAAGTCAATTTAAATATGAATATGATAAGAAAGCAGTGGCTGATAGTTTGAAAACTGCTGAAGAAAAAAAGGTGGTAGCGCTTCAACTAAAGCAAGAAAAGACTCAACGTTTAGCGTTATACGGTGGATTAATTCTGGTATTTATCTTTGCTGGCTTTATGTTTAATCGTTTTAAAGTAACCCAAAAACAGAAAAATATTATTGAATTAAAAGAATTGGAAACACAATTGCAAAAAAACATTATTGAAGAAAAACATAAAGAGATTCAAGATTCTATAAATTACGCCAAAAGAATTCAATATTCACTATTAGCTAGCGAAACCTTATTAAATGAAAATTTAAAAAACTATTTTCTTTTTTTTAAACCAAAAGATGTAGTTAGTGGCGATTTTTATTGGGGCGCTTCATCGGGCTCAGCCACCAATAAAAAATTTATTTTAGTAACAGCAGATAGTACAGGTCATGGGGTTCCCGGTTCCATTATGAGTATGTTAAATATATCTTGTCTAAATGAAGCTATCAATTCAAATAAACTAAGTCAACCAGCTGATATTTTAAATGCCACTCGTAAAAAAGTAATCGAACATTTATCAAATGACGGAAGTGAAGAGGGAGGTAAAGATGGTATGGACTGTAGTTTAATGGTGTTTGATTTTGATAAGAAAAAATTAAGTTATTCTACTGCAAATAGTCCTATTTGGATTGTTCGGGTTTCGACGGGTTTAGATTCCGTGGAGTTTATTTCTCTAACAACCGATAGAATGCCAGTTGGGAAACATGAAAAAGATTCAGTCCCTTTTAGTCAGCGCGAATTTGACTTACAATCAGGAGATATGGTTTATACTTTAACCGATGGTTTCCCAGACCAATTTGGAGGAGCAAAAGGTAAAAAATTTAAGTACAAACAATTGGAGGAATTATTGATGTCTATATCCCATGAGTCCATGGAAATTCAGAAACAAAAACTTGAAGAGGTTTTCGAAAACTGGAAAGGCAATTTAGAGCAGGTAGATGATGTGTGTGTTATTGGAGTGAGGGTTTAATATTTTAAATATAGGTCAGATGAAATTATTGATTACGATATTATTTTTATTATTTGTGCGTAATATATATTCACAAACAACTCCAACTGTTGCGGCAGCAGTATCTTCTACGGCGAACATTAACTATAAAAGAGCAGACAGTATTGCTTTAAACTTCCAACGTAACAAATATTATTTTTATTCGGAAACGGCGCAGGAACTAGCAGAAACATTTACTACTGAGCGAGAAAAATGTAGAGCCATTTTTAGATGGGTTGCCAATAATATAAAATTTGATTGGGACGTGAGGAACGATTATAAAAAAGATAGAGTAGATCCTTTAGTTGTATACAAAACAAAGAAAGCGGTCTGCGCTGGTTATGCTTCTTTATTTCAAGCGATGTGCGAAGAAGCAAAAATTAAATGTTTGTACATTACGGGAGACGCGCTTCCTGGCCATGATCCCCACGCATGGAATATGGTGAAATTAGATGGTAGTTGGTATGTGATGGATGTAACGTGGGCAGCTGGTTATGTGAGCGGTGTCATGTCTGGATCTAAGTTCACTAAAAATTTTAATGAAGAATGGTGGATGGCTGATTATACAAAAGCTATTAAAACTCATGAATCGGAAGATATAAACTGGCGATACTATATAGTTGGGGAAAAGGGAAGTGAATAATTAGCCACGTTTAGTTTAATTCGTAATGGCTATATGGAGCTCCTTAAATTTTGTTTAAGCCGTTTATCCAATATTTATAGAAGTATTTGTTTTTTGTTTAATTTTGCCAAAACATTAATATAAAAATTATGAAAAAAATCCTTTACGTGATTATTGGCATTTGCGCCTTGTATTTAATTCTATGTTTCTTTGGTCCTTCAAAAATTAAAGTAGAACGTTCAATAGATATTAAAACTACATCTGTTGCAGATCTTCAACATAAATTAGCTGATTTAAAATTCTTTCATGATACATGGAGTCCTTGGACTAGAAGAGACCCAAATATGATGACAATTTACACCGGAGTATGTTGTGAAGCAGGAAGTACTTACCGATGGGAAAGTGAATTGGACAGTGTAGGAAAAGGAACAATGACCTTTAATAAATTTACACCGGATAGTGTTTTATTGACTTTAAATTTTGATGGCATGGGGGATAATGAATTATATTTCATTACTAAGCCGGTTAATGATGGAAGCATAAATGTTACCTGGGGTGTGATATTTGATATAGGTTTCTTTGGTCGAGTTCCAATGATGTTTATCAATATGGATAAAATGATAGGGCCAGATTATGAAAGAGGTTTAGCAAATCTAAAAAAAGTTATCGAATCAATGCCAAATGAAACAACTACTAATTATGAAGTTAAAGAATTAACTTGGGACGCTAAAACATTTTATGGAGTCAAAGATAAATTATCATTTGATAAACTGCCAGTTTTCTTTGGAACATCTTATGGAAAGATTGGAGAAGCATTAGGCAAAGCAAAAGCTCAACCCATCGGAATGCCAAAAGCTATTTATTTTACGTTCGATGAGAAAACGATGATATCAGATGTAGCTGCTGTCATGGAAGTTGCTAATGGGACCAAGCTAGAAGGTGTCGAAAAATTTGAAACACCAGCAGGTAAAGTGTTATTGATCGAATATTTTGGAGCCTATGATAAGTCAGCTAACGCACATTATGCGATGGATGCTTATATGAAATCAAAAGGCTTAACACAAACTTTTGTTTTAGAGGAATATGCCAATGACCCTATGACAGAAAAAGATACTGCTAAATGGCAAACTAATATTTTTTATATAGTGAAATAAAAAGTAACAATGATGATTTTAAAAGCCCTCCCTCAAGTGAGGGCTTTTTTATTATATTTATATAATGAAAAGAATATTGTCTTTTATAGTTGTAGTTTTTTGTTTGAGCTTTATTTCTAAAGCTCAAACAATAGATTCGTTAGTTTATTTGCTCGATAAATCGGAAGCGGATACGATTGCAATCAGAATTAAGGCGAGAATTAGCTGGGAATATCGTGGAGAGGGTAATTATCAAAAAGCCATTCGCTACGCAGAAGAAGCCTTGACAGAAGCTGAATACATAAAATTTAATACTGGTATAGCAGACGCTTGTAATGCCTTAGCGGCCATATATGATGAACAAGGGCTATATCCTAAATCTCTAAAATATTATACACGTACCATGAAAATTCATGAGCTGCAAAATGATGAAGCAGGTATTTGTAGAGATTATAATAATATTGGTTTGTTATATGAAAATATTGCTAATTATAACACGGCTTTAGATTACTACAATAAAGCTTTACGAATCGCTTTGAAATTGAAAAAACAACAAACAATTTCAGCAATTTATTTTAACATGGGTGCTGTTTATACCTACATCGAAAAATATGACGAATCATTAGATTATTATTTTAAATCATTAGAGATTGATAATCAAATACGAGATGAAATTGCTATTTCTGATTGCTACACCAACATAGGTATAAATTACACTTATTTAAAGCAGTATAAAAAAGCCTTAGAATATTGTAATAAAGGTTTAAAAATGAAGCATATTTTAAATGATCAAAATGGGGTTGCTGCTAGTTATATCAATATCGGAGATGTTTATTTTAAACAAGATTTATACGAGGTTTCTAAAACTTATTTTGACAGTGCCTTAATAGTTAGTTTGAAAATTGGTTCTGCTGATAATTTAAGACTTGCGTACGAAGGCTTAGCAAATGTTTGTAATCTTACTAAACACTACCAAGAAGCATTTAATTATCATGTGAAATTTAAACAAGTTACGGATAGTATGTTTAATGCAGAGAACAGCGAGGCAGTTAACCAAATAAAAATAAATTATGAATTAGAAAAAAAGGAGGCTGAAAAGGCTCAACAAAAAGCTTTGACTGATTCAGATAAGAAGCGGCAAAATATTATTATACTTTCAGTTGTTTTAGTGTTAGTAATTGTTTGTGTGTTCTCGTTATTCCTTTTTAAAAGATTTAAAATAACCAATCAACAAAAAGAAATTATTTCTGAGCAAAAAGAATTGGTGGAGGAAAAGCAAAGAGAAATTTCAGATAGTATTAATTATGCCAAACGAATTCAAACTTCTTTTTTAGCAAATGAATTGGAGTTTAAGAAATATTTCGACGATTACTTTATATTATTTAACCCTAAAGACGTTGTGAGCGGTGATTTTTACTGGACTGCTTCCGTAGACTCTAAATTTTATGTAGCGGTAGCAGATTCAACAGGACATGGGATTCCTGGCGCTTTTATGAGTTTATTGAATATTTCCTTATTAAATGAAGGAGTGCTTAGCAAAAATTATACGTCAACAGTTGATATTTTAAATTTTGTGAGACGAATTTTAATTCTTGGATTAAAGCCAGACGAATCTGGTCAGGGTGGAAACGATGGAATGGATTGCGTTTTATTTTCTATTGATTTTAAAACATTGGAAATGGAGTTTTCTGGTGCGAATAACCCTTTATGGATAGTTCGTGAAGGAGTAATCATAGAACTAAAACCCGATAAAATGCCCGTTGGTAGATCTCCTAAGGAGTTTGTATCATTCACTAGTCAGAAATTTCAAATGCAAAAAGGCGATTTGATTTATAGTTTTACCGACGGTTACGCTGATCAGTTTGGTGGAGAAAAAGGGAAGAAATTTAAATACAAACAATTAGAAGAGATGCTTCTAAA
>SXGR01543500.1_pt1 | contig 16579 bp, 9 predicted proteins | sample 3174711 | NCBI WGS metagenome assembly SXGR01 (sample SAMN11356860, study PRJNA531348) | freshwater metagenome | isolation source: freshwater sample F1-60 | place: China: Fuxian Lake, Yuxi | collected 2017-12-25
GAAAGCCTACCGCCTCAAAGTCGGCTCCGGCTGGCTCATCGATCCGTGCATTTTGCACGCGCCCGGCTCCCTCTGCACCTACGAGCCGCAATGGGGCTCCGACGTCTTCGGCATGTATCAAAACCTCGTCGAGGGCCGCGAGGTTCCGTGGTCCCTCCTCGTGAAGGACATGCCCAAGTCGAAGCATCAGGACGTCGACTTCATCGTCGACCAGCTCGATTGGGAGAAAAACGTGGACCCGAACTTCAAGGACAACCACTACCTCGAGCCCGTCCCCGTCGCCGATACCCGCAGCGAGGGCTACGTCGACCGCTGGATCGTTTACGGCAAGGTCGATGGCGAACAGCTCTTCACCGCGAAGGAACTCACCATCGATCCCGGCACCAAGTGCACCGTGAAAGACACCGGCGCCTATGGCCTCATCTGCGTGCAGGGCAGCGGCAAAATCAACGGCCAGCCGCTCGTCAGCCCGAAGCTCATCCGTTTCCACGAGCTCACCGAAGACGAGTATTTCTGCACCGAAGACGGCGCGAAGGCCGGCGTCACCTTCGAAAACACGAGCAGCACCGAGCCGATGGTCTGCCTCCGCTACTTCGGCCCCGAAGTGAATCCCACCGCCCCCAAGATGGGCGCCTATCGCCACAATAAGTTCTAACGTCTCCGCCTCTTTCTCGTTCCTCGTAATCGTTCTCGTTCTCTTTTTTCGCAGAGCGACCGACCGAGGGAAAGATTACGAGAACGAGCAACGAGAACGATTTTCTGGTAGCCCTCCAACGTCCGCCCTCTCCGCTCATCTCTCAACCCTCAACTCATCCCCCTCCCAACATGCCCGCCAATAACTTCCCCAAACTCCACAATTCCATGTGGCCCGGTCTCGTCGGCAAAAAGTCGATGGGCGGTACCGAAGCCGATCTCAGCCTCGACACGATGCTCGACCTCACTGCAAAAGCCGACGTCGGCGGCGTGAAGTTCGACGGCGTCGATCTCTTTATTTACACGCCGCACATGGAACTCGATATTTCCGACGACGGCATCAAGACGCTCGCCGAAAAAATCCAGCGCAAGGGTTTGGTGGTTGGATCGGTCGTTGCGCCGGTCTGGTTCTTCGGCACCGCCATGGGCGAGCAGGCGAAACGCGACGGTTGGGTGAGTTGCGTGCGCAAAACCGTGCGGGTCGCCGCCAAGCTCCGCGAACTAGGCGTGCGCCCCTATGGCGTCGTCCGCATCGACACTGCGACCGGAGTGACCGCTTGGGACGCCGATCCCAAAGCCAACACGAAGCAGATCGCCCAGACCTTTCGCGAAGCCGGCAAGATCGCCAAGGGAGAAGGCGAGCGCCTGGCCGCCGAAGGTGAAATCTGCTGGGGCGGCATGCACTCTTGGAAGAACATGGTGAACCTCCTCGAGGAAGTGAACATGCCGAAGACCGTCGGCTTCCAGGCCGACATGTCGCATACCCACCTCTACATCCTCGGTGCCAACGCCGAGCAGCATCGCATCGTGCCGAAAGATTTCCACTGGGAGCCCGAGACGTTCCACAAAGCGATGAAGAAGATGACTGACGCGCTGCGCCCGTGGACGATCGACTTCCATGTCGCGCAGAACGACGGCACCGCCTACGGCACCGGCAGCCACGAGAAGACCGGCAAGCACTGCCTCGCCACCGATCCGAAGGGCAAACTCAACATCACTCGCGACTCCGGCTACTGGCTCCGCGACGGCAAGGGCAAGGTCACGAAAAAAATGCAACACATCTGCTGGGACGGCTGCATGTTCTCGAACGAAGTGCTCATGAAGCAGCAAACCTGGAACGACATCCTCGCCGCCATGATCGAGGTCCGCACCAACCACGGCTGGGTCGGCTGAACGCGCTACGCGCGCAGTAGCGAGTAGTGGGTAGCGACTAGCGAGCATCACGCTATCGGCCTTCTTCTACCCGCTACCCGCTACTCGCTACCCACTACTTTACCCACCATCCCCTCCTGCCATGCCCAAAAAACAACTCCGCATCGGTCTCATCGGCTACAGCTTCATGGGCCGCGCCCACAGCAACGCCTTCCATCAGGTCAACCACTTCTTCCCCTCCAGCTACGAACTCGTCCCGCAAGCCGTCTGCGGCCGCGACGCCGCGAAGACGCAGGAGTTCGCCAACAAGTGGAGCTACAAATCCATCGAGACCGATTGGAAAAAACTCATCGCCCGCGATGATATCGACGTCGTCGACATCGCCACCCCCAACAATCTCCACGCCGAACAGGTCATCGCCGCCGCCAAAGCCGGCAAGATGATCCTCTGCGAAAAGCCCCTCGGCCTCAACGGCAAGGAAGCCGAAAAAATGCTCAAGGCAGTCGAGATGGCCGGCGTGCCCAACATGGTCTGGTATAACTACCGCCGTTGCCCCGCCGTCGTCCTCGCAAAACAATTCATCGACGCCGGCAAGCTCGGCCGCGTCTATCACTACCGCGCGAACTTCCTCCAAGATTGGACCATCAATGCCGACTTGCCCCAAGGCGGCACCGGCCTCTGGCGCCTCGACGCCAAGGTCGCCGGCTCCGGCGTCACCGGTGATCTCCTCGCCCACTGTATCGACACCGCCATGTGGCTCAACGGTGGCATCAAGGACGTGAGCGCGATGACCGAGACGTTCGTCAAAGAGCGTAAACACACCCTCACCGGCAAGGTCGAGAAGGTGAGCATCGACGACGCGTGTTTGTTCCACTGTCACTTCAACAACGGCTCCCTCGGTCTCTTCGAGTCGACCCGTTACGCCCGCGGCCACAAGGCACTCTACACGCTTGAAATCAACGGCGCGAACATGTCGCTCAAGTGGGATCTCCACGACCTCCATCGCCTGCAAGTGTTCGACTACAGCGACGAAGGCCCCGAACGCGGCTGGAAGAGCATCCACGTCTCCGACGGCGACCATCCCTACTGCGGCAACTGGTGGGTGCCCGGTCTCCAACTCGGCTACGAACACAGTTTCGTCCACGCGATGGTCGAATTCGTGCGCGGCCTCGAAAACGGCAAGGGCTGCAAACCAGACTTCAAGGACGGCCTCGCCACCGACTACGTCACCGACGCCGTGCTCAAGTCCGCCCAGTCCCGCCGGTGGCAAAAAGTAAAACAGACCTGACCGCGCCTCCCGCGCGAACGCTCAACCCTCAACGTCCATCCCCGCGTCTCTGCACGTCAGCGTACAGAGTTCAACGTCGGGCGTTGAGCGTCCTCTCTTTTCCCATGCTCCTCCGTACCCTCGCCCTCCTCGCCCTCCTCTCCGCCTCGCTCCTCCGCGCCGCCGCCCCGACCAGCCTCGTCTTCACGCCCCCCGCCAGCGTCAAAGCCCAGGGCAAACACGTCGTCCTCCTCTCGGGCGATGAAGAATACCGCAGCGAGGAAGCGATGCCCATGCTCGCGAAAATCCTGAGCCAGCGTCACGGCTTCAAATGCACCGTGCTCTTCGCCCTCGACCCCGACGGTACGATCAACCCCAACAACCAAAAATCCCTCGCCGACTCCACCGCCCTCGACTCCGCCGACGCGATCATTTTTGGCCTGCGTTTCCGCAACTGGCTCGATGCCGACATGCAGCGCTTCGTCTCCGCCTTCGAACGCGGCGTCCCGCTCATCGCCCTCCGCACGTCGACCCATCCCTTCAATATTTCCGCCGATAGTAAGTGGGCGAAATACAGCTGGAACAGCAAAGCCCCTTGGCCAGGCGGTTTCGGCAAACACGTCCTCGGCGAAACGTGGCTTTCCCACTGGGGCAAACACAAGTCCGAGGCCACCCGCGGCGTCACCGAGCCTTCCGCCGCCTCCGACGCCCTCCTTCGCGGCGTCACCGACGTCTTCGGTGACAGCGATGTCTACGAAGCCTATCCGCCCGCCGACGCCAAGATTCTCCTCCGCGGCCTCGTGCTCAAGGGCATGAACCCCGCCGACGCCCCCGCCGAGACCATCAAGAAGCGCTCCACCGATAAACAGGAGCAGCCACTCAACGCTCCCGCGATGCCCATCGCCTGGACCCGCACCTTCAAGCACGAGAGCGGCAAGGAAAACAAAATCTTCACCACCACGATGGGCGCCGCCACCGACCTCGAAAACGAGTCGCTCCGCCGCCTCGTCGTCAACGCCGTCTTCTGGTCCGTCAATCTCCCCGTTCCCACCAAGGCCAACGTCACGCTCGTCGATCCGTACACCCCGCGCAAATACGGCTTCAACGGCTACCGCTACCAACTCACCCCCGCCGTCTACGCGCTCGGCCAAACCGTCCCCATCGGCACCAACCCGCCCCCCGCCCCGACGCCGCCACCCAACCCCAAACAAAAAAAATCCGCCTCCTCCACTAGAGTCGCGCCCACCACCGTCGCCTCGGCCGTCTCCCCCTCTCCTTCTCCGACTTCCCCCTCCGCGATCAACACGCCCATGACCCTCAATCCCGGCGAACGCATCGCCATCGTCGGCAACACCCTCGCCGACCGCATCCAGCATCACAACAATCTGGAGACGCTCATCACGCAAAAATTCCCGCAACACAACCTCTCCTTCCGCAACCTCGCCGCCGCTGGCGATGAGCTCGTCACCCGCGCGCGTTCGAAAGATTTCGGCACGCCCGACGAGTGGCTCACCAAGGTCCAGCCCAACGTCGTCTTCGCCTTCTTCGGCTACAACGAATCCTTCGCCGGCCCCGAGGGCCTGCCCAAGTTCAAACAGGAACTCGAAGATTACCTCCGCAACGTCCGCTCAAAATCTTACAACGGCATCGCGCCACCCCGCATCGTCCTCTTCTCCCCGATCGCCAACGAGCAACTCCCCGGCACCGAATTCGCCGTGCCCGCCACGAACAACCGTAACCTCGCCCTCTACGCCGCCGCCATGGCCGAGGTCGCCGGCGACAAGGCCGGCGTAACCTTCGTCGATCTCTTCGCTCCGTCGCAAAAACTCTCCGCCGAAGCCGCCCGCGCCGGCCGCTCCCTCACCATCAACGGCATTCACCTCAGCGAGTCCGGCGACGCCCTGCTCGCCCCCGAAATCTTCAAGACCCTCTTCAACGAAGCCGCCCCCGCCCTCGACACGCCCGCCGCCCAAAAACTCCGCACGCTCATCACCCAGAAAAACGCGTGGTGGCACTCCCACTACCGCACCGTCGACGGTTATAACGTCTACGGCGACCGCTCCAAGATCGCCTACGAGTCCGTCAAGGATCAGCCCAAAATCACCAACAACCAGATCATGATGGAGGAGATGGCGCAGCGCGATGCGATCACCACCAATTACGAGCGCAAGACCTGGGCCCTCGCCGCCGGTAAGACCGGCCCTGTCGACCTCGTCTCGATCCCGATGGTGACGCCCTTCGGCACCAACAAGCCCGGCTCCAACGCCGACGGCACCTACGTCTTCGAAGATCCCGCCGACGCCATCAAGCTCATGACCCTCGCGCCCGGGCTCAAAGCCAACGTCTTCGCCAGCGAGAAGGAATTCCCCGAACTCGCCAAAGCCCTCCAGTTCGCCTGGGACGCCAAGGGCCGCCTCTGGGTCTCCGTCTGGCCCAGCTACCCCGAGCTCACCCCCACCGCCACCATCAAGGACAAGCTCGTTATCCTCGAAGACACCGACGGCGACGGCAAAGCCGACAAATGTACCACCTTCCTCGACGGCCTGAATTGCCCCACCGGTTTCCAATTTTTCAAAGACGGCGTCCTCGTCATGCAGGCCCCCGATCTCTGGTTTGTCCGCGACACCGACGGCGACGGCAAAGCTGATAAGCGTGAACGCGTCCTCATGGGTCTCGACTCCGCCGACTCCCACCTCACCGCCAACTCCCTCGTCTATGAACCGGGCGGCGCGATCATTCTCAGCGACGGCGTTTTCCACCGCACGCAGGTCGAGACCGCGTTCGGCCCCGTGCGCAACGTCGACGGCGCCCTCTACCGTTACGAGCCCCTCACCGGCCGCTTCGAGACCTACGTCGCCTACGGCTTCGCCAATCCCCACGGCCGCGCCTTCGACTATTGGGGCAACGACATCGTCACCGACGCCACCGGCAACAACACCTACTTCGCCGCCGCGTTCTCCGGCAAACTCGACTACCCCGGCAAACACCCCCGCCTGAAAACCATTTGGGACCGCCCCTCGCGCCCCAGCGCCGGCAGCACGATCATCACCAGCACCCATTTCCCCGAAGAATATTGGGGAAATTATCTCAACCCGAACTGCATCGGTTTCCAGGGCATCTACCGCGTGAAACTCTCCGATGACGGCGCCGGCATCAAAGGCCTCCGCCAAACCGACATCGTCCAATCGTCCGACAAAAATTTCCGCCCCATCGACACCAATATCGGGCCCGACGGCGCGCTCTACGTCGTCGATTGGCATAATCCCCTCATCGGTCACCTCCAGAGCCACCTCCGCGATTCCAACCGTGACCACGTCCACGGCCGCATTTACCGCATCACCCACGAGGGCCGCCCGCTCGCCGTTGCGCCGAAAATCGACGGCCAGCCCATCGCCGCCCTGCTCGAGTTGCTCAAGCGCCGCGAGGACCAGATCCGCAACCTCGCCAAAATCGAACTGGGCAAACATCCGTCCGCCTCCGTCATCGCCGCCACGAAAAAATGGGCCGCCGAGCTCGACACCACCGGCCCCGACTACGCCCACCATCTCACCGAAGCTCTTTGGCTCCACCAGTGGCACGACGTCGTCGACGTCGATCTGCTCGGCCGCGTCCTGCGTTCGCCAAATGCCGATGCCCGCGCCGCCGCCACTCGCGTGATTTCCTACTGGCGCGAGCGCGTCCCCAACGCCCTCGCCCTCCTCGGCGAGCGTGCCAACGATGACAGCCCCCGCGTCCGTCTTCACGCCGCCCGCGCCGCGAGCTTCTTCCCATCCCTCGAATCCGTCGAAGTCGCCCTCGCCGCGACGAAGAAGCCCATCGACTACTACCTCGATTACACCATCGGCGAAACCCTCCGTCAGCTCCGCCCCTTCTGGCGCAAGGGCATCGAGGACGGCACCAAAGTCGGCGGCGGAGATCCCGCCAGCATCCGCTACCTCTTACGCAGTCTCAGTGTCGCCGAACTCACCAAAATGGCCCCCACGCCCGATGTGCTGGAAAATATCCTCGGCCGCTCCGGTATCGGCGACGCCGCCCGCGCCGACGCCCTCACCGGTCTCGCCAAAGCCCGCAACGTCACCCGCGTCAGCCTCCTCCTCGACGTCCTTAACTCGCCCGCCGAAGTCGACACGAAGTCCGTCGGCCGGCTCCTCGTCGCTCAGCCCGCCGCCGACCTCCTCGTCCACCGCACCGCCCTCCTTAAGCTCGCCCAAGCCGACGCCGCCGAAGGCCGCACCTACGCGTGGGCCGCCGTCGCCATCGGTGATGGCACGCTCGATACAGTGTGGACCGAGTCGCTCAAATCTCCGCTCTCACAGGCCAGTCTCCTGGGCGGACTCCCCTTCATCCCCGACGCCAAACTTCGCGCCACCGCCTACGACCGCGTGATGCCCATCCTCGCGCTGCGGATCACCGACATCTCGGGCCCGGACAACATCGTCGCCGCCATCCAGCGCGACGCGATGCGCAGCGCCGTCGCTTCGAAACGTGAACCCGAAACAGTCTTCGCCGCCCTCAACGCCCTCATCGCCCGTAACGAACAAGTCCCTACCGCCGCGAAGGGCATCCGCGACCTACCCCGTTCCGCGTGGACCGCCCTCGCCACCGCGCCCGCTGCCAGCGCGCTCATCGCCTGGGCCGCCAAGACCCACCCCAGCGAGCGCACCAGCCGCGACTACGTGGAAACCATCCAGGTCGCCGACGAACTCGCCGGCTCACTCCCTGCCGCCGAAGCCGACGCACTCCGCTCGAAGCTCACCACCCTCCGCGTCCCCGTCTTCGTCGTCCGCGCCGTCCACGAACAGATGCGCTACGATGTCACCCGTCTCGTTGTCCCTGTCGGTCGCGCGTTCGAAATCATTTTCGAAAACCCCGATGTCATGCCTCACAACCTTGTCATCGTCACCGCCGGCAGCCGCGAAAAAGTCGGCCTTGCCGCGATGGAGCTGCCCGCCGGCCACACCGACCGCCAAGGCCGCGCCTGGGTCACCGAAGACCGCGCCATCATCGCCGCCACCAAGCTGCTCGAGCCCGCTCAAAGCGAGACCCTCAAGCTGGCCGCCATCCGGACCGAGGGCACCTACGAATACGTCTGCACCTTCCCCGGTCACGCGGGCATTATGTGGGGTCAACTCGTCGTCACCAAAGACGTCGAAGCCTACCTCAAAGCCAACCCGCTCACGCCCGCCACCACCCCCGCCGCCCACAAACACTAACACGCCCCCTCTTTCTCTTTCCTCTTTCTCTTAATCTCTCTCCCAATCCGTCCACGTTGGCTCAACCGCCTCTCCGTCTTCGCCACACCCTGATGAAAGAGTAAGAGAAAGAAGAAAGAGCAAGATCCGCGAAACCCCGCCCCATCGTTCGCGTTCCTCGTTCTCGTCATCGTTCTGTCCGTCTACCCATCTCGATCCCTCTTCCCATGAAAAACCGCCTCCTCCCCGCCCTCGCCCTCGCCGCGCTCACCGCGCTCGCTTCCTCCGCCTTCGCCGCCGCACCCGCCGGCTTTAAAGAGATCTTCGACGGCAAAACCCTCGCCGGCTGGGACGGCAACAAAGACGTCTGGTCCGTCCGCGACGGCGCGCTCACCGGCGTCACCACTCCCGAGAAAGGCATCAAAGCGAACACGTTCCTCGTCCTCAAGGACGCGCAGCCCGCCAACTTCGAGCTGCGCCTCCAGTTCAAGATCACCGGCCAAAACCCCGAGGGCCGCGCCAATTCCGGCGTGCAATACCGCAGCCGCGTGCTTGATGCCGCGACGTTCGCCGTCGGCGGCTATCAGGCCGACATCGACATTCCGTTCCGCTACACCGGCATGCTCTACGAGGAAAAAGGCCGCGGCATCCTGATGGTTGCCGGAGAAAAAATCCGCATCGGCGCCACCACGGAGGTACCCGACACCAAGAAGAAGGATGGCAAGCGTAAGCAAACCGCCGTCGAAAAACTTCCCGGCGCCACACCCGCCGCCGACATCGCCGCCGCCTACAAACTCGGCGAGTGGAACGAGATGGTGATCACCGCCAACGACAACCAGCTCCGCCACACCGTCAACGGCGTCGTCACCGCCGAGGCCACCGAGACCGACGCCAACATCGCCAAGTCCGGCGTCATCGCCCTCCAGCTTCACATCGGCCCGCCGATGACCGTTCAGTTCAAGAACGTCTATCTGAAGACGCTGCCCTGAGCGCGCTGCCGCGGAGTTGCCGGCGTTTCCGTCACGGTCCGGCGCCGCGCACCGCGAAGCGATAGGTGCCCGCGCCGACGGAAACCGCCAACGAATCGCCCGCCGTCTCCACCGCGCGGATGCCCGCGATCTTCGCGGTGGCGATGGCACCGAGTGGCGCTCCGCCCTCGGTTGTGCGGGCGGCAGTGGCGTTGGGGAGGAAAATACTCGCCGTGGTATTTGCCGGGATGGTCACGTCGAGCGTGAAGACGCCTTTCTCCGGTTTCCACGCGCTCGCGATGCGGCCGTTGATCGAGTCGTAGTGCGCCTTCACCCAGTTGATCGGCGTCTGGTCGGGATTGCTCCCGGGCGTGGGCGGACGCGGCATAATGACGATGTTGCGGTAACCGGCTCGCTCGGTGTCGATGCCAGCCAGCACACGGTAGCCCCACTCCATCACAGCACCGAAGGCGTAGTGGCTGAAACTGTTCATCGCGGAGTTTTGTTTTCCGTTCGCGCCGTTGAAGCCGTGCTCGACGGTGTAGCTGTCCCAGCGCTCCCAGACCGAATTCGCACCATTGGACACCTCGTAGCCCCAGCTCGGGAATTTCCGGCTCTGGAAAAGCCGCACCGCGAGATCGTGCTGGCCGTAGTTGGAGAGAACCGGGAGCAATGATTTTGTGCCGAGGAAGCCCGTCGCCATGCGATAGTCGTTCTTGGCGATCTTCGCGACGAGGGTGGCGACGGTGGCGGGGATTTGTTTTTCCGCGATGAGCCCGGCCTCGAGCGCGAGCACGTAGGCCGACTGCGTTTCAACGGTGAGCGTGCCCTCGGGCTTCGCGTAGGTCTTGGTGAACGCCGCGTGGGTTTTCGCGCGGCGCGCGCGGTAGGTCGCGGCTTCGAGCGGACGGCCGAGCGCGGTTGCCATCTCGGCCATGAGCATGCAGTCGAGCGCGAGGAAGTAGGTGTCGATGAATTCGACTGGCGTCGTCTCGACGGCGGGATCGCCGCGCAGCGTGTCGAAATCAGTCGCGCGCGCCTGGCGGAGATTCTCCGTCATGATCGAGCCGTCCTTGTGCAGCATCTTGCCGAAACGGAGGCGCACCTGCGTGCCGGCGGCGCGCTTGATTTTCAGGCGCACGAGGCCCGCAAAATTCTGCCCGAGATCGAACACAAACACGCCCGGCTTCGGCTCGGCCACGCTTTTGGTGGCGAGTTCCTGCGTCACGATAATCGGCGGGGCGGAGTAGGCCTGCATTTTGGGCGGCGCGACGAAACCGAGGTCGATGTCGCGCTGGCCGGCGGCGTCGGAATAGACGGCCTTCACGCGCGGATTCGTCTCGGCGCGCACGGCGGTGGCCCAGGTTTTCGTATCGTAGCCCGGCGCGGACCAGTTGCCGAGTTCCGCGCGCGCATCGTAGCTCTCGCCCATAATGAGATCGGCCTCGCGCGTCGGGCCGCGGTTGGTCACGCGCCACGATTCGTCGGTGGCGATCGTCTCGCGCGAGCCGTCGGCGTAGTCGACCTCGAGCTGTGCGCGGAAGGCGGGGACCTTGCCGTAGAAATGGCGGCCGACCTTGTTCGGCCCCTAGCCGACGAGCAGCCCGTAGCCGACGTAGCCGGAATACCAGCCCTCGGCGACGATGGCGCCGAGCGCATTCGCGCCGCCCGCGCGCACCAGCGCCGTGACATCGTGGCTGCGGTAGTAGGCGCATTGCAGATAGTCCGACCAACCGGGCTGGAAGAACGCGTCGGCCACCCGCTGGCCGTTGCAATAGAGATCATAGATGCCGAGGGCCGGCGCGTAGACCGTCGCCCGCCGGATCGGTTTCGCGGCGGTGAACTCTTTGCGGAAGGTGCGCGGCGCGGGCAGGTGGAGCTTCGCGCGCTCCGTGTGCCAAGGCGCTTCGTCGCGATGCGAGATCCACGCGCCCTTCCAATCCTAGCTTTTCAGCAGGCCCATCGACCAGCGCGCCACCGCGCTCCAGCCGGAAGACTTGCCCGCCTCGTCCCACACCCGCACCTACCAGAAACATTCCGCGCGCGAGGCCAGCGCGCGCCCCGCTTAGGCGATCTGGTTCGTCGCCATGCCGCGCTCGCCCTCGCCGCGCCGCGGCGCGGCGACTCGAGGCGCCACGAAAGCCGCGGCGCAGACGACTCGATGGCATCCAGCGCGACGAGATATTCGGTGCGCAGCGCGACGGGCGCGAAAGCCGGCTGGGCGAGTGTCGGTCGAGCAGCGACCAGGAACAGGGCGACAAGGACCGGCAATCGGAGAATTTTCATGGCGGTGAGAAAGTCGTTCCAGTCGATCCCGCGTGCGGCAAGCATAGTCACTCGAGGAGCAGCGGTTCTGGACGGCGTCGCGATACGATGCGATGGGAATAGGCCTTGAGCACAACCCCAATCGCGGGTGCTTTGACACCGCTCCGCAGCCGGCCCTCCCCCTGCCCCGCGTAGCGCCTCACTATTATGAAATCCCCTCTGTCATTTCCCCTCCGTCTCGTTCCGCTCCTCGCCGCGCTTGGTTTGCTTGTCGCATCTCTCAGCGCCGCGCAGCCCAACATCCTCGTCATCATCTCCGACGACCAAGCTTGGGCGGACTACGGGTTCATGGGCCACCCGCATATCGCCACGCCCGCGCTCGACAAACTCGCCACGCAGTCGCTCACGTTCACGCGCGGCTACACGCCCGTGCCGCTCTGCCGGCCCTCGCTTGCCACGATCGCGACCGGCCTCTACCCGCACCAGCACGGCGTGACCGGCACCGACCCCACGCTCCCCGACGCCGGCGTCAACGCGCAGACCGGCCGGCAAAACCCAAAATACACGCGATACTACGAAGCCATCATCGAGCAATTTCGCTCGCGACCGAATTTCGTCCGCGATCTCACCAGCCGCGGCTACCGGAGCTTCGAGACTGGCAAGTGGTGGGAAGGCGACCCGGTGAAGACCGCCGGCTTCACCGAAGCCATGACCGTCGGCACCTCCAAAGGCGACCGCCACGGTGGCATCGGCCTGGAGATCGGTCGCCAGGGACTCGCGCCCATCACCAACTTCATCGCGCGCAGCGGCGCGCAGCCGTGGCTCGTGTGGTATGCGCCGATGCTGCCGCATACCCCGCACACGCCGCCGCCGGAGCTGTTGGCGAAGTATCTGAAACTCGCACCCACCGAACCCGACGCGCGCTACTGGGCCTGCGTGGAGTGGTTTGACCGCACCTGCGGCGAACTCTTCGCCCACCTCGAAAAAATCGGCCAGCGCGACAACACCATCCTCGTCTACACGCCCGCCAACGGCTGGATCCAAAATCCCGCCGTCGCCCACCGCTTCGCCCCGCGCTCCAAGCTCACGCCCTACGAGGGCGGCAACCGCACGCCCATCATGATCTCGTGGCCAGGCCGTGTGACGCCGCAGATGAGCCGCGATCATCTCGCGAGCAACATCGACCTCTGGCCCACGCTCGCCGCCCTCCTGAAAACCCCGCTCCCGAAAAATCTCCCCGGCGTCAATCTCACCGACACCAAAGCCGTCGCCGCCCGCACCGCGATCTTTGGCGAACAATACGCGCACAACCTCGCCGACGTCGCCGCCCCCACCCGCAGCCTCGAGCACCGCTGGATCATCGACGGCTGGACCAAGCTCATCGTGCCCGACGCCCGCAACGTCTCCGCTGGCAAACCCGAGCTCTACGACCTGAAATCCGATCCGTGGGAAAAAACCGATCTCGCCGCACAGCAGCCCGCGCGCGTGCGCGAAGTCGCCAAGAAACTCGACGCGTGGTGGACGCCGCCTGCAGCGGCGAAATAGTTCTCCCGATGAAACGGGCCGGCCTAAGCCTTGTGCTTCTCACACTCGTGGCGGTGGCCAGCACCACGGCCGCGACCCAGAATATCGCGTCGCGCGGCGAGGAGCTGCTCACGCTCGACAGTGGCACCGTCAAGGTCGGCATCGACCGCGCGAAAGGCGCCGCGATCACGTGGCTGTCGTCGGCCGACTACCCGAAGAACCTCGTCAATTCCGCCGACCCCGGCCGCCTCATCCAGCAATCCTACTACGCCGGCCTCCTCCTCGATCGGAAAGCCGAGGGTCAGAGCAAGGCGTGGAGCCCGTGGTCGTGGAACCCCATCCAAGGCGGCGGCGTCGGCTCGTGGGCGCGCGTCACGGAGTTCCGGCGACACGACGATCACACACTCTACGCTGAAACCATACCCAACCTCTGGGACATGCCGAGCGAGCCCGCGGCCGCGATCATGCGCCAGTGGACCGCCTTCGAGCCCGCGATGCCCAATGTGGTCGTCGTGCGCTGCGAGTTCGTCGCGCAGCGCGAGCCCGGCGATCGCTGGGGGCCCGCGCTGCCGCGGCATCAGGAAATCCCCGCGTGCTACTTCACGCGCAATTTTTCCGTGATGAAATCCTACCTCGGCGACGGCGTGTGGCGCGAAGAGACGCAGCGACCCGGCCCGCCCTGGGGCAAGGCGCACCCGCCGCGCCGCGCGATGGCGTTCTTCACGCCCGACGGCGCGGGCGTCACGGTCTTCAGCCCCGCCTCGACGCAGCATTGGAACTTTGGCCCGCACGGCGGCGGCGCGAGCGCCGATCCCGCCGCCGGCCCTTGCATGCACGTCGCGCCCATCGATCGGGTGAATCTGGGACCACGTTCCACCTATCGCTATCGCTACTGGCTCGTCGTCGGCCGGGAGCCCCAGCTCGCTGCGCGCCTCGATGACCTTTGGAGGAAATACTCCGCCGAACGCGCCCAGCTCACCGAACCCTAGTCCCCATGCATCACACTTTCCGCGGCTTCTTTTTTTGCCACAGAGCGCACAGAGCTACGACACAGAGTTCACGGAGCCGAGCACCCTGTCTTGCTCTGTGGCCCATGCCGTGACCTTTTTTCGTGTGATCGTTCCGGACTAGTCCCACCGCTCCATGCCCTCCACTCTTCTCCGACGGAGCCTCGTTACTCTCGCGCTCTCCCTCTCCTTCGTCACGTGGCTCACCGCGGCTGCGACCGCCAAGCCCAACATCATCCTCGTCTACAGCGACGACCACGGCTGGGCCGATCTCGGCGCGCAAGGCGTGGACAAGGACATCCGCACGCCCCACCTCGACGCCCTCGCACGCGACGGCGTGCGCTTCACGAGGGGCTACGTGACCGCGCCGCAATGCGTGCCGTCGCGCGCCGGCGTGCTCACCGGCCGCTATCAGCAGCGCTTCGGCGTGGACGACAACCTCAAGGGCCCGCTCCCGCTCGCCGAGCTCACCATCGCCGAGCGCCTCAAGCCCGCCGGCTACGTCTCCGCGCAGGTCGGCAAGTGGCACCTCGAGCCCACGCCGCGCAGCGAGGACCAGGCGTCGCCCGCCGACGCCCACGCGTTTCTCCCCGGCGGCCAAGGCTTCGACGAATACTGGTGCGGCCCGATGAACACCTTCATGGCCTCGCACGACCTGAAGGGCACGCCGCTCGCCAACCCGCCCCAGCGCCTCACCGATCCGCGTTTCCGCTGCGTATGGCAGACCGAGGCCGCGCTCGGCTTCATCAACGGCCACGCCCGCGATCCGTTTTTCCTCTACCTCGCCTACTTCACGCCGCACGTGCCGCTCCAGTCGCCCGAGCCGTGGTTCTCAAAGACGCCCACCCACCTCCCGCTCGTGCGCCGCCAAGCCCTCGCGATGATCGCCGCGATGGACGAGGGCATCGGCCAGATCCGCGCGCGCCTGCGCGAACTCGCCCTCGATCAAAACACGCTCATCTTCTTCATCGGCGACAACGGCGCGCCGCTCCGCCCCACCGCTTGGAACGGCTCGCTGAATCTCCCGCTAGCCGGCGAAAAAGGCATGCTCACCGACGGCGGCGTGCGCGTCCCGTTTCTCGCAGCGTGGCCCGGCACACTCCCCGCCGGAAAAATCTACGAACCGATCGTGAGCGCGCTCGATGTCGCCGCCACCGCGGTCGCTGCGGCCGGCTTGCCCGCCGCATCCGCACTCGACGGCGTGAACCTCGTGCCGTTTCTCACCGGCGAAAAATCCGGCGCGCCGCACGACCACCTCTTCTGGCGCTGGCGCTCGCAAGCCGCCGTCCACGACGGCCGCTGGAAACTCGTCCTCCTCGGCCCGACCCAACGCTACCTCTTCGACACCGCCGCTCCCGACGGCGAGACGCGCAACCTCGCCACCCAGCACCCCGACATCGCCGCCCGCCTCCTCGCTCGCCTCCAGTCGTGGGACGCCACGCTGCAAACGCCCGGCCTGCCCACCCAAATCAATCCGCAGGATCAGATTTTCTTTTCCACCCACATCGACAAGACACTCTCCGAGCAACCCGCCTCCGCCGCAGAGCCCAAGGCGAAGGCCAAACGCAAAGCCAAGTAGTCCGCTTCCGCGCATGATCACACGGCCCCTGCGCACGTTTCTTTTCGCCGCCCTCGCCGGGGCGGCTGCCGCTGCCGCGCTCGCTGCTACACCGGCGGAGCCGCGCCCCAATCTCCTCTTCATCCTCACCGAAGATCAGGGTGCGCAGCTTGGCTTTGTCGGCACGCCCGGCGTGCGCACGCCGCACATGGACGCGCTCGCGCGCAGCGGCGTCTATTTCACCAACGCGTTTGTCGTCTATCCCGTCTGCTCCGCGTCAAAGGCCGCCATCTACACCGGCCTCCACAACCACACCAACGGGATCCTCAACAACACGATCAACCTGCACAAACCCGCCTCGGCCGTCACCGCCGCCGAGCGCATCCACCCGCTCCACCGCGCCAATCGCATCCGCGACGACATTCCCACCCTCGTCGAGCGGTTGCATGCGGCGGGCTACCACCAAGGCGTGACGAGCAAGCTGCACGTCCTGCCCAACGAGAAATTCCCCTACGACGAATTCATCGGTCGGGGCTCTGCGCCGGTCGATGTCGCCGCCTTCATCGCGCGCGCCCGGCAGGCCGGCAAGCCGTGGCACTTGTTTTGCAATGTCTCGCCCTCGCACCGGCCCTATCCGGACAGCGACACGAAAAAAATCCGCGTGAACCCCGCGGAGGTGAAGCTGCCCTCGTTCCTGCCTGACACGCCCGTCGTGCGGCAGGATTGGGCCGAGTATCTCGCCGCCATCGAGGAGGCCGACGACGCCGTCGGCGTGGCGCTCGCCGCGCTCCGCGATTCCGGCGAGGAGGCGCGCACGGTCGTCGTCTTCCTCGGCGATCACGGCCCGACGTTTCCGCACGGCAAGATGACGCTCCACGACCTCGGCCTGCGCACGCCGCTCGTCATCCGCGCGCACGGCCTGCGCGCCGGCGTCCGCACCGAGGCGCTCGCGA
>SXGR01178722.1_pt1 | contig 16578 bp, 8 predicted proteins | sample 3174711 | NCBI WGS metagenome assembly SXGR01 (sample SAMN11356860, study PRJNA531348) | freshwater metagenome | isolation source: freshwater sample F1-60 | place: China: Fuxian Lake, Yuxi | collected 2017-12-25
CTGTGCCGTCGCCGAGCAGGGGTCCGCCTGGTGCTGGGGCGACAACTCCCAGGGTCAGCTCGGCCGGGGAACGACGAGTCCGTTCGGGACCGCCAACCCCACCCCCGTCGAGGTGACCGGTCTCGGACCCATCTGAGTCCTGCCGCCTCTGCGCCCCGGGAAAGTGTCAGGATCCGGGGCCGGGGACTCTCGCAGGTGGACGATCCGCCGCCGTGGCGGATCGCGGGACGTGGAGGTGCACGATGGTCCGGAAGCTCGCTGGAGTCGTCGTCATCGCCCTGCTGGGCGCACTGCTCGGGTTCACCGCCGAGGTGGTCGAGCCGCCGACGCCGGCCGCGGCGGGTGACCCCGAGGGCACGTTCATCGCGGTGACGCCGTGTCGGGTGGTGGACACCCGGGCTGCGGTGCCCTCCCAGCAGCTGGGCCCGGACTCGACCCGCTCGTTCCAGGTCGGCGGCACCGGTGGTGCGTTCGCGGCCCAGGGCGGCGCCGACGGCGGCTGCGGCGTCCCCGACGGTGCCCGGGCCGTGGAGCTGTCGTTCACGGCGATCGCGCCGGCCGGTGCCAACGGGTTCCTGCGGGCGGGGCCGGCCGGTGGCACGCCGACCGGGACCATCCTCAACTACACGGTCGGGACCGGGATCACGAACACCGGCACGGTGCCGCTGGCATCGTCGGGTCTGCTCGACCTGGTGGTGCGGAACTTCGGCGGGACGATCCACCTGGCGGTCGACGTGCAGGGGTACTTCGTGAACTCCGGCGGTCCCCGCTACGTGCCGGTGACGCCGTGTCGGATGGTCGACACCCGGTCGTCCACGCCGGTCGGGCCGTTCGCCGTGGACGAGACCCGGACGTTCCGCGTCGCCGGATCGGGAGTCGAGGACTTCGTCTCCGCCGGCGTGGCGCCCCAGGGCGGGATCGCCGGCGGCTGTGGGGTCCCCGAGAACGCGTCGGCGGTCGAGCTCACGGTGACCGCGGCCGCACCGGAGGGTTCCGGATTCCTGCGGGCCGGGCCCAACACCTCGGGTGATCCGACCGGCACGTTGTTGAACTTCACGTCCGTCCAGGGGATCACCAACACGGCCTCGGTGGCCCTGGTCGGTGACGGGTTGCTGAAGGTGAGGGTGTTCGGTGCCCGGACCCAGGTGCTCGTGGACGTGCAGGGCTACTACGTGGCCACCGGCGCCCAGTCCGAGTTCGTGCCCGTGGAGCCGTGCCGGGCCGTCGACACCCGGGGAGCGACCCCGTCGACGCCGCTCGCCAACGGCGAGACCCGGTCGTTCGCCGTGACGGGCCCGTCGCTCAGCGGCCAGGGGGGCCTGTCCAACTGCGCCGTCCCCACGAACGCCGCCGCCGTCGAGGTGTCCATCACCGCAGCGGCGCCGTCGGGCGGCGGGTTCCTGCGTGTGTGGCCGTCGGGCAACGCCGAGCCACCGGCGACGGCCCTCAACTACGCCAACGGTCGGGGCATCACCAACACCGCCACCGTGGCCTTGTCGAGGGGCGCCTCGAACCAGGTGTCGGTCCGCAACCTGGGGGGCGCCACCCACGTGATCCTCGACGTGCAGGGGTACTACACGGCCCCCCGCGCCGCCGACCGGGTGGCCGTCGGCAACGGGTTCGGCTGCGCCCTGGTGAGCAACGGCGACGTGTCCTGCTGGGGGGCCAACGCCTTCGGGCAACTGGGTCGTGGCACCCAGTCGTTCACCCCGGAGCTCCAGCCCCGCCAGACGAACGGACTGTTCGACGGGGCGACCCGGATCACCGCGGGTCGGGACCACGTGTGCGCGCTGACGTCGGTCGGTGCCGTCGCCTGCTGGGGGGCGAACTTCTCGGGCCAGCTCGGACTGGGTGTGGGCACCTCGGCGGTGACCGCACCGACGAACCTGACCAGTCCCGAGATCGTCGGCATGACCGGCGTCTCGGCCGGCTACGAGCACACCTGCGCCGTGCGTGGCGACGGCACCGTGTGGTGCTGGGGCCGCAACTCCTCGGGCCAGTTGGGCAACGCCAGCACGACGGACTCGAACGAGCCGGTCCAGGTGAGCGGGCTCACCAATGCCACCCACGTGTCGGCGGGCTACACCCACAGCTGTGCCCGTCGCACCGACGGGACGGTCCGGTGCTGGGGTGCGAACTTCACCGGCCAGCTGGGCAACGGGACCACCACGGACTCGACGGTGCCGGTGGTCGTGTCGGGCCTCTCCGGTGCCGGCCGGGTGGTCGCGGGGGCGTTCACGACCTGTGCGGTCGACCTCAGCGGCGGCGTCCGGTGCTGGGGCTACAACGGTGAGGGTCAGCTCGGCCAGGGGGCGACCGGAGGGCTGTCGACCTCCCCGCTCACCGTGAGCATGCCGGCCGTGATCGACCAGGAGGGCGCTCTCGCCGGCGGGCCCGACGGCTTCTGTGCCGTCGATGCGACCAACTCCCTCCGGTGCTGGGGTGACGGCACCTCGTTCCTCTTCGCCGACGGCGACGTGGCCCACCGGCCCTCGCCGACGGTCGTCGCCACCGGTGTCGCCACCGTGTCGACCGGCGGCGACTTCGACTCGGCCTCGGTGTGCGTGGCCCGGCTCGACGGCGGGGCCCGCTGCTGGGGGCTCAGCTCGCCCTTCGGCGACCAGAACGCGACCGGCAACCCGTTCTCGGCGAGCGCCGCCACGCCGGTGCCCGGGCCGGCGCTGCCCGCCGGATCGACCGTGGCGCTGAGCGAGTGGTTCCCGGCCGGCTGGGGCTGCGCGCTCGGCGGCGGGGCGGTCCGGTGCTGGGGGCGGAACGGTTCGGGTCAGCTCGGTGACGACTCGTTCCAGCCGCGGATCGCTCCCGAGGTCGTGGGTGGCCTGACGTCCCCGACCCAGGTCGCCGCCGGAGCCGACCACGCCTGTGCCCTCGTGGCCGGTGGGGGGGTCCGCTGCTGGGGGCGGGGTGGAGCCGGCCAGATCGGCGACGGGACCGGTTTCGATCGCCCGTCACCGGTGGCCGTGGTCGGCCTCGGCGGCACGGCCACGGCGGTCGCGGCCTCCGCCAACACGTCGTGCGCGCTGTTGTCGACCGGCACGGTCCGGTGCTGGGGAGCCGGTGGCTCCGGCCAGCTTGGCGACGGGACGACGACCCCGCTGCAGTTCTCGCCGGTGTCCGTGTCCGGTCTGTCCGGGGTGACCCAGCTGACCGCCGGCACGGAGCACTTCTGCGCCGTGGTCACCGGCGGGACCGCCCGCTGCTGGGGCTCCGGCGGGGCCGGCCAGCTCGGCCAGGGAGTGGCCTCGTCGAGCGCCACGCCGGTCACCGTCGCGGGGCTGAGCGGAGTGAGCCGGGTGGCCGCCGGGTTCCTGCACTCCTGTGCCCAGCTCACCTCCGGCGGCGTGCGCTGCTGGGGGAGCAACAACCAGGGTCAGCTCGGTGACGGCTCGTTCACCAACCGGCTCGCTCCGGTTGCGGCCTCGGGCCTGGGCGGCGCCACGTCGCTGGCCGCCTCTGGATCGCAGACCTGTGCGGTCACGAGTGGGACCGTCCGGTGCTGGGGGCTGAACCTCTCCTCGCAGATCGGCGACGGCGCCCTGGCGGACCGGAACACCCCCACGACCGTCCGGGGGCTGAGCGGGGTCACGGCCGTCGAGGTCGGCCACGACTCGGCGTGCGCCCGGATCGCCGACGGTTCCCAGCGCTGCTGGGGCGCCCGGACGGGCGGCGGCATCGGGTCGGCACCGGTCACGGCGACGCCGCGGCCGGTCCAGCAGTTCGGGTTCTGATCAGTAGCCGGCGTCGACGTCGACCTCGCCGGCGAGCGGTTCGCCAGCGATCCACCGGGCCACGTTCGTCCGGATCCGTTCGGCGAGCAGCGGCCGGGCCATGGCCGGCGTGTTGCCCACGTGCGGGGTGATCACACAGTTCGGCTCGGCCCAGAGGGGGTGGTCGGCGGGGAGCGGCTCCGGGTCGGTCACGTCCAGGCCGGCGCCGCCCAGCGTTCCCGTCCGCAGCGCGTCCACCAGGTCGTCGGTGACGACGTGCGCCCCGCGTGCCACGTTCACCAGCCAGGTGTGCTCCCCGAGCAGGGCCAGTCGCCGGGCGTCGAACAGGCCGGCGGTCGCAGGCGTCAACGCGCAGGCGACCACGACCAGGTCGGCCTCGGGCAGCACCTCGTCGATGCGTTCCAGCGGCACCGTCCGATCGGCGCCCGGGTGCGGGACGTCCCGGCGTCGCACGACCGTGGTGCGGGGATCGAACGGTGCCACCATCCGGAGGAACGCATCGGTGATGCCCCCGGCGCCGACCACGACGACCTCGGCCCCGTGGAGGTTCCGCCCGACGGTGCCGCGCTGGGACAGCGGCGCGTCGTCCAGGTAGGTGGGCAGTCCCCGGAGCCCGGCGAGCGCCAGGGCGAGCGCGAGCTCGGCGACCGGTTCGGCGTAGACGCCCTTGCCGCAGGTCCAGAGCCGGGCGTCGTCGAGCACGCCGACGTACGGCTCGATCCCGGCCCACGGGAGCTGCACCCACCGCAGGTGTGAGCCGTGCTCGGCCAGGACGGCCGCCAGGCCGTCGGCGTCGTCGGGGTCGGTCCACAACAGCGCATCGGCCGCCGCGGGCTCCACGACCCGGCCGCCGCCGTCGCGGACCGCCTGGGTCATCCACGCCGGGGATCCGACGGGGGCCACGGCCACTCGTCCGTTCGAGCTCACGGTCGTGCAGCGTAGGGTGCTCGCCGGTCGGTCCCGGTCGGGCGCCGCGACGACCGGGTGGGAGGCCGTGTGATCGACCAGGAACCGTGCTGGCCCCGGGTCTCGAGCTCGCGCCTGCGTCTCGCCGAGCAGCTCGAGTCGTGGGGGCCGGGGGTGTGGGACCGCCCGTCGCTGTGCGCGGACTGGACGGTGCGCGACGTCGTCGCCCACCTCGTCGCCACGGCCACGGTGCCGACGCCCGCAGCGGCGTGGGCGTACCTGCGGGCCGGATGCGATGTGGACCGCTCGTCGCAGGCGCTCGGGGCGGCGGTGCTCGCCGGTCGGAGCGATGCGGAGGTGCTCGACCTGCTGCGGTCGTCCGCCGGGTCCCGAGCGCATCCGCCCGGTCTGCGGGCCGAGGGCGTGCTCGCGGAGCTGGTCGTGCACACAGCCGACATCACCGTCGCGATCGGCGCGCCGTCGGCGACCCCGGAGGGCGACCTGCAGCTGACCCTGGCCTACCTGGCGCGACGGGTCCCGGGGAACACCCGGTTCAACCTGACGCGTCGCGGTCGGGTGCCGGTGCTCGACGGGGCGCACCGGGTCGATGGCCTGCGGCTGCGCGCCACCGACGTGCAGTGGGAACACGGCGCACCCGGGGCGCCGCTCGTCGAGGGGCCGGCCGTGTCGCTCGTCGTGGCGGTCGCAGGTCGGGAGCGGGCGCTCGACGACCTCGACGGCCCGGGGGTCGAGGGGCTGCGACGTGGCGGCGCAGTGGGCGCGGAGGGCCTCGAACCCCCGACTTCTTCCTTGTAAGGGAAGCGCTCTGACCAGCTGAGCTACGCGCCCGGACGGGCGGAGGGTAGCCCGGGGCGCTGGCGCCGGGCTTGGACCGGGGCGAGAATCGGTGGGCCCGTCGCCGGACGGGCGCCCAGCGACACCGGAGGACCACCGTGACGGTGACCGAACCCGCACCCGCAGCGACCGCCTCGCCGTCGAACGGCCCGACGGTGGCGTTCCCCAGTTCCATCGACGCGGCCGAACGGGCTCGACTGACGGCGCTGGTGGCCGACACCCACCACGCGCCGCCGGTCACGATGAACGCCCCGTTCACCGGTGAGCCCTTCGTGGAGCTGCCCCAGTGCACGCCCGAGGACGTGGTGGCCGCCACCGAGCGGGCCCGGGTCACCCAGGAACGCTGGGCCCGCGTGCCGGTGGCCGAGCGCTGCCGGGTCGTGCTCCGCCTGCACGACCTGGTCCTCGACGAGCGTGACCGCCTCATGGACCTGGTGCAGGCCGAGAACGGCAAGTCGCGACGCGACGCCTACCTGGAGGTGGCGGACATCGCCATCACCTGCCGGTACTACGGGCGGACGGCGGCACGGACGCTCGCCCCGACGCGGCGGAAGGGGCTCATCCCCGGTCTGACCGTCGCCGAGGAACTGCACCACCCGGTCGGCGTCGTCAGCGTCATCTCGCCCTGGAACTACCCGCTGAGCCTGGGCGCCGGCGACACGATCCCGGCCCTGCTCGCCGGGAACGCCGTGGTGCAGAAGGCCGACAACCAGACGGCCCTGACGGCGCTCGCCGCACTCGACCTGGCGCGACGGGCGGGTCTGCCCGAGGACCTCTGGCAGATCGTGCTGGGCCGCGGCTCGTCGATCGGACCGGCGGTGCTCGACGCCGCCGACTTCGTGATGTTCACCGGGTCGACCGAGTCGGGTCGCCACATCGCCGCCGAGGCCGGCCGGCGGTTGGTGGACTGCTCGCTGGAGCTGGGCGGCAAGAACGCGCTGGTGGTGCTCGACGACGCCGACCTGGACCGGGCGGTCGAGGGGGCGGTCCGGGCCTGCTTCTCCTCGAGCGGTCAGCTCTGCATCTCCATCGAGCGGCTCTACGTCGCCGAGTCGGTCGCCGACGAGTTCACCCGGCGCTTCGTCGAGCGGGTCCGGTCGCTGCCGATCGGCGCGGCGTTCGACTTCACGTTCCAGATGGGCAGCCTGACCTCGGCCGAGCAGCTCGACGTCACCTCCGCCCATGTGGCCGACGCCGTGGACCACGGCGCCACGGTGCTCGCCGGCGGTCGGCCCCGACCGGATCTGGGCCCGTTCTTCTACGAGCCGACCGTGCTCGAGGGCGTCGAGGCGGGGATGGAGTGCCACCGGGAGGAGACCTTCGGGCCGGTCGTGGCCGTCTACCGCTTCGCCACCGAGGCGGAGGCGATCGAGCGTGCGAACGACAGCCGCTACGGGTTGAACGCCAGCGTCTGGGGTCGGGACACTCGGCGGGCCCGCCGGGTGGCGGCGCAACTCCGGGCCGGGACCGTCAACGTCAACGAGGCGTTCGCCGCGGCGTGGGGGAGCATCGACGCCCCCATGGGCGGGGTCGGCGACTCCGGGGTCGGTCGTCGGCACGGCGCCCACGGCCTGTTGAAGTACACCGAGCCGCAGACCGTCGCGACCCAGCGGCTGGTCAATCTGGCGCCGCCGTTCGAGCGGCTCGGAGATGCCGGGTTCGCCGAGGTGATGACCCGGTCGCTGCGGCTGCTCAAGACGATCGGCTGGCGCTGAGCGGTGGCGACCACCAGCACCACCGGCGGAGTGCTCGACGACCGCGGGTACCGGGCCCGGATCCGGTTCACGACCCACGGTGTGGCCCACGTCGACGCCGACGACTGGGGCTCGCTCGGCTACGGCCAGGGCTGGGCGTGTGCCCGGGACCACCTGGGCACGATCCTCGACCAGATCGTCAAGGTGCGCGGCGAACGCGCGGCCCACTGGGGGCCCGGTCGCGATGACGCGCTGATCGCGGCGGACCTGGGCTACCGGGTGCTCGACCTGACCGGACGGGCCGGGGCCTTCCGTGACGCCCAGTCCGACCGGGTGCGGGCACTCGTCACCGGCTACACCGCCGGGATCAACCGCGCGGTCGCCGAGGCCGACGCCGGCGAGTGGACGGCGCCCGAGTGGTGCCGCGGTGCCACCTGGCTCCGGCCGGTGGACGAGCTCGACGTCTACGCGTGGCTCGGCGACGTGGCGCTGATGGGATCGGGGCGGAACCTGGTGCAGCTCATCGGCCGGGCGGTCGCGCCGGGGCCCGACGGCCCCCACCCGCCGTCGCCGATCGAGGCGCTCGGCACCCCGGCGATCGCCAGCAACGGCTGGGCGCTGGGCGGTGACGTCACGGCGTCGGGCCACGGGATGATCCTGGCGAACCCGCACTTCCCCTGGGCGGGCGAGGCCCGGTTCTGGGAGTGCCACCTGCGGATCCCCGGGGAGCTCGACGTCTACGGGGTGTCGCTGCTCGGGACGCCCGGCGTGCAGATGGGGTGCAACCGCCACGTCGCGTGGACCCACACCTTCTCCGCCGGTCACCGCTTCACCGTGTACCGGCTCGACCTCCACCCGGACGACCCGACCGTCTACCGCCACGGTGATGAGCACCGGGCCATGCGCTCCGAGGAGCACCGGGTCGAGGTGCTCGACGGCGAGGCCGTCACCCGCACCCTCTGGTCGACCCACCACGGGCCCGTCGTCAACGTGCCGATGCTCGGCTGGGGCGAGCAGGTCGGCTTCGCCTACCGCGACGCCAACCTGGACAACGTCGGGGTGCTCGAGCAGTTCGTCGGCATGGACCGGGCTGCGTCGCTCGACGGGTTCCGCTCCGTGTTCCACACCGTCGGTGCGCTGCCCTGGGTCAACACGCTCGCGACCGACGCCTCCGGCGACGTCTGGTACACCGACGCGTCGGCCACACCACGACTGAGCGCCGGTGCCCAGGAGCGCGTCCGCGCCCGGCTCGACGCCGACCCCGTGGCGGCGCTCATGTTCGACTTCCGCATCGCCATGCTCGACGGGAGCGACCCCGATGACGACTGGCTCGACCACCCGGAGGCCCGGTCGCCGGGGCTCGAGCCGCCGTCGGCGTTACCCGAGCTGACCCGGCGCGACCTGGTGGTGAACGCCAACGACTCGCACTGGCTCACCCACCCTGACGAGCCGCTCGAGGGCTACCCGGTCCTCTGTGGTCTGGAGCGGACGGGCCGCTCCCCGCGGACCCGCCAGAACCTGGTGCAGGCCTGCGAGCTGGCCGAGCGCGGCGACGTCGTGCTCGACGACCTGATCGCCGCCGTCTACGACGGCTCCTCCGGCACGGCGGCGCTCCTGCTCGACGCCGTGGTCGAGCGGCTCCGGGCCGCAGCGCCCTACGTCGTCGAGGGCCACCCCGTGGACCCGGTGGCGGTCGCGGAGGTGCTCGAGGGCTGGGACCAGCGGGTGGGCCTGGACTCACGGGGGGCGGCGTTGTGGCGCGAGTTCGCCGACGCCTTCGTCGGGGCCGACCTGCGTCGGTCGGGCCCGCTCTTCGCCGAGGACTTCGACCCGGCCGACCCCGTGGCCACGCCGTGCGGCCTGGCCGGGCCGATGAGCGACGACCCGTCGGCGGACCCGGTGCTCCGGGCGATCGGCCACGCGGTGCGCGTGCTCGCCGAGGCGGGCGTGGCGATCGACGCCCCGCTCGCCGACGTGCAGTGGGCGGTCCGGGGCAGTTCCCGCGTGCCCGTCCCCGGTGGCGGCGAGGGCGAGGGTGTGCTGAACGTGCTGGGACCGGTCGGCGCCCTGCCGGCGTCGTCGCTGGAACCCGTCACCCCGTCGCCGCCGCGGGTGGCGGGCCGGGACCGGACAGGGCTGGGTCGGGGCGGCTACCAGGTCACCTACGGCACGAGCTTCCTGGCCGCGATCGAGATGACCGCCGACGGCCCGGTGGGACTGGGGGTCCTGGCCTACGGGCAGTCGGGCGACCCGGACTCACCCCACCACGTCGACGGCGCCCGGGCCTACGCGGGCCGGGAGCTGCGACCGTTGCGGTTCACCGATGCTGACATCGACGCCGACCCGGAGCTCCGGGTCACGGAGCTCCGGGGTGGCCGCGACTGAGCCGCTCGAGGGCGTGCTCGGTGAACTCGTCGACGGTCATGGGCCGGCCCGTCAGGTAGCCCTGGACGTAGTCGACGTCGAGGTCGATGAGCAGCTCGAGCTGGGCGGCGGTCTCCACCCCCTCGGCGACCGACCGGCAGTCCAGCGCCCTGGCCATCTCGAGCGAGGCCCGCAGGATCGCCTCGTGGGTGCTCCCGGGCGCTGCCACCACGAACGACCGGTCGATCTTGAGGGTGTCAATGGGCAGGTCCCTCACCTCGGCCAACGATGCGTAGCCCACCCCGAAGTCGTCGATCGCCACCCAGACCCCCTTCGACGTGAGTCGCCTGAGCGCCTCGGCGGAGCGATCACGGATCACCGGGAAGACGGTCTCGGGGATCTCGATCACCAGGTGGTCGAGCGGCGCGGCGTAGGTTCCGAACACCTCCACGAGCCAGTCGTCCAGGTCGGCCCGGGCCAGCGATCCGTCCGAGAGGTTCACCCCGATCACCGGGAGGCTCTCGTCGCCACCCCCCGATGCCCGGTGCCGTTCGTGGAGGTCGGCGACGAGTCGGGCGGCGTGCTCCACGACCCGGGCGTCGACCGCCGCGAGCTGCCCGGTCCGGGCGGCGGCGTCCACCCACTCGGCGGCCGGGACCAGCTCGCCGTCGGCGTTGCGGATCCGGGCGAGCGCCTCGCCGCCGGACACCCGACCGGTTCGTGGGTCGACGACGGGCTGCACGGCGATCTCCACCCGGTCCGCCTCGAGGTGCTCCCGGACCGAGGCGGCCATGGCCGTCTGCTGCGCCCGCGCGCTGCGCATCGTGGCATCGAAGAAGGCCGTCCGATCCCGCCCCGTCCGCTTGGCCCGGCGGAGCGCCTCGTCGGCCTCCTCGATCATCGATGCGGCCGTCGGGGCCGGACCGTCGTGGTCGGGGACCGGGCCGCTCCAGCTCGTGCCCACGCTGACCGTCGTCGTCAGGTGGAGCGTCTCGAGCCCGGCGGAGCGCGCCGCCTCACGGATCGCCTCGGCGTGGTCGGTCAGGTCGTCCGATGACGGGGCGTGGATCGCGACGGCGAACTCGTCGCCGCCGAGCCGCCCGATGCTGATCGGCGACGGGCACGCCTCGACCAGACCGCGCGCGAAGGCCGTGAGCAGTCGGTCCGCCTCGCCGTGGCCGAAGCGCTCGTTGATGGACTTGAAGCGGTCCAGGTCGCAGAACAACAGGCCCACACCGGTCCGCTCCGGCGCCCGGAGGGCGGTGTCCACCCGGTGCATGAACGAGGACCGACTCGCTGCCCCGGTCAGGTCGTCGGTGGTCGCCCGCTGGAGCAGGGCCAACTGGGCGTGGTGCTCGTCGGTGACGTCGCGGAGCGTCATCATGGCGGCCGAGGCCCCCGAGTAGCGCATGCGCACCGGCCGGGCCTCGACGTCCACGATCCGCTCGCTGCCGTCGGCGGCCCGCAGCCCGAGGCGTCGGTGGACCGGGGCCAGGGTGTCGAGCGCCTCGGCGAGCGGTACCGCCACCGCATCGGTGAACCGCGCCGAGAGGGATCGGATCGATCCGCTCAGCACACCGGTGTGGTCCCCGAGCAGGCGCGCCGCGGTCCGGTTCGACTCGGTGATCACGCCGGCGCTGTCACAGAGGACGACGCCGACGCCGACCCCGTCGATCATGTCGTCGGTGTTCAGCAGGGGTTCGATCCGGCCGCTGAACAGGATCCACATGCCGTCGGGCCGCTCGATGCGCCGGGCGACCAGTTCCACGGCCAGGGTCGGGCCTGTGGCGCCGCGCAGGCGGATCGACGGCCGGGCCATCTCGTTGCCGTCGCCGAACCTGGCCAGCAGCTCCGCGGCCGCATCCAGGTCCTCGGGGTGCACCAGTTCGAGGGCCGACGTCCCCAGGATGGCATCGGCCGGGAGGCCGAGCAGCGAGCCGGCCGTGTCGTTCAGCCCGGCGACGAGCCCCGACGGGTCGACGAGCAGGGTGAGGTCGCCGAGTCGGCCGAGCACCTCCACCGGCGGGATCGAGTCGGTGGACGCGGTCCAGACGGGCGGCTGCTCCGAGGTCGGCCCTGCGGAGGGCGTCGTGTCGGTCATACGGTCCACTGCAGCCTAGGTCGGGACCTCCGGCCCGAGTGGGGTCACTCCCCTCGACAGCTCGGCCCGGTTGGCGGCGCGGTCCTCGGGCGCGTACCGGTAGTTGGCCATGACCCCGAACGCCCGCTCGAGCCCCCGGGCCGAACGGTCGGCCCCGGGGAGCACCCGCCACAGGCGTGCCCCGTTGCCCAGGTGGAACCTCGCCACGGGGTCCAGCACGGCGCCGTCCGGTCGCCGGGACCGGAGGTACTCGGCGGCGAGTCGGACCAGTGCATCGTCGGTTGGTGGCTCCTCGACGTCGCGAGCGCCGAGCCAGTCCCGCAGGCCCGGCACCGGCGACATGGTCGTCGCGGTCGTCACCCGGGGGAGCGTCCGGGCGAGCTCCTCCAGGGCCAGGTCGACGAGGCGGCTCGCAGCACCGCGGCCTGCGGGCCCACCGTCGACGTTCCAGATGGAGTGGAACACCGCCGTGTCGGCCGTGGCCGGGTCGAGGATCGGCGCAGCGGGGGACAGCACCTCGTCGAGGCGGTCGGGGATCCCGCGGGTCAGGGCCACCCAGAGCGCCACGGCGGGCTGGTGGTCGGCCTCGAGCACCAGAACCCGGCGATCCGCCGCGACGCGGCGCTCCAGGTCCTCCCGCCCGGTCGGGGGGTTCACGGGCTCGATGGCGCCGAGCTCCGCCACGAGCGGATCATCGGGATCCAGCACGCGCAGGTGCTCGGTCGGGCCGGTGTCGTCCTGCACGATCGCACAGTTGAGCGGCGGGGTGCGGGCCGGGGCAAACGGGCCGGCGGTACGCTCCGGCGGTGCGGACCCACCTGACGCTCGGCCGACTGCTCGGCGTGCCGATCGGCATCAACTGGGGTGTGATCGGTGTGGCGGTCCTGTTGTTCTGGAGCCTGGCGTTCGTGTCGCTACCGAACGTGGCGCCGTCCCACCCAAAGAGCGCGTACTGGTTCGCCGGCGCGATCGGCGTCGTGGCGTTCCTGGTGTCGCTCGTGGTTCACGAGCTCGGCCACAGCTACGTGGCCCAGCGTAACGATGTGCGGGTGGTGGAGATCACGCTGTGGCTCTTCGGTGGGGTGGCCAAGCTCGAGGGTGACGCCGACGACCCGGGCGCAGAGTGGAGGATCGCGGCAGCCGGCCCGCTGGCCAGCGGGCTCGTCGCCGCCGTGGCGTTCGCGGCCGCCCGGGGCGTGGACGCCGTCGGCGGCAACCGGGTCCTCTACGGCCTGCTCGTGTGGTTGGTGGCCATCAACGTGGTCCTCGCCGTGTCCAACCTGCTGCCGGCCTTCCCGCTCGACGGAGGTCGGATGCTCCGCGCCGTCCTCTGGCGGCGCCGGGGCCACAAGACGCCGGCCACCCGGCTGGCGTCGATGATCGGCCAGTTGCTGGCCGCCGGGCTGGTGGGGGCCGGCGTGTACGCGTGGTTGCGGGTCTCCTGGTGGACGGGTCTCTGGACGGTGGCGCTCGGCGCCTTCCTGTTCTTCGCCGCCCGCATGGAGTGGTCGGCGGCCCAGCCCCGGCCGGAACTGCTCGACGAGTCGATCGCCGTGATCGCCCGACCGCTGCCGCCCGCACTCGGGCCGGCCTCGACGGTGGCCGAGCTCGAGCGGACCCTCGAGGCCTCTCCCTGGGCGCCGTTCGTCCCGCTCGTCGACGCCAGCGGGGACGTCAGCGCCGTCCTGCCCCGCGAGTCGATCGCCCGGATCCCGCCCGCCCAGCGCTCGGTCGTCCCCGTGCGCTCACTGTCCATGCCCCTGGTGGGCCTGCCCCGGGTCCGGCCCGGCGAGACGGTGGCGGAGGTGGCGGACCGGCTCGGCCGGGGGAGTCACTGGTGGGCCGTGGTCGTGGACGGCGGGGAGCTGACCTCGGTGCTCGTGGCCGAGGACGTGGAGACCGTCTTCGACCTCGCCACCACCTGAGCGCGGCCACCACCTGAGCGGCACTGGGGGATTCACCTTTCCCGTGCGAACGACGCTGGCGTACCGTGGAGTCGTGGCCGGCGGACCAGCGGGGCGGCCGGGGCGGGGCACTCGGCGGATGGTGGCGGCGTTGCTCAGGCAGCGTCGTCGACTGGCGCTCGCGACCATCGCCATCGCCCTCGGCGTGGGCTATCTGGCCGGGGCGCTCACGCTGCTGGACCGGGTGGGCGAAGGGCTGTCCAACCTGGCCTCGACCGGTGTCGGCGCCGAGGATCTCGTCGTCGAGGGTGAGGTCGCCTACGAGTCCTCGCTCGAACAGGTCCGCCGCCTCGTCCCCTCGTCGGTGGCCGACACGGTGCGGAGCGTGCCGGGCGTGCGGGCGGTCACCCCACGCATCGAGGACGTCGCCGTGGTGCTCGGCTCCGACGGCCGGCCCGTGGTGGCCCCCGGGCTCTCCGAGCAGCCGCTCGGGGCGAACTGGCCGGCGGGTGCTCCGGTCCCGCCCTACGACCTGCTCGCCGGGGTCGCCCCGACCGGCTCGTCCGACGTCGTGCTCGACGAGCGCACCGCACAGGTCGGCGGCCTCGGCATCGGCGACGAGGTGTCGGTGGCCGGCCGCACCCGGGTGGCGTCGTACCGGGTCACCGGCATCGTCGCCCAGGGGCAGGGCGGGCTCCCTCCCGGCGCGAGCCTGGCGCTCTTCTCCACCGCCGAGGCGCGGGAGCTCTTCGACCGGCCGTTCGACGACAACTGGGTCGGCGTCACCGTCGACGACGGCGCCGACGTGGCGGCGGTCCAGCAGGCCATCAGCACACAGCTGCCGTCGGGTGTCGTGGTCGTCGATGCCGTCACGGCCGCCTCGGACCGTCAGGACGGACTGACCCGGAGCTTCGCCCTGGTCCGCAGCCTGCTGATCGGGTTCGCGGCGCTGGCGCTGCTCGTCGGCATGGTGACGGTCGCGAACTCGCTCGCACTGCTCTACGCCGAGCGTCGTCGCACCTTCGCCTCGTTCCGGCTCGTCGGGGCGAAGCCCCGGCAGCTGCTGTTCGCCGCACTCATCGAGGCGGCCCTGCTGGCACTGGTCGCCTCGCTCCTCGGTGCACCGCTCGGCCTGCTGGTCGGCCGGGGGATCGAGGCGGTCCTGGCGGCGCTGGGGAGCCCCATCCCGGTGGCCGGGTCGCTCGTGTCGTGGCCGGCGCTGGGCTGGGCGGTGCTCATCGGGGTCGTGGCCACCGTCGCCGCGGCGGTGGTGCCGGCGCTCCGGGTCTGTCGGGTCCCACCCATCGAGGCCGTCGACGACGCCGCGAGCGGCCCCCGTCCCTCCACCACCGGGACCCTGCGGACAGCCGCCATCGCGGCGCTGCTCGCCGGCGGTGCCGTCACCGTGGTCCTGCTCCAGGGTCGGTCGACCGCGGTCGCGCTCACCGCCGGGGCCGTGGCCGCCGCCGTCGTCTTCCTCGTCGGCCTCACCCCGATGGCGCTCGCCGCGATCGTCTCGGGGGGCGTGCGGATCCTGCCGGTTCCACCGGCCGCGCTCCGACGCATCGCCAGTCGTGACGTCCGGCGCAGCCGGACCCGGACCGCGGCGACCACGGGTGCGTTGGCGATCGCCACGGCGGTGATCGTCGGGTTGGCGGTCTGCCTCACCTCGTTCGTGGCCTCGCTCGAGGCCGAGGTCGAACGGACCGTGCAGGCCGACCTGGTGGTCGACTCGGGGACGTTCACCCGCGGGGGCCTGCCCGCCGATCTGCTGGTCGAACTGAAGGACACGCCCGGGGTCGATGCGGCGACCGGCTGGCAGCTCGCCCGCGGCACGCTCGGCTCCACCCCCATCCGCGCCACCGGTCTGGACGCCGACGCGGCGCTCGAGGTCGTCGGGTTCGACTTCGTCGGCCCGGCACCGACCCGACTCCAGTCGGACTCGATCCTCCTCTCCGAGCAGGCGGCCACGGCCGCCGGCGTGACCGTCGGCGAGTCCGTACCGGTGGTGTTCACCAGCGGCGGCACCGAGTTCCTCGATGTCGCCGGGATCTTCCGAGGGGGTGGCGCCCTGATCGGCGACGGCGTCGTCGACCGGTCGGTCGTCCTGCGGCAGGTCCCCGCGACACCGGACCTGGCGGCGCTCGTGGCGCTCGACCCCGACGACCCCGCTGCGGCCGACGCCGTCGCCGCGCTCGCCGCGAAGTACGGGATCGAGGGGGTCCTGCAGCCCGAGGAGTTCGTGGACCAGCGCTCGGACCTGCTCCGCGGGTTCCAGCGGGTCATCCAGTGGATGCTGTTGTTCACCCTGCTGCAGGCGCTCGTCGGCGTGGTCAACACCCTGTTGCTCTCGGTCGGGGAGCGCCGCCGGGAGTTCGGCCTCCTCCGGGCCACGGGCGCCACCCGGCCGCAGGTGCACCGGATGATCCTGTTGGAGGGCGTGGCCCTCGCCGTGGTGGGTGCCCTGGTGGGTCTGGTCCTCGGGCTGGTGCTCAGCCGGGTGGCCCTCCTCCCGCTGGCTCCGCTGGGCCTGGACGTGTTCGTGGTGCCGGTGCCCGCCGTGGCTGCAGTGGCGCTCCTGGCCGTGGTGGTCGGCGTCCTCGCCGCGGTGCTGCCGGCGCGGTGGGCGAGCCGGGTGCCGCCGCTGGTGGCCGTGAGCGACACGGGCGACCTCGAACTGCGCCGTCGGCGCCGCCGGCGGACCACGGTCCCGACGACGGTCGTGCCGGTGCCGGTTCCCGCAGTCGTGCCGGTGCCGATCCCGGTGCCGGTGGCCGCGTCGGTGCCGCCGCCGATCCCGGTTCCGGTGGCCGCGTCGGTGCCGATGGCGTTTGGCGGTCTGGCCCCGGTCGACCTCTACGTCCCGCCCGGTGTCGACCCGTCCACCCTGACCCCGGTCGTGACCATCGGTGCAGGTGCGCACGCCGGCGACGGCGGCGCAGCCCGTCGCTCGCTGTACGCCCGCGGCGCCGCCGACGGGGTGGTGTTGTCGCCGCCGCCGATCC
>SXGR01492041.1_pt1 | contig 16577 bp, 12 predicted proteins | sample 3174711 | NCBI WGS metagenome assembly SXGR01 (sample SAMN11356860, study PRJNA531348) | freshwater metagenome | isolation source: freshwater sample F1-60 | place: China: Fuxian Lake, Yuxi | collected 2017-12-25
ACCATGCTCTCGTCCGCGAGCTTGAACCCGGGCGCCTGATCGCTGCCGTCGAACAACACCACTGGCATGCCACGCCGCTTCACGGCGTGAATCAGCGGCAGTTGGTAGGTACCGCCGGCCAGGACCAGAAAGGGCTTCATGCCGAAACACCTCGTGCGCCGCGCGCAATGCGCCGCACCAGCCGCGCCACGCGATCGGCGCCACGCCCGTCAACCAAAGCGCGGCCGGCCTTCGCCATCTTCGTACGGCCGGCGCGATCGCCCAGCAGCTCCGAGACCAGGCGGCGCAGCGGACGAACGGGAAAGCCGGGGCCGCCTGTGACGACTCGGACCGCGCCCGCGCGCACAAACTCACGAGTGAAGCGCCGCTCGTCAATCGTGCGCGGGACGATCAGGGCCGGCACCCCAAGACAGGCGGCTTCCATCATCATGGTCCCGCCGCCAATGACCACCAGATCACTGCGGTGCAACAACGACGCCGGATCGGTAACCGCGGCATGAATGCGGACGCGTCCTGCAGCTCTCGGCGTGCCACGCACCGCCGACGACGGAGCCTTGCCCACCAGAACATCGACCTGCACATCTGAACCGCCGCACTCGACGATCAGCCTGGCCGCATCGGCAGACCAGCCTTGCGGGTCGGTGCCGCCAAAACCTACCAGCACCCGCGTTACTCGCGCCGGGATCCCTCGACGCCGGGCCCGCAGTCTGGCGAACGACGGCCGCAGCGTCGCATAGGTCAGGCCGCGGACAATACGGTTGTCGCGCGGCGTGCGTGAACGCTCGCGGCCGGGATTGAGGTTCACGACCGCGCGGACGCCGTGAACGAGCGGTCCATAGTAGTCGAGGACAACCATTGGTACGCCGGGCCAGTCTATCTGGCGCGACAGCAGCAGCTGGTGGTTGGTGTCAGGGCGATCGATGACGATCACATCCGGTCGTGGCCGGCGCGCAGCGCGCAGGCCGGCGGCGTGAACTGCGGCCCTCGCCAAGGGCCCGGCGTCGATGCCGGCGAGCAGTTCGACGGCCATCCCAAATGTCTGAAGCCGCTCCGCCAGCGCCACGGAACGGAGGACGTGCCCAATCCCCGTCACCCGTCCGCCCTCGGTATCGAGCAGCACCCTCACCGCAACCGTCTTAGACATCGTCCCAGGTGATCGGATCGAACGCGCGCAGCGGCCGGCGCGCCGGCCGGCCAACAAGTCGATCGAGATATTTGGGTGGCAACCCGATGCCAGGCCTCAAGACCGCGATCATGTCGCGTGTCAGAGTCTGCCCGGCCGCGATGTCCACGGCGGCAAACAAGCTGCGGCGGCCGCGCTCGTAGTGCAGCTGCTCGGACGGCAGGCATCGCTTATGGGGATCGCCGACTGCCTGCTCGACGTCATGAACACCCTGGACTATGGCCGCCAGTTCGCCAGGTTCGATCGCGAATCCGTGATCAGGTCCGGCACTGGCCGCATCGAGCGTGAAGTGTTTCTCAATCAGGTTTGCGCCGCGCGCCACCGCGGCGATCGGAATGGCGACGCCTCGGGTGTGATCCGACAGGCCCACCGGCACACCGAAGGCCTGCCGCAGCGTGTCAATCACGGCGAGATGCACGTCTGGCGGCGAAACCGGGTAGCCGATCGGACAATGAAAAAGCGCGATCTGGGTATTGCCTTCGCCGCTGATTGCGTCGAGCGCTTCCTCGATCTCGCCCAGGCTCGCCATCCCGGTCGAGAGCAAAACTGGCTTTCCGGTCTTCGCCAGATGCCGCAGCAGCGGCAGGTGAACCATCTCGTAGGACGCCACCTTGAACGCATCCATGCCGAGATCGAGCAGCAGGTCGGCACTCAGTTCGTCGAAGGGGGTCGAGAGAAAGGTGATGCCGCGCGTCGTGGCGTGGTCGCGCAGCCGCGGCAGCCAGTCCAACGGCATTTCGACCGCGGTGAACATTTCATGGACCGTGCGCCCATAGCGGCCGAACTCGTCCTTGAGCGTCGCGATCGGATGTGACGTTCTCGCGACCAGGGCGTCGGCCCGGAAGGTCTGAAACTTCACGGCGTCGGCGCCGGCCGCGGCAGCCACGTCGATCAGCTTCAGCGCCGTCGCGAGATCCTGATTGTGGTTCGACCCGGCTTCGGCGATCACGTACGCCGGATGCCCCGGCCCGATGTCGCGGGCGCCAATTCGAATGGTTCTGTTCGCGGTCATCACATCCAGGGCCAGCGAGCGTCGCGGCAGCCGGCCTCGTGCGGGCACGGTGTGGACGGGCAGCTGCGAGTGCAGGCGTTGTATTTCCGGAAGACCGGGCGCGTGGCTTCACCGACCAGATGACGTTCGACGCCGTCGGCGAGCGCCTGCCGGTAGACCTGGCAGGCCGCTTCGAAGGCACGCACGATCGCCTGCACGTCGGCATCGGTATGCGAGAAGCACGGCAGGAACAATCCTTGAAACAGGATGCCCCGGCCGATCATTTCCTGAAGCGCGAGGGTGCGGAGCGGCAGCGACACATTGCGTTCGAGATCGCGATAGACGGTGATGACGCGCCACGAGGACTCGTGCACTTCGATCACGCCGGTCAGATCGGCGGCAGCGACGCCGGCACGAAACCCCGCCGCCACCGCGGCGACGAGCCGCCGCTGGTGTCCGAGCACATCTTGCGTCTGGTAGGTGTGAAGCACGGCTTGGGCGGCCGCCAGCGCGTGCGCCTCGGCGCCGTTGGTGGTGGAGGTCAGGAACACACGCGGCGCGCCGGTCTGTTTGATGCCGCCAAGGTCCATGATGTCGGCGCGGCCGGTCAGCGCGCAGAACGAGAAGCCGTTGCCGACCGCCTTGCCCCACGTCGCCAGGTCGGGCTGCAGCCCGATACGCGCACAGGCGCCCGGCCAGCCGGCGCGGTAGCCGGAGACCATTTCATCGGCGACAAACACCGCGCCATGACGCCGCGCCAACTCCGCGATCGCGAGCACGGCATCAGGTGGCACGGCGATGGTCTCTTCAGGTTCCGTGATCACGCAGGCGATGGCGTCGGGGTATTCGCGGAACAACCGCTCGAGCGTCTCAGGCCGCGTCGAGTCGTAGGTCACCGACTGTGAACGCATCGCGTCGGGCACGCCGGCAGGACATGCGGTGCGCCCGATGAACCAGTCGTCGTAGCTGTAAAACGCGTGATTGCCCGGGAATGCCACGAGGTCGCGGCCGGTGAATGCCCGAGCGAGCTTGACCGCCGCGGTGGTGACGGTGGAGCCGTTCTTCGCAAACTTGACGCGTTCGGCGCCGGGCACGGCGGCGGCGAGCTGCCGCGCGAACTCGAGTTCGAGGGCGGCCGGGCGCTGGAAATTGGCACCCAATTCGAGTTGCGCCCGCACCGCCGCGAGGACCGGCTCATAGGCGTGGCCGAGACTGATCGCGCCGAGCGACAGCGAGCAATCGATGAACTCGTTGCCGTCGATGTCCCACAGGTGAGCGCCTTTGCCGCGCGCGATGGCCGCCGGCGCCAGCACCGGGAACTGATCGTCACCCTTCGAATAGGTGTGGGCACCCCCGGGAATCACCGAGTGCACCTGCGCCCGAAAAGCGTCCGACTGTTGAAAATTCGAGATGGTGCGTGGAGACGGAGCGGACGGCGAGTTGGTCGGTGGCGTCATGGGTGGCATTACTCGTACCAGGTCAGCGGAGCGCAATACGGCGCGACCAGTTCCAAGAGATCCGGGCGCGAATCAAGAAACTTCAGGATGTCGGCGAGCGGGATGCGCGGCGCGACGTCGCGAAAGTGCTCGGCGATCCGCCGGCAGATTACGAGGTCTTCCGGATAGTCAATCGTCAGCCGCAATTCAGGCCTGGCGACCTCCGGCGGTATCGGCAGCACATCAACGCGGAACTCGTCGCGGTGCTCGCGCACGTACAGCGTGCACAACTCCGAGCGGTGACGTGAGTCGCCGTTGGTGTGGCAGCGCTGCAAGGCCGACAGCTTGATCATTTCGAAGCCGGAGCCGTCTGGCACGCCGGCCAGATTGGTGACGTCGTTGTCTTCACGACAGTGTCGCGCCCACCCGGCCTCAATCGCTTCGAAGTACGTGAAGGGCGACTCAGTGGTGGTGCGAAACACGTCGGTGGCGCCGCCCGCTTCACCGCATTGAATCAACCGCGACAGCACGTCGGTTTCGTCGCCGGTAATCGAGCGGATGCCCAGGCGGCGCGCCGCCTGATGAAACGGCTCGTTCTCGGGCCCTTCAGCAACACCCAGCACAATCTCGTCAATCGTGGGCTCGGTCCGGAGCAAGGCGATCATGTGATCGAGCACGCTCATGTTGCGCTCGAGATCGAGCATCTGCAGCGGCTTGCCGTAGAGACGACTGCCGCCGGCGCGGCACGCCAGTGCCGCCACGAGACGTCTAGGCGCGGTCACGATAGGTCATCCTTTCCAAGCGGCTGGCCGGCCTCGACGGCCCGCACCAGCGTCTTGCCGGTGACCTCCGCCACCCTGACGATGGTCGCCGGATCGGCGCTGAGCCTGGCCCGCAATAACGCGATGTCGCTTGACTCGACGCGATGTCCGGCCGGCAAAGCCCTGACGGTCACGACCACTTTCACCGCACGCTGGCGGTAGGCCTCTTCGGCGGCGGTGAGCGTCAGCGCCGCCTGCCCCAACGCCTGCTCAGCGCCGCGGACCCGCGCCGCAAACGCTGCGAACTCGCGCGGCTCGAGGGCCGACACGTCGTCTTCGATCTTGAGGTCGCGCGCGACGGTGACGTGCTTCTCGAGAACACTCACCCCAAACGGCATGGCCAGCAGCGCCAGCCAGCCTGCCTCCTCGGACGATCCGGCCGCGTGATCCATGAAGCCGAGCCGCAAGTCAGGGAACCGCGAGCGCAGGGCGCCCAGGCGCGCAAGGTGATTGGCGCCGATCGGAGTGGGCTCCGCCTGAAAGCCGTACATCAGCGTGAGGTTCGCCGCGCGCAATCCCGCGCGCTCGATGAATCCTGTGATCTCGTCCACGGTGATGCCGCCGGCGCTGAACCAGACCTGCGGCGCCCTGGCGAGGGCGGCCTCGATCAACGGGCCGTTGAAGAAATCGCTGGCGTGAATTTTCACCGCCAGTGCCCCGAGCTCCACGGCCAACCCAAGCGAGCGCAGGCCAAAGACGTCAAAGGCCACGCCGAGGCCGTGCGTCTTCGCTTCATCCACGACCGACGTCCACGCCGCGTCGGTCATCTCGAGCTGCTTGAACAGGTCGTAGTACGGGTAGTCGCGGGTCGCCAATTCGTCGGCGAACACGAGCTGAAACTTCACGATATCGGCGCGCCCGGCCGCTGCGGCGCGGACGAGGAGCCGTGCCAGCCGGACGTCGCCCTCGAATCCCTGGGCAGCCTCGGCAACGATCAGTACGGATGGGTTCACGGTGGGCCTGCGGTAAAATCGCATACGAAGTGGGCTAAATACACTCCGTGCCTGTCGGCTACAGTCCGAGGTTCAGCAGGAGGTGTACCGAAGCGCGGTGTTCACGACGTGAACGAGGGATTCTATTCCAAAATCCCGATCAATGGCAGCGATCTGTTGTCGGGCCGCGCGGATTGTCGGGCCGCGCGTATTCCCAGCCTCGCCCGGCCCCAGTTCTTATTTTTCAATCATTTGACAACAACTTGCCGGATTCGCTAGTCTTCTAAGTTCGGTTCCCCCGTCGGCCATCCTCGAGCAAGTCCGCGAATGTCCCTGCCATCGGTCGCCACCCGCAATTCCGATGCTGCCCGTGCCAAGAGTCCGCCTTGGCTCCGCTGGACGCTGGCGTTCGAAATCGCGGTTTTCCTCTTACTGTTGCTGACCGAACTGCGCGTGCCTTGGCACGAGCTATCGTGGTTTGTCGCGTTCGTGGCGCTCGTGCCGTATGCCATTGGCAAGCTGATGCTCCGAGGATTCGGCCTCGGTGATGGCCTCGATCGTTTCGAGTCCGGGGTCGCCGCCGTGGCGTTTGGTCTGGTCGCGACCGGGACGTTGGCCATGATCGGCTCGCTGATCGGTGGGACGCTGGCGATCCAGGCGTTGCTGATCGGGCTGGCGGTCCTGGGGTGGGGACTGGAGTTCCGTTCTCGAGCCGCGCTTGTGCGCACGACCGACTCGCTGCCGACCGCCGTCGTCGTCGTCGCACTGGCCATTGCTCATTTTCTTCTCATGCCGGGCCGCTTTACCGGTATCGATCCCAACGGGCAGCTTCAACTTGGCGGCCTCGCATCGGATGGGGGATATCTCCCCTTTTCGTTCGTGATCCTCCGCGACGGAAAACTGAGTGAAAACGTCTGGTATGCGGGCCAGCCGATGATCTTCCACCATTTTGGCTCGATGCACATGCAGGCCGCCTATTGGCTGTTGCACCCTGGGCCCGTCGACCCTTTTTTCACACCCCGTCTAATGCACTTCCTCGTCGGCGCTCCTTTGCTGATCGCCCTGCTGGCGATTGTGACCGCCCGGTGGACCAAATCGACGTTCTGGACCGGGGTGATCGTGCTGACGATTCTCCTTCCGGTGACGGCCTATCCCAATCATGGCCGCTCCGAGGGAATCGAAAGCCTCAATGGATTCTGGATTCAGGGCCTTCATGGCGACATCAACTATCTGTTCGGACTAGTCGGTCTGGTGCTTCTGGTCTTGCTGATGGACGTTCACGTGCCGGTCAGCCGCGGTCTTCGGCCGCTGATCGGCATTCTCGTTCTGGTCGCACTGGCCGCGCAGGTCAAGTTCAATTTCTTGCTCGGCTATGGTCCGCCCGCCGCGGCACTGGTACTGACCGACGCCTTCCGCCGTGACCGCTGGCGGGGCGTTCTCGTCGTCGGCAGTGCAGCGTTGACCGCTCTCACCGTCGTGATGGGGGCGGCCTGGCTGATTAGCGGAGAGTACGCTGGCCGGGGCGCCGCGTTGGTCTACGGACTGGTGGCGCGCGAGACACTGCTGCCGGTGTTGCAGGCCAACGCCCCAGATGGCCTCGCCGGCCTAGTCACGGCGGTGATGGCCATGCCGAACTGGCTTCAGCCGGTCGCGATTGTGGGCGCGTACTGTCTGGCCTACACCCCGTTGTTCGCGGTGGTGGCCATGCATCCCTTCCGGAGACCGACCGCCATCGACGCGTTTCTCCTAAGCACGACCGCGATGTCTGGCTTTGCAGTGCTGTGGATCATTGAGGGTGGGGCCGATCGTCCGCAGGCCTGGAATTTTTCGTGGCACTTGCACTACTTCATTCCGATTCTCGCCGCGTTGGCGACGGCGCGCCTGCTCGAAAGTTGTGCGGGACGGGTCGTCCGTAGCATCGCCGGCGTCGCGGCAATCGTCATCGTCACCTATACCGCGTATGGTGTCACTATCGGCACGAAGTCGTTCTACTTGTGGGGCATTACCCAGTCAATTGATAGGGACCTGGTCGCCTTGCTCGGCGACATTGACCGGACCACCGCACCGAATGCGGTCCTTCTTCCCTACCGGGTGAATCTTGGCGCTGACGACTCGCAGCTTCCGCTGTTTGCGCGCCGGACGTTGTTCTTGTCCCGCAATTTCATCTTTGCCGATACCCATCCCGACGCGGCCGCGCGGCAGCGCGTCAGCGCGGAACTGGATCGGCATTGGCCGTCGGTCACCCGCGTCAATCTTGACGGCGTCAATGGATTGAGCGGCCGACCCGTGATTGTGGTCGGGAGGGTCGATCACGGCCAGCCGCCACCCCTCGCGCGGTGCCGAGGCAACTACTGCTTCTGGCTGGCGGACACGTCCGCCACGCCGTGAGCGGGCCTGCCACCTCACCTCAGCTTCACTCGCCCACACTGTAGACTTTGGATGTGACGCTTTCAGCCCAACCACCCCCTGCGGAACGCAAGCTGCGGCGTACCAGGTTTCTGGATACGCTTTCCATCGCCCTGCTGGTGGCCTGGGCCGGGTGGCTCGCATACGAGTCTCTGGCGTTCGGTCCGCAGTCGTACTCACGCAAGCACGACACCTCGGAACAGAGCACTCCCTACTACCTTGCGCTCAGCGACCTCTCCCAACGCGGTCTGCTCGGATTCTGGCATCCGAACGCCGCCGGCGGCGTCGATGCGCTCGCCAACATCAAGACCGAGCAACCGATCGTGGAGAGCCTGTTCCGGTACCTCCCGCACTGGTCCAACTCCGGCGTACTCCTCCTGCTCCAGTCGATGGTCGCAGGCCTTGGGATGTTTGCGTTGCTGCGATCGACGGCAAACGTGGCGCACGCCGCGGCCGTGGTCGGCGGCGCTGCTTTCGCCTTTTCGTACAACGCCACCGTGGAGCTCTCCGGCTTCGCCACCTGGCATGGACTGTTTTTGCCGGGGCTGCCAATCTGGCATCTGGTGCTTCGGTGGGGAGCGCGCCGGACGCCATTGGCTGGTGCGCTGGCGGCGGCCGCCGCCGGTGCGGTCCTGGCGCTGGGATCGCTGGCAGCGTTGGGTGGTCTCGCGGTGCCGATGGTGGCCGTGTCGCTGTGGGTCCTCGAGCCAGTTCTGACCCGGCGCCACCTGGTTCTGTTTGGTGTCTTCTCCGGCTCGTACTTGATCGTCGAGGGACCAACCCTCGCGTCACTAGCCGTGCTCGCGGCCGATTCGCACCGCTCCTTGTGGCCTGACCTGCAGTCGACGATACCCGACCAGTTAACGTATCGCGCCGGTTACCGCGAGGCGGCTCTGGTGCTCCTCAAGGAGAACGCTGTCCTGTTGTCGTGCGTGTTCATCGTTTGGCTGCTCGACGAGTTTCGGAGTCGCTCGCTGACGGCGGTGCTCGTCGCCTGCACGGTGTTGTGGCTGGAGGTCGCGCTGTATGTCGACATCCGCGACCGCGTCCGATGGCTGGTCCCCGCCCTGGGCACCTTTCAGTTCGATCGATTCGGCTATTATTTTTTTCCCTATTTTGCGGCAGCGGGCGCCGGCTTGGCTCTGCACCGGTTGGGTGAGGTGGCCGGTGCCACTGCACCGGCGCTCCGCTTTCTGCGGCCGGTCGTGACGGTGCTCGCCGCGGCGGCTATAGGGTGGGGCGTGCTCGATCGATCCATCTCGATGAACGAGGCGCGCGAAGCGAGCCGGCAACGCGGCGACCATTACTCAGCATTTTTTGAGCGGCCCGAACTCGCGGCGCTGAAAGCGGCGACCACGCAGAGCGCGCCCTTCCGCGTCGCGACCTTTGCTGACAACAACTCCCTCTCGATGTCGAACGGCCTGGCCTGGCGCTACGGGTTTGAAAGCGCCGACGCCTATGTCAACCTTTACCCACTGGCCTACCACGAGTTTTGGGCCACCGTGATCGCTCCGACACTGGCGAGGCGCCAGGACTTGCGCGACTACTTTTATCAGTGGGGAAACCGTATCTATCTGTTCAGCCCGTACGCACAACTGGCGACGCGGCCGGTCTTCGAGACCAAGGAGCGAACCTTCGACCAGGTAGGCAATCTCGACCTGCTGGCCCTTGCCAACGTGAAGTTCATCCTGTCGGCGGAAGAACTGAAGGACCCTCGCTTGCGGCTCTGGCCGGGCTCTGCGGCACGCCCACCGATCGTCGGCGCCAGTGCGTCGGCCTCACCGTTGGCTGAACTCCGCATCTACGAGAACACTGCGTGGCTACCGCGCGCCTTTGTCAGCTCGACGTGGCGAGTGCTTCCGGCACCGGCCGACGTGCGGGCGGCGATGACCACCGCCGGCGTTGAACAACTCCGGACCACGGCCTACCTCGATGCGGACAGCGCTGTCGGCCTGGCGCCGCCGTCATCGAACGACCCGGGAAGCGCATCCGCTAGCTTCGTCCGCTACGAAGCGGACTCCATTGAGTTGGCGGTCGAAGCCGGACGGCCATCGATTCTCGTGGTCACGAACTCGCACAGCCGGTACTGGACAGCCACGGTCAACGGGGCTCCCCAGAAAGTGCTGCTGGTCGACGCTACATTTCAGGGCGTGGCGGTGCCTGCCGGCGCTAGTCGGGTCGTCCTTCAGTACGTGCCACCGTGGCGCGTCAGCGGATATGCACTGGCGCTCGGCGCCGGGGTGTGGGCAATCCTGGGCATGTTGTTGCTCCGCTTGCCGGTGTTCGTCATCGGCTTGCCGGTGTTCGTCATCGGCCGCCGTCAATTGGCGCTGGCGATCACGGGCGGCGTAGCCCTCGTCCTTGTGGCCATTGCCGCCACACGGCCGGCGGCAGCGGCGGCACCCTGGTTCGATGCGAAGTGGGATCTTCGCCAAGCGATTGTCGTGCGGGGTCACAAGTTGACGGCATCTGCGGCCGACATACCCGTGCTGATCGAACGCCGGCCCGACGCCACCACGTTCTGGCAGCGAGTCGCCACCGACGGGCGCGACATCCGGTTTACCGACGATCAAGGCCGCGTGCTGCCGTACGAGCTCGAGCGCTTCGATCCGGAGCAACGTCACATGTCGGCGTGGGTGAGGGTGCCGGTCGTTCCCGCTCGCGGCGACGGCTGGATCTATCTCTATTACGGCAACCGTGACGCTGCGGCAGATGAGCGGCCTCAGGACGTCTGGAACGACGGCTACCGCGCCGTATGGCATTTGGACCAGAGTCGAACGACGAGTCCGCTCAGAGTCCACGACAGCACCCGGTATGGGCTGAGCGGCGACCTCGGAGCCACTCCACCGATTACAACTGGCGGACGGGTGGCGGGCGGGTTGTGGTTTAACGGCATCGACACCAAGATTCTTGTCGACGGGGCGGAGTCCTGGGAATTCGGCCTGAGCCCGTGGACGCTCGAGTTCTGGATTCGGTCGGCCGAACTCAAGAAGCGTAACTTCGGCCTGTTTGAGCGGGGGGACCCCGGCCAGTTTTCGTTCATGGTGCACAACCTCGACTTCCTGTATTTCGAACGGCAACAGGGGACGCGGTATTCCGTCGGGCACTGGCCCTATGCGGCACTGCCTGCCAATTCCTGGACGCACGTGACTGTCCGCCGGGACGGCCGGCTGATCAGCGTCGCGCTCAATGGAGAATTCGCGCCGGCCAGTGAGGGGCCGGCCGACTTCGCCGACCTTCAACTGCCCGGTCCGCTGCGGATCGGGGCCAGTTCATTCGGGAAGTTCGAAGGCGCCCTCGACGAAATCCGGGTGTCGGTTGGTCGGCAACGCACGGCCGAGTGGCTGCGCAGCTCGTACTGGGCGCAGATCGGCGAATTCGTGCGGTTTGACCGCGAAGAGCGGCGGGACGCCGTGTCGGCATCCGCTAGGAATTCAGTACCGTAGGCCTTCTGCTATACTCACCGTCGGTCGCATCTCGCCAGCACTTTTCAATGAAAGACTACCTGCCCTTCGGCCGCCCGAATTTCTCCGAAACCGAGATCGCGGCCGTCGGACGGATCATGCGCAGCGGCTGGGTCGGGATGGGACGGGAGACGATCCTGTTCGAACAGGAACTCGCCGCTGCGGTCGGTGCCAAGCACGTCGTTACGGTGAACTCGTGTACGTCAGCACTGCACTTAGCGTTGCTGATCTCAGGCGTGGGTTCCGGCGATGAAGTCATTTGCCCGAGCCTCACCTGGTGCAGCACTGCCAACGCCGCGCTCTACCTCGGCGCCACCCCGGTCTTCTGCGATATCGACCCTCACACCCTCTGCCTGACACCAGAGCTGGTGCTGGCCAGGATTACCCCCCGCACCAAGGCCGTGGTCGTCGTGCATTTCGGCGGCCGCGCGGTTGACGTCGCCGCGCTACGCGCGGCGCTGCCTCCCGGGATTCGGATTGTCGAAGACGCGGCGCACGCGCTTGGCGCGCGCTACCCGGACGGGCAACCGATCGGCTCGTCGGGGTCGCCGACCTGCTTCAGTTTCTACGCCAACAAGAATCTGTCCACGGCGGAAGGCGGCGCGGTCGCCCTGTTCGACGACGAGGCGGCCGACCGGATCCGGAGCTTTCGTCAGCACGGGTTGCCGGTCGACGCCTGGATGCGATTCACGCACGCGCAGTCGCTGCTGATGTCGAGCGCGCTTACCGAACTCGGCTACAAGATGAACTACACCGACCTCCAGGCGGCGATTGGGCGAGTCCAGCTCGCACGGCAGGCCGAGTTTGCGGAGACGCGACTCGCCGTCGCGCACCGCTACACCGAGGTGCTGGCCGCAACTGAGCCGCCGCTGACGCTGCAAGCCGGATGCACTGACCCCTCGCATGCCCGCCACCTCTTCGTGGTGCGGCTGCCGCCGCCGCTCAGCAGCCAGCGCGACGCTCTGATCGTCTCGATGCGAGCGAAAAACCTCGGCGTCTCGATTCACTACGCCCCTTTGCATCTGATGCCGCTCTACCGGGGCAACCTCCCGCCGGTCAGCCTGCCGGTGACCGAGCAGGTGGTGCGGGAGATCATGACCCTGCCGATCAGTGCCAGCATGACGCCCGATGATGCCGCCGAGGTCGCCGCCGAACTCAGGGCGCAAATGTCCTCGCTCGCGGTCGGGTGCGACCGATGAACTACGACTTCGGTGGCCGGCTCACCGCGGAGTTCCCCTCTCAGGTGATCGTTGACGCCACGGAGGTCTGCAATCTCGCCTGCGTCCACTGTCCTCATCCGGCGTTCAAGAAGTCCGAGCACTACTCGGGCCGCCAGCTCGATCCCGATCTCAATGCGCGGCTGGTCGATGAAGTCCGCGAGCGCGGCCAGGGCTTCACCCAGTACATTCGCTACACGGGCGAGGGCGAGCCGCTGATCCACCCACGCGGCTACCAGATGGTCGAATACGCGGCGCGCCGGTCGGGAGTCTTCGTGACCCTCACGACCAACGGCACGATCATGAACGAGAAGCGGACGAGACAGCTGCTCGATTCCGGCGTGCACCTGATCGACATCAGCCTCGACGCGTTGTCGCCCGAGGTCTACGCGCGGATCCGCGTCGGCGGCGATTTGACGGTGACGCGTGCCAACGTCCTGCGACTGATTGAGTGGGTGCGCAGCGCGAATGCCCCGACCAAGGTCGTGGTCAGCTTCATCGAGCAGCCCAGCAACCTGCACGAGGCCGCTGAATTCGAGCGCTTCTGGCGCGACAGCGGCGCCGCCGACGTCGTCATTCGCCGCCTGCACTCGGCGGCCGGCGCGGTGATCCCGATTGCCGATGTTCTCCGCGGCCAGCCGTCCAACGCCGGTCGCTACCCATGCCTCTACCCATGGGAACGCATCACGCTGAACCCGAGGGGCGAACTCGTATTCTGCCCGCAGGACTGGGTCCACGGCGCGGTGATTGCCGACTATCGGGAGACCACGATCTACGACATGTGGCGCGGCCCGTTTTACGCCGGCCTGCGACACGCCCACCAGGCCAACGCCTTCGACGGCCATCCATTCTGCGGGCAGTGTCCCGATTGGCAGGGGACGCGCTGGCCGGGGGAGGGACGCAGCTATGCGGACATGGTGGCGGATCTCAGACCACCGCGATGAACGCGACCAAGCGCGTCGTTATCAACCAGTCCAACTACATTCCGTGGAAGGGCTATTTCGATCTGATCCACGACGCCGACCTGTTCATCTTCTATGACGACGTCCAGTTCACGACGCGCGACTGGCGCAACCGCAACCTGATCAAGGGTCAAGCGGGCCCGCAGTGGCTGACGGTCCCGGTCGGGGCCGACCGTAACCGGCTCATTCAGGATGTCACCATCGACACTGACGCCTGGCAGGCCAAGCACTGGCGCACGCTCAAGCATGTCTACGGCAAAGCGCGTTGCTTCGAACAGTATCGTCCTTTTCTCGAGCATGTCTATCTCGAGCGCCGGTGGCAGCGACTGTCCGAATTGAACCGGTTCATGACCAGCACCATCGCGCGCGACTTCCTGGGCATTGCGACGCAGTTCGCCGACTCGTCGCAGATTCCCGCGGCCGGGCACGGCCAGGAGCGGATTCTCAGCCTGCTGGCGGCGGTCTCTGCCACCACCTACATCTCGGGGCCCGCGGGGCAGGCCTACCTGGATCCCGAACAGTTTCGTGAGCGCGGCATCGCGCTGGTTTGGAAGAACTACCAGGGCTATCCGGCATACTCGCAGGAATTTCCTCCTTTCGAACACGCGGTGAGCATTCTCGACCTGCTGTTCCGGGTCGGTCCGGATGCCCCTCGCTACATTTGGGGCTGGCGAGACGCAGCTGCGGAGGCCGACCGTGTCCGTCGAGCCTAACCGGACGGGAGCCACGTTGTCGGTCGTGGTCCCGATCTTCCAGAACGAGAGAAATCTCGAGGACACCATTCCCCGGCTGCTGGCCTTGCGCGAGCGTCTACAGGGGGTCGGAATGGAACTGGTGCTGGTCGATGATGGCTCGCGGGATCGGTCGCTCGAGATCGCCCGCGCTCACGCCGCCAGGAATCCCGGTGTGATTAAACTGATCAAGCTGACCCGGAATTTTGGCCAGACGGCGGCGATTCAGGCGGGGCTGCAGCATGCCACGGGCGATTGTGTCGGTATTATCTCCGCAGACCTCCAGGAACCACCGGAGCTGTTCGTCGAGATGGTCGCGGCGTGGGAACGCGGCGCGCGCTTTGTGATCGGTGAGCGGACGACGCGGGCGGAGGGCCGGTATCATCAGTGGTTCTCCAGTGTCTACTGGCGCCTGATTCGCCGCTATGCCTTCGATGACTTTCCGCAGATGGGCTACGACTTCTGCCTGCTGGACCGGCAAGTCGTCAACGACATCAACCGCATCAACGAAAAGAACTCGTCGATCTTCGTGCTGATCTACTGGCTCGGGTATCGCCCGGTTCGCATCCCGATCGGCCGGGCGATGCGGCGACAGGGGCGGTCCCAGTGGCGGTTGGGCAAGAAGATCAGTTTTACCGTCGACACGCTGATCGGCTTCACGTACGTGCCGGTCCGCCTGATCGCGGTGCTGAGTTTCTGCCTCGGCGGGCTGAGTTTTGCCTACCTGCTGTTTGCGCTGGCCAGCTGGTTTACGAAACGCGCAGCACCTCCCGGCTGGATGACGCAGATTGCGCTGCTCACCCTGCTCGGGGCCGTCATCTCGTTTGCGCTCGGCATCATCAGCGAGTACTTGCTGCGCATCCTGGACGAAGCACGCAAGCGGCCGCCCTTCGTGGTCGAAGACATCATCGAGTAGCGGCGACCATGTTGGAGTACATCGAGCGGCCGGCGTGCGTGTGTGGCGAATCGCTCTCCGAATCCGCCGCACAGATCCGCAAACGCGCCGCATGGGGTGAAATCCGGTTTCTCCAGTGCACCCGATGCGGAAGCTGGTGCCAGAACCCGCAAGTGGCTCCGGCGTCGCTCGCCCGGTGGTACGACTCCGATGACTACCAGGGTTCCGCCAGCCAACGCGGGGCCACCTACGCCCACTACCTCGACGACGAAGCGGAACGCCTGGTCGAAGCGGGGTCGCGTTACCGGCGAGACTTGGCCCGGTACCTCGCGAACGGCCCAGGCCACATTCTCGAGATCGGGTGCGCGACGGGCAGCATGCTGAGCGTGCTGAGCCAGGCGGGGCACCAGGTGACCGGGGTCGACATCTCGCAGCGTTTTGCCAACGACGCGCGCCGGCTGAATGGTCTCGACATCCAGGTGGGTGATTTCGCCGATGTCGACTTGCCCGAGGCAGCGTTCGACCTGGTGCTGTTGCTTGGGACCGCCTCGAATCTCTGGGATCTCTCAGGGTCGCTGACGCGGATCCGGCGACTCTTGAAAGAGCGGGGTGTGTTGATCCTGAACGTGCCCACCGCCGATTCGATGGTCGCGAGAATCTACGGCGGCCGGTCGTGGATGTTTGCGCCGAGCGCTTCGGTTTTCATGTCGCAAGCCGGCTGCCGGGCGGCGCTCGAGCGCGCCGGGTTTGTGATTGCCGAGGAACGAACGGATTGGCAGCAGCCCAGCATCCGAAAGGTCATGAAACACGCGGGCGCCGGCTGGCTGATCCCGCCGCTCGAACGCCTCGGCGCCGGCAAGATGGCGCTGCCGGTCGCGGTGCCTATTCCCGGAGTGAGGCTGGTCTGTGCCAGCCGCGCAGTCTGACACCGGCGCTACAGGACGCGCGTCACACGGGCGAGGGCCAGCGGGCAGGATTCAACAGGTCCGGCTCATGGGTCCGAAACGCCTCTGGGATCACCGGCGGTGGCCCCTCGCTCGCTTGAACAATCTCGGTCAACTGGGTCAGGCTGTCGACGCCGACCACTACTTTGCTGATTGGCGGCACCGACAGCGCGTCACGGATGCACGCCTCCACGGGCGTCAGCCCTGCTTCGTCCAACCAACCGTCGAGCGCTGCCCAGAGCGGCGCCCAGCGGTCGAACCGTGGCGGACGCTGGCCGTTCGCCATCAGCAACAGCCCTTGTAAGAACACCGATCTGACGTGCACTTCGGTCTGTTGATCCGCCAGGCGCTGCAGCCAGCCGGTCTCAATCATCCGCCGGTCCAGAAGGTTGAAGGGGGCCTGCACCAGGTCGAAGTGATAGACCGGGCAGAGCGCGTCCAGTTCAGACGGCCCGTAGATCGAGACACCGATTTTCTCGACCAGTCCGTCGGCCTTGAGTTGCTGCAGTGCCGCATACAGCTGGGGACCGTTGGCCGACAGCAACTGGTCTGGCCGGTGCAACAGCAAGCCGGCAAGACGCGGGATCCGCAACCG
>SXGR01570573.1_pt1 | contig 16575 bp, 13 predicted proteins | sample 3174711 | NCBI WGS metagenome assembly SXGR01 (sample SAMN11356860, study PRJNA531348) | freshwater metagenome | isolation source: freshwater sample F1-60 | place: China: Fuxian Lake, Yuxi | collected 2017-12-25
CGCGAGGTTTGGGCAAGACGTGTGCGTCGCCGACCGACATGGTGCTGGCGGAACGGCGCGCGGTGCAGCCGGACGTGCTCTTCGTCGGGCGCGAGCGGCTGGGGATCATTGGCGACGTGGTCAACGGGTCAGCCGATTTAGTGGCTGAGGTGATTTCGCCGGAATCGCGGCGGCGGGACCGTTTTGACAAACACGATCTCTACGAACAGGTAGTGTTCAAGAATACTGGGTGCTGGACCCAGAAGCGTCGACGGTGGAAGTATTTTATTTGGAGGACGGGAAATACCGGTTGGTCGGTCGTTGGCGTCCGGGAGAGACGGCGGTATCGCGGCTGCTGGCGGGTTTTTCGCTGCCGGTGGCGGGGATGTTTAGCGGGGAGTGAGCGGTGAATTTAGGTGATTGGACCGATTAGCTTACCGTCGATGCCGCCGACGGAGAGGTGCTTGATGAAGCCGAAGGAGAAGGCCCAGAGGAAGGAGACGAGGAGGAGGGGCATCGAGCTAAGTCGTGGCGGTTTTCTGTCGGAGCACCTCCACGATGAAGTAGGGGCCGGGCTCGCTGCCCAATGACTCCATTTTGAAGGCTAACTCAAGCGCGGCAGACGCGTCGTCTGGTAGGCAGTAGCGATTGATCGCGAATTTCTAGGCGAGTTGTTTGCAGTAAAGTGGAGAGCATCCGAATTCTGTGCCGAGAGGTCGGCAGACAACATCGTAACCGAGAGAGATGAAGGTTTCGTCAGGTGGTTCGACGTTCAGGTCTGGAATGGGAAAATCGGTCTGGATGGGTTCGTTGACCCGTATTGGAAACAATTGACAGGCGAAAAGTCTGAAACCCAATCTTTCGGTTTGCGGGACGACACTCCAGGCGAGATCGGGACTCGAAAAGAGCCAGAGATCATTGTGTCGCCAGAAGTTGATCCAGTGGGTTGGGCCCTTCGCGATACAGGCTGAGACACTGCACACTTCTTCAACACCAAGTGCTGCGGCCATGTCAGGGCACGGGCCGATCTGTCTTGGGGAAAATCCGATAAGGACGGCTTTGGTGTCCGGCATCATACCCGGAAAATCGCCCCCAGCCTTTTTCCCAGCAGCAGGCTCATGCCGATGATGGTGACGCCCAGAAAGACCATCGCCCAGACGCCGAGGGCGCTGGCAAGGAATTTGCCGTCGCCGAGCAAGGGAAAGAGTTCCATGATCGCTTTCGTGATGGGGTAATAAATTTGTTTTTGGGCGAGGATGAGGGAGTCACTCACCTCCAGCATCGCGAAGGCGAAGGCGAGGAGGCCGCCGGCGATGAGGTTGGCGGCAATGAGCGGGAGCGTAATTTTGACCAGCGATTTGAGGGGCGGGCAGCCGAGGTTTTGGGCGGCCTCTTCGAGGGTTTCGCTCGTCTGTTGGAAGCCAGCAACGACGGAGCGCACGACGTAGGGGAGGCGGCGGACGGAGTAGGCGATGATGAGCAGAAGCGTGGGATCGCGGACGGGGTTGAGGAACGAGAAGAATTTCCCTTCCTGAGACATCGCGAGGTAACCGAACGCGAGGACGAGGCCGGGGACGGCGAGCGGGAGCATTGCGAGGAAGTCGAGGATTTGGCGGCCGGCGAGTTTTGACCGGACGATGACGAAGGCGATGGCGATGCCGAGGACGAGGTCGATGAGCGTGGCGATACTCGCGAACTTTAGGCTGTTGGCGATGGCGGGGACGGTGAGGTCGTGGCCGAGGGCGAGGGCGAAGTTGTCGAGGGTGTAGGCTTGCGGGAGGAGGGTGCCATACCAGTCGCGCGAGGAGGCGACGAGGATCACGCCCAGGTGCGGGAGCACGGCGAGAAAGGTCACGCCGGCGAAAAGAGTGGTGCAGGCCCAGGCGGCGGGGCGGGGCAGGGCGCGCGGTCCGCCGGAGCTGGTGGCCTTGGCCATCATGGCGTGGCCGGCGCGGCCGAAGAGGCCTTTGCCGATGGCGTAGAGCGCGACGGAGGCGGCGAGCAGCACGGCGACGAGGGCGTAGGGGAACGGGTTGCCGCCAATATCTTTGAGGCCGTAGAAAATTTGGACGCTGGTGACCTGCGCGTAGTCGAAGACGAGGGGCGTGCCGAGTTCCGTGAAGGCCCAGATGAAGACGATGGTGCCGCCGGCGAAGAGGCCGGGCATAAAAAGAGGCAGCGTGATTTTCCGGAAACGGCGGAAGCCGGTGCAGCCGAGATTTTGCGCGGCCTCCTCCATCGCGGGGTCAATGTTGGCAAGGGCGGCGACGGCGTTGAGGTAAATGATGGGGTAGAGCGAGAGGGCCTCGACGATGGCGACGCCCCAGAATTGGTTTGTCGCAAACCAGTCGATCGTGGCACCGGGAGCGAGCAGGCCGAGCTGGCCGAGCAGGGCATTGAGCGCGCCGTATTGTCCGAATATTTGTTTAATGCCGATGGCGCCGACGAAGGGCGGTAGGATCATCGGGATCAGTACGAAGGAGCCAAGGAGACTTTTTAACGGGAAGCGGAAGCGGTCGCTGATGAAGGCGAGAGGCAGGGCGATGAAGAGGGCGAGTGCGGTGGCGGCGCAGGCGAGTAAAAAGGAATTGCGCAGGCCGCCGAGGTAAGTGGGGTCGGAGAGGAGCGCGGCGAGGTACGCGAACGTTAGGTGGCCGTCGGCGTCGACGAAGCCGCCTTTGAGGATTTGGAAAATCGGCCAGAGGAAAAACGCGGCGAAAAATACGGCGGTGAGAGCGAACACAAGCCGCGCAAACGACGGGGACATCGGAGCGCAGTCTGCGTGGCGGGCGAACGGGCGGGCAAGGGGGAAAGGCGCGGCGCGACGTAAGTTTTGGCTGGCTGCGCGGCGCGGCAATGGCGAACACTGCACGCCTACCTGATGAAGATCGCCTCACTCGTTTTGCCGTTAGCCACCCTTGCTGTCCGCCTCGCGGCCCAGGTCACCGAGACACCGGAGACCATCGCGCCCGGGAAATTTCTCGTACGGATGGACGCGATCTCACTCGCGTTTAACCGAGATGATTCGGGACCGAACAAGTTCAGTGTGTTGGGCTTGGCGACGACAATTTTGTCCACGGGTATCACGAAGGATGTGGATGCGCAGATTGGAATGCAGTTTTTCCTGCGGCAAACGTATGAGTTTCGCGGCGCGAGTGAGCGGAGGTCGGGATTGGGCGATGTGACGCTGCGGACGAAGTGGATGTATTGGCGCAACGCGCAGCTCGGGGCCGCGGCGGCGGTGATTCCCTATGTCAAGGTGCCGACGAGCACGGGAGGAGTCGGCAACGACCATGTGGAGGGCGGGGTGATTTTTCCGTGGGCGATGTCGCTCGGCGCGGGCACGGCGGCGGGTGCGATGGCGTCGTGGGACGTGGTGCGTAATGATGCCAACAACGGCTACGACTCACGGTGGTTGATGAGTGGATTTGTGCGGCAGCACATCGCCGGCCCACTGGGGGTGTATGCCGAAGCGACGTTGGGCGTCTCGTCGTCGACGTTATCCAGTTTTGCGGGCGGCATGGGCGCGGGCGCGACCTGGGATGTGTCGAAGCGTTTACAGTTCGACTACGGCGCAAGCCGCGGGCTTGGCAGCCGTGCGACGGATTGGCTACACGGGCTGCGGGTGCGGTGGTCGTTTTGATCCCGCCTTGGCCACGGCGCCGGTCTGATCCTCATTCGCTTTTAAGATGAGCGTCACCGGCAAGCAGGCCGCCGACAAAAGACCGGCCCGGGGACGGTCTTGAACGCAACGGGGAATTAAGTGAAGGACGGTCCGAGTCCGGTGATGCGTTTGCCGGAGATCTTTCCAGGACCGGCGTTTTCGCTGAGCCGTTTGATTTCCTCAAATTGTTTTTGCGTGATGAGCCGGCGGGGGATGCGTTTCTCGGCTTCGTAGACGAGGCGTTCCCGGTCCTCATCGCTGGGTGTGTGGGGTAGCCACGACGTGTGATGGCCCTGGTGGCGGGTCCACTCGATGTTGCCGCCATGGACATCGGCATTGATCTGATATTTTCCATCGACGGGATCGCGGTGCCACCAACCAAACGTGATACTCATGCGGGGAGTCAGATGGATTGCCGCGTCGGCCTGCAAGGAGGGACTCTGCGCAACGACAAATTAAAGTGCGCATGCGGCCACCGCCGCCCCGGTGAAAAATTCGCCGCCACGGGCTGCGATCCGCCGCACGGTCAGGAGAGTGGGGGATGACGTCGATGGTATGGCCACCGACGGACGGACAAAATGATCCGGTGTTGATGACGATGACGCCGGACCGAGTGACGCCATCGAAGAGCGGGCGGAGTTGCGCCAGGTGGCGAACGCGGTTCGCGCGGTCGCCAGTGTGGACGTCAAAAAAAGCGGATGAGCGGGCTGGGCGCGAGAGGGGTCTCGCGGACTATGCCGGGTGGGGCGGTGGGTAATCATCGCAAAGCGGTAGGTCGAGGTGAACGGGTGTGCGCGCTGGGCTTGTCGTGGGGGTGCTGGCTGTGTGAGTCTCCGCCATGCGGATGTGGAAATATTTTTGCGGCTGGCTGTTGGTCGTCGGTCTGGCGTGGGCTGATCAGGCAGCGGACGTAGCGCGGATTCACGTGGAGGTGATTGGCGGCAAGGAGCGGATTGACGCGTTGGTCGGGCTGCGCGCATCCGGCCATGTGTTGACGGGCGGAAAAAAAGTGCGGTTTACGATGATCGCCGCGAGACCGAACCGACTGCGGCTCGAGACGGGAGCGGAAGGGCGTTCGCTGGTGCAGGCGAGCGACGGGGTCGACGTTCCGTGGAAGTTTGACACGGGTGTTTGGCCGCCGCGCTACGAGCCGATGGGAGTGACGGAGGGGCGGGTCTTTGCCAGCGACGCGGAGTTCGACGATCCGCTGGTCGCGGGGGCGGCGCGCGGTTTTGTCTGCGACTACGCGGGTGAGCTGGAGGTGGCGGGCCGGAAGGTGGTGCGGATTTTGGTGACACGAAAGCTGACGGACACCTTTTCCCTGCTCGTGGATGCTGAGACGTATTTTATCGTGGCCCGGATCGAGCACCGGATCAGTGTGAGCGGGCGCAGGGTGGAGATCGTGACGCGCTACGAGGACTATCGGCCGGTCGACGGGGTGTTGGTGCCGCACAAGGTCGCGGTGCTGTCAGACGGAAAGATCATGCAGCATACCGTGATCGAAAATGTGGAGGCGAACCCGCCGGTGACGGCGGAGACATTTGTGCGACCGCAGACGGTGCCGAAGCAAAAACCATAGCGGACGGCGCGGGTTGACCCTGCTGGCGTGGAACCGGAGCGCGCAGGGCGGCTCGTGCAGAGGTCAGCGTGTGCTCCGTTGCCGCCAGCGAGATGCAGGCCGGGAGGGCGGCTCAAGCCTTTCATCAACGCCGAGAGGTCTTGAAAATCGGTCGGTGCGACGAACCTGAGCGGAGTGATGTGAGTGAGTGGACGAAAGACGGGGGCGCGCGGGCAATCCGGGGTTTCGCGGCTTGCCAGTGCGGAGCGCGTCGAATGGAGTCGTGGATATGGCTCTCTATGGATCGATCAACAACGTGCGGGCGCGGATCGCCCCACTGCCGGGTTTCGACGTCGCATGGGCGTATGCGGACGAGTTGCTGCGCGCGGGTTCGCCCACGGCGGACCGGGTGCGGGCGATCGCGGTCGGGCAGCGGCAGCGGACGGAACTCGGCGGCGGCGTGTTTGTGAGCGAAGAATGTTATCGGTCAAAGGCGCGGGCGGACGGTTTTTTCGAGTCGCACCGGAAGTTTATCGACGTGCAGATCATTCTCGAAGGAGTGGAGCTGATGGAAGTGGCGGAGCTGGCGACGATGACCATGCGGCAAGCTTACAACCCCGAGCGGGATTTGATCACTTACGAGGATAATCCGGATGCCTCGTGGCTACGGGTGTTTCCCGAGCAGGCCGCGGTTTTTTTCCCGACGGATGTGCACATGCCGCAGTTGGCGGTGCGCGAGCCCGGCGGTGTGGTGCGCAAGTGTGTGATCAAGGTCCCCGTAGCCTGAGGTTCGGAGTTTCGCGCGGTGGTGGCAGACCGCCGCAGCGAATCAAGCGGATGAACTACCGACACAATTTTCACGCTGGAAATTTTGCGGATGTGATGAAGCATGCCCTGCTAATTCGGCTCGTGCGGGCCATGCAGAAAAAAGAAAAAGGTTTTCTCTATCTCGATACGCACGCGGGGCGCGGCGGTTATAATCTCACGACGGCGGCCACCGGCGACTCGCTCGCACGGCAACCGGAATGGCCGGATGGCGTAGGGCGCTTGGTGGGCCGCGCAGATTTACCGGAGTCCGTAGCGGACTATCTGGCGGTGGCCCGGAGATTTGACATGAGCCGGCGCGCGGGGGCGGACACGAACAACCACGAGGCGCTGAAATTTTATCCGGGCTCGCCGTGGTTCGTGCGGGAGCTGGCCCGGCCGCAAGATCGCCTCGTGCTCTGCGAGCGGCAGCCGGACGAGTGCGCAGCGTTAAGGGAAGCGTTTCAGTTTTCACCGGGCACGAAGGTGCAGGACATGGACGGCTACGTGGCGGTCCGCGCGCTGCTGCCGCCGCCGGAGCGACGCGCGCTGGTGTTGATCGATCCGCCGTTTGAGGCGCAGAACGAGTTTGCGCAGGTTGCGAGAGCGCTGAGCGAAGGATTGCGTCGGTTTCCCAGCGCGGTGTTGGCGGTGTGGTATCCACTGACGGAGCGGGCGCGAGTGAAGGATTTTTTTGTGGACCTGCGAGCACTGCGTCCGCCGCCGACACTCGCGGCGGAACTGATGATCGCGGGTGACGGCAGCACGATGAAACTGAAGGGCTGCGGACTCGTGGTGGTTAACCCGCCGTGGCAATTTGAGCGCGAAGCCGAGCCAATGCTGAGTTTTTTGAGTGAGGCGCTGGCGCAGGCACGGGGCGGCGGCGGGCGCGTGACGTGGCTGGTGGGCGAACGAGAACGCTGATGAGTGAGGAGATGATGAGTGCGACGTCCGCGGGATCGGCTGGGCGGCATCAAAGTCGGTCGCGCGCCCAGTAATCGTTCTCTTTCCTCTTTCTCTTAATCTTGCTCTCCGGCCGACAAGCCTCTCCGAGCCGGAGTCCTGACGCATGAGAAGGATAAAGAGAAAGAGGAAAGATTGGCGGAACGACTTTGACACTGTCCCGAGGATAGGCCGTTGAGCGAGGTTTTGACATGAAGTGCGGGGCGCGCACGCTTTGAGTATGCAATCTGTCGCAACCGAGCTCGTCACGGTGGCCGACTATCGGGCGATGCCCGAGGGGCCGCCGTACCACCAATTGATCGAGGGAGAACTTTTCATGGCACCATCACCGAGCAGTTTTCATCAGGATGTCGTGGGGAATATTTATTTTTTGCTCCGGCACCATGTCATGAAACATCGCCTGGGAAAAGTCTGCATCGCTCCGCTCGACGTCTACTTAGCGGAGACCAGCGTGGTTCAGCCGGATGTTTTTTTTCTAACCAACGCCAGCTTACCGCTGCTTGAGTCCGATGGTGTGCATGGTGCGCCGGATTTGGTGATCGAGATCGTGTCGCCGTCGAATGGCTGGTTGGATAAGAAGCGCAAGCGGCCGATTTATGCGCAGTGCGGCGTGAAGGAGTTGTGGCTGGTTGATCCGGCGATGGAGCTGATCCATCGCTATGATTTTACGATCGATGTCGCGAAGCCGGTGCGGATCGTGGACAGCGAGGAGAGTTTCGAGACGCCGCTCGTGCCCGGATTAATGATCAACGCGGTCGACGTATTTCAGCGTTAGGCTCGTGGGGTGTGGCTCTAGGCCGCGCAAGTGAGTGGGGCGAGCCGACGCGGGGCCGTCGGAGAAACGAGGGCCGCGTTACGCGAATTTTTGGCGGACGACGAGGAAGAGGACCGCGCTGGCGATGAGGTCGGTGAGGCCGGCGGCGAGACGGAGCGGGAGCGGGAGACGCGTGAGGAAGGCGAGCACGACGATGCCACCGAAGGCGAGCACGGTCGCGAGGATGAGCATTTGTTTGCGAAGGCGAACGCGCTTGGCGGGATCAGACGCAGGCGTGCTGGCGGGATTTGAGGAGGGATCGGGCATCGAGGGATGTGGGCGCGGTCGACAGGTCGGAGGCCTGACCCTATTTCGCCAAGGGGAGGAGCAGGCGCATCGTCGTCCCTGCGGCGCTCGTCGAGAGGAGCAGGATGTCGCCGTGGTGCGACAGGAGAATGCGTTTCGCAATCGCGAGGCCGAGGCCAGTGCCGTCGGGTCGGCCCGAGAGAAACGAATCGAAGATGCGCTCGCGGATGGGCTCCGGAATCCCGGTGCCGGTGTCGGTGAGGTCGAGAATCGCGAAGTGGGCAGCGGTCGGGCTGTCAGTCCTAGCTGTGAGCGTGATCGTGCCGCCATCCGGCATGGCTTGCGTGGCGTTGATCAGCAGGTTGAGGAGGACCTGCTGGATTTGGCCTTTGTGCGCTTCGATGAAGAGCGGGCCTGCCGGTGGTTCGAAACAGAGCAACACCTTACTTTGCGCGAGCTTGAGCCGCACGAGCACGAGGGTGTCGTCGACGATGTCGGCGAGCGACCAACGCGAGTGTAGGCTGGTCGGGGCCTTGGCGAAACCGAGCACGCGGGTGACGATGGACTCGAGCTGATCGAGTTTTTCGCCGATGACGCGCATGTCGGTGCGACGCGGGTCGCCCGCGGGGAAGTCGAGATCGAGGCCGCCGTGGAGGAGCTTGAGGACGGTGAGGGGATTACGGATCTCGTGCGCAATCTCGGCGGCGAGGAGACCGAGGGTGGTGAGGCGTTCGTTTTTCCGGAGCACATCTTCGCGTTTGAAAATCCGTGCGTAGAGCCGCGCGTTTTGCAGGGCGACGGCACCGAGGCCGGCGAGAGCGGCGCAGAGGCGCTTCTCATCGTTGTCGAAGCGATGCGGGCGGTCGGTGAACACCGCGAGGACGGCGAGCACTTCGCCCTCGAACAGCAGCGGGCTCACGAGCACGGAGCGGAGCGAGGGATCGCGGGGAATATCAGTGAGGTCGATGAATTCGCGTGATTGAACGTCGACAAACGAAACCTGCCGTTGGGTGCGGATCGAGGCGCCCACAAGGCAGGCGTTGAGGGGATGGTGGCCACTCGGGAGCGGCGTGATGGTGCCACTCGTCAACGAGGCGCATTGCACCGAATCCGTGGTGGCCTCGTGGAAATAGAGGGCGGCGGCGCGGGCCTGCATCATGTGGCGCGCTTCGCGAGTCAGGGAGTCGAGCAGATCCTGTTGTTCAAATTTCGTGACGAGGGATTGGCCGACGGTGACGAGGGATTCGAGCTGGCGGGCTTTGTTGCGGAGGTGCCCGAGTGCCCAGAGACGTTGCATCACGCGGGCGGCCTCGGCGGCGAGGGTTTCGAGCTGGGTGAGGTCGGCGGACGTGAACCCCGCGAGCTCGTCGCTCTCGAGGTCGATGACGCCGATTACGTGGTCGCCGTCCATAATGGGTGCTGCCATTTCGCAACGACATGCGGGCCGGACGGCGATGTAGCGCGGCTCTAGGGAGACGTCGGGTGCGAGGAGCGAGCGATGGTTGAGCACACACCAGCCGGTGATGCCGTGGCCGAGCTTGATGGCGGAATAACCGACTCCCGTGGGCAAGCCGGTTTGGACTTCGGTTTCAAGGCGGGCCGTATCCGGGCTGAGCAGCGCGATGGAGCCGGCGTTGGCGCGAAACGTGGCGACGAAGAGATCGAGCATTTCGCGCAGGGCGACTTGGGGATCGTCGACGCGCGTGGCGAGCGCGGCCACGCGGTAAAGCGCCGGTAGAAGGTTGGCGTCGGGCATCGCGTCCATGGGGCGAGTCGGCTCAGCGCACGCGGGGTGCGCAAGGTAGCGAGCCGCGACGGGTTTATGTTCCGCTCGCCGGAGCGGTCGGAGCCTGTGCGGGGGAGATCACCTCGGTCATGGCATCGCGTAGGGCGACGAGGCGCTCGGGGCTGTCGACGGGTTGGTGATTGGCGCTCTCGATGTAAAACGTGTCGATCGCGACGCCGCGTTCGGTCCCGATGCGGGCGAACGTGATGTCGAAGGCGTGATCGCAGATGATCTTCGCGAGCCGATAGAGGAGACCGATCTGATCGCGCGCCTGGATTTCCACGATGGTGCGCTGCATCGAGAGCTCATGATAAACATCCACGGTGGGAGGAAACGAGCTGTGCAAAGTTTCTCCGGTCGACGAGGCGAGGTAGCGCGTCGAAGCGATTTTTTTGGCCTGCGCGGCGATGTCGGGGAGCAAGTCGCGGTTGGCCACGAGCGCTTCCTCGATGGTGCGGGCGAATTTCTCCTGGGCGGCGGCACTTTGCACGACGCCCCGGCCGGGCTCGACGACGTAGAAGGTGTCGATCGCGATGTGGTCGGTGCGGGAAATGACCTTTGAGCCGAGGATACTCAGGCCCGCGACGCTGAAGGCACCGGCTAGTTTGTAGAAGAGGCCGGCGCGATCCCACGTCACGACGTTGACGACGGTGAGCGAGCGGTTGAGGTCGTCTTTCCATTCGATGACAGGTTTCAACGAGCCGACGGAATCGGCAGTCGTGATCGACTGAAAGAGCCGGTTGACCATCTGAATATGCAGGGCGATCTCGGCGGAGTCCGTGTGGACGAAATAGCGGTCGGGGAGGAGGCCGAAGTGCGCGTTGATCTCGTCCGCACTGATACCGGGGATAGTTTGCGCGATGAGTGCCTGATGGGTCATTTTTTTCTTTTCCTGATGGCTGGCGTCGAGCGCCGCGCCAAGTTTAAGTCGCTCAAGGGTGGAGCGGTAGAGGGTCGTGTGCAACGTGTCCTTGTAACTATTCCACAAGTCCACGGCGGTGCCGCGGGCGTCGCAGAACGTATGAACATAAAGGTGCCGCAAGCGCTCGGTGTCGCCGACGAGTTCGGCAAAGGAAGCGGAGGTCTGAGGGTCATCGACATCTCGCTTCTGCCAGAAGCGTGCCATCGCGAGATGATTTTTGATCGTGAACAACACGAGCTCGCGGCCCTCGGTCGAAACGCCGAAACGTTCCAGCAAGGGACCGGCGAGGCGGACGCCGCTCTCGGAATGGCCTTGGATGGCTTCGGCCTTGCCGATGTCGTGGAGCAAGAGCGTGAGATACAGCAGCGCCGGATCGCCGCTCTCATGGAGGGCGGCGCGATACTTGAGCGTGATGGGTTCGGCCTCGGTGAAGACGCGGTCGAGCTCGCGGATCGCGCTGAGCGTATGCACATCGGCGGTGTAACGATGGTAATACTCGTGCTGGACCAAGCAGGTAAGGCCGTCGAATTCCGGGATGAAACGGCCCAGCACACCCAGCTCGTGCATCCGGGCGAGGGCGGGATGGACCGCGCCGACTTCGGAGAGGATGGCACGGAAACAGATGCCGGCGTCGGCCGAACGCGCGACTTCGGGTGTCAGGCGCGGGAGCTCGGCGCGGACGAGCTGCGCGAGATGAAAATCGAGCGTGGCGTCGAGTTGCTGGCTGTGGCGAAACACCCGCAGGAGGCGCACGGGATCCGTGCTGAAGACATTGGGATTCTCCGCGGCGAGTTCCCGGCCGCGGAGGACGAAACCATCGAGGCGTTTGGAACGGGTGAAACGCGTCGCGCGGAGCCGTTCGCGAAAGGACACGCCGCCCTCGCCGTTGGCACCGCCGCGGCCGATGCTCAGCGCGAGCCGATCTTCGACGAGCTTCGACACCCGGAACACCGCCTGCGCCGCGCGGTAATAATCCTGCATGAAGTGCTCCACCCGGGGCAGCATTTCGACCTCGGTGTAACCGAGGTTTTGCGCGATGCGCGGCTGGAGATCGAGATTCATGACATCCGTCGCGCGGGTGCTCATGAAATGGAGGTCGTTGCGGACGCGCAGGAGGAAGTCGTAGCCCCGGCGGAACGTCGCGAGGTCCTCGGCGCGCAGGTAGTTTTGCGCGGCGAGCTCGTCGATGGAAATGATGCCCAGCTTCACGCGGGCCATCCACACGGCGTTCTGGTAGTCGCGGAGGCCACCGACGCCATTCTTGATGTCAGGTTCCTGATTGAAAACGGTGTTGGCAAATTTCGCGCGGCGGCTCGTCTGGTCGTCCAGTCGCGCGGCGATGTAGCCCTTGGGGTCTTCGCTGACGTAGTAGCTGCGGTAGGCCTGCGAAAACGTATCGTAGAGTTTCGCTGAGCCAGCGATGAGCCGCGCTTCGAGGAGGGCAGTCTTCGATTGGATTTCCCGGCGGGCTTCGTCGAAGGCTTCGTCGATCGTGCGGGTGGAGTGGCCGACCTTCAGCCCGCAATCCCAGAGAATGTAGAGGATTTCGTTAGTGAGATGTGCCTGGAGGGGCTTGGCGGCGGCCGGCTTCGTCTTCGTTGGGAAGAGAAACATCACGTCGATATCACTGAGGGGGCTGAGCTCGCCGCGCCCGTAGCCACCGAGTGCCAAGAGGGCCACCGGGGCAGGCAAGGGGCCGACGTTGTGCGCGTAGGCTTCAATCGCGTAGTTAAAAAGGTGAGTGAGCAGGGCGTCGATCAGTGCGGCGCGATTGTGGGTCGTGGCGAGGCCGGTGGCCCCGGCTTCGTGGCGGGCGCGCAGGGCGGCGGTTTCGACCTTCAGGAATTCCTTACAGGCGGCCAGTCGCGTCGGGACGGGCACTTCGCCGCTGAAGCGGAGCCTGTCGGTGGCGGGTGGCGGAGGGAGTGCAGGCATGAGGAAAGCGGGGAATAAGCAATAACCGGCAACCATTAGGCAATCTCCCAATCACGGTGCCGCACGCCACGCTTGCATCGTTCCCTGGCCCACGGTTTTCTCGTTGGTTCCTAACCTGAACCGACCTATGGCCGAGATCACCAAGAGCTACGAATCCCGCGACGTTGAGAAAAAATGGTATGCCGCTTGGCAGGCCGCGAATACCTTTGCCGGTCGGGTTACCCCGGGCAAGGAGCCCTACTCGATCGTGATCCCGCCCCCGAATGTCACGGGAGTGCTGACCATGGGACACGTGCTCAACAACACGATCCAGGATGTTTTGATCCGCCGCGCGCGCCTTGAGGGCAAGTCGGCCCTCTGGTTACCTGGCACCGACCACGCTGGCATCGCGACGCAGAACGTCGTCGAGCGTCAGCTCCGGCAAACCGAAAAAAAAACTCGCCGCGACCTCGGTCGCGAAAAATTTCTCGAAAGAGTCTGGTCCTGGCGCGACGAAAAAGGCGGAAAGATTCTCGAACAACTCCGCGCGCTCGGCACCTCGTGCGACTGGGAGCGTACGCAGTTTACGATGGACCCGCACTACTCGCAGGCGGTGCTCACGGCGTTTGTTGATCTCTTCGGCAAAGGGAATATTTACCGCGGCAAGCGGATGGTGAATTGGTGTCCCGTCTCGCAGACTGCGCTCTCGGACGAAGAGGTGAACATGAAGCCAGTGAACGGCTCGATCTACCGGGTGCGCTACGAGCGGACGGATGCGCCGGGGGTGTTCGTCGAGGTCAAGACCACGCGGCCCGAGACGATTCCGGGAGACGTCGCCATCGCGGTGCATCCCGAGGACGCGCGATACGCCGGGTGGATTGGAAAAACTGTGCGTCGCGCCCTCGGGCCGGCGGCGGAAATCCCGATTATTGGCGATGCGGCGGTCGACCAAGCGTTCGGCACCGGCGCGCTGAAGATCACTCCGGCGCACGACAAGGTCGATTTTGAGATCGGCCAGCGCCACCAACTTCCGATCATCGACGTGCTTGCGGCGGATGGAAAACTCAACGCGTTTGCCGGCCCCGAGCTCGCCGGACTCGACCGTTTCGCCGGTCGCAAGAAAGCCGTCGAGTTGCTCAGCGCGAGCGGTGCCCTCGTCGCCGAAGAACCCTACGCGAACAACGTCGGCTACTCCGAGCGCGCCGATGTGCCGATCGAGCCGCGACTCACGTGGCAGTGGTGGCTGCGTTACCCGCGAGTCGCAGAGGCCAAGACGGCGGTGCGCGACGGCCACATCCAGTTTCACCCGGAACGTTGGAGCAAAGTTTACCTGCACTGGCTTGAGAACATCCAAGATTGGTGCATCAGCCGTCAGTTATGGTGGGGGCACCGCATTCCGGTTTGGTATCGGAACGGCCTCGACAGAGAGAAACTCACGGAGGCCGATCTTCGCGATGCGACGAAAGTCCACGTCTCGCTCACCGGTCCGGCCGATCCGGAAAACTGGACGCAAGAGGACGATGTGCTCGACACGTGGGCGTCATCATGGCTTTGGCCCTTCGCGACGATGGGCTGGCCCGACGAGGACGAGATGAAGGCGCAGGGCCTCGATTATTTTTACCCGACGACCACGCTCGTGACGGGGCCGGACATTATCTTTTTCTGGGTCGCGCGCATGATTATGGCCGGACTTGAGTTTATGCGTCCAGGTGAAGCGCTGGAACGGCGCATTCCGTTCAAGCATGTTTACTTCACCGGCATCATTCGCGACCAGCAGGGCCGCAAGATGTCGAAGTCCCTCGGTAACTCGCCCGACCCGCTCGATCTCATCACTGCCTACGGTGCTGATGGCCTGCGCTTCGGCATCGTGTCGATCGCGCCGCAAGGGCAGGATATCCGCTTCCAAGAAGACCGCATCGAGAGCGGTAAGAATTTTTGTAACAAGCTGTGGAATGCGTGTCGGTTCCGCCAGATGAGTGGCGAGGCGGGGGATAACGCTTCGCTCTCGACGATTTTGGCGCGCCTCTCGCCGGAGAAATTTGACGCGGACGACCACGCCATTCTTCAGCGCCTGCTCGCGACGACGCGCGAGGTGGAACGGTGTTTCGTTGAATTCGAATTCAGTGCGGCGGTGCAGGCCCTCTACGGCTTTTTCTGGAACGATTTTTGTGACTGGTATGTGGAAGTCTCGAAGTCGAAACTCCAAGAGGCGGACACCAAGGGCACCTGTCTCGCAATCCAAGATATGGTCCTGCGCCAGACGTTGCTGCTGTTGCACCCCTTCATCCCCTTTATTACCGAGGAACTGTGGCACCAACTCGGCTACGGACCCGAGGGCAGCTTCATCGAGGACTTTCAGATCAGCAACGCCTCGCAGATCGCCGACGCCGCGGGGTTGCACGGCGTCGTGCTGAACGCTGCGGCTGCCGCCACGATCGAGACGCTCAAGGAACTCGTTTCGAAAGCGCGCGCGCTCAAAGCCGACCACAACCTCGCGAGCCGGCGTGACGTGAAATTTTTCCTCACTACAGCCGACCGCGAGTGGCAAACGGTCGAAGGCAACCTCGCAAAGCTCACGCGGATGTGCGGCGCGGCGAGCCTCGAGCGCCGCGAGCAAGTCGACGGCGCGCCGGCTGTGGTGACCGTGCTCGGCACGCTCTATCTGGATCTCGCGAGCACGGTCGATGCCGGGGCCGAGAAAGTGCGCCTATCCAAAGAACTCGACCAACTCTCGAAGCACATTGCCGGCACCGAGGCGCGCTTGTCCAACGAGGCCTTCGTCAGCAAAGCCCCGCCCGCCGTCCTCGACGGTGCGCGCAAGCAACTCGCCGAGCAAAAGGCGAAGCGTGGGGAGCTGGAGCGGCTGTTGAAATCGCTGGTGGGTGAACCCGGGAGCACGGGCGTCACGCCGGCAACCGCTTCCTGACCGGCTCTACGCCGCAGATACCGTTCGGGCCATGAAGTCTTTTGGGGGCCGTTGGGGCAACCGTCTCGCCCTGCGCATTCCTCGCGACATCGCGCCCAGAACCCGCCTGACTGCAGAGGTGGATGTCGAGCTCGTAACCAAGGCTGATCGTTTTTTTGTGCGCTGGAGTGCGCCCCACTGCGATTTGTCCGGGCGTCTGGCTGGCCTGCGCCCCAGTAATCGCCCCAGGAGATCGCGATGGGACCAGCGTTGGGCGAAGAGCTGTGATGAGATGAAAAATCGCGGGCCCGAGCGGGGCGATTGGGAAGACGCGGAGGGATGGCCCGCCGACGCGGCGAAGCGGCGGGAGCGCGGCGCGGTCGATTTTATCCAAGTCGCGGCTAAAATATTCCATCGCCGAGGCTTGCCCGCCTTGCGGCGCCACCGGTAAGCTCCGCGTCCCCTTTCATGAAAAAAGCTCTTATCACCGGCATCACGGGTCAGGACGGATCGTATCTCGCCGAGCTGTTGCTTGCCAAAGGTTACGAGGTCCATGGCGTGATCCGCCGCGCCTCGACGTTCAATACGAGCCGCATCGATCACCTCTACCGTGACCCGCACATCATCGGGGTGAAACTCCACCTCCACTACGGCGACCTCGCCGATTCCGTGCAGATGGTAAAACTCCTTTACCAGCTTCAGCCGGATGAGATCTATAACTTAGGCGCGCAGTCGCACGTGCGCGTCTCGTTCGATATTCCGGAATATACGGGCGATGTCGTGGGCCTCGGCGCGGTGCGCATCCTTGAGGCGATCCGCGAGGCCGGCCTGATGAAGAAGTGCCGGTTCTACCAAGCCTCCTCGTCTGAGATATATGGCAAGGTCCAGGAGGTTCCCCAGACGGAGACGACGCCATTCTGGCCGAGGTCACCCTACGGTTGCGCGAAGATGTATGCCTACTGGCTCACGGTGAACTACCGTGAGAGTTACCATCTCCACGCGTCCAACGGCATTCTGTTC
>SXGR01642425.1_pt1 | contig 16571 bp, 14 predicted proteins | sample 3174711 | NCBI WGS metagenome assembly SXGR01 (sample SAMN11356860, study PRJNA531348) | freshwater metagenome | isolation source: freshwater sample F1-60 | place: China: Fuxian Lake, Yuxi | collected 2017-12-25
CACGAGAAAACCCATTTCATCGTGCGAGGTGAGCGGCACGCGCGTGCCGAAATCTCCCTTAGCGACGGCGCGCGTGCCCGCCATCAGATCTTGTACGGGCTTGAACAACACCTCGGCCGAGTAGATCGCGCCGTAAACTGCTGCCGGGTCTGACCGGTCAGGATGCCGACATGGTCGATCGCTCGACCCACACCATCGTGCAGCAGGTCGAATCGATGAAGCAGATGGTCAACGATTTCAGCGAGTACGCGCGGGCACCGGCGCTGCAGCTGGGCGCCTTCGATTTCAACCTGCTGGTCGCCGAGGTCACCGATCTCTATCGCGCGCAGGAGGCGGGTATCGAGATCGTCACCCGTCTCGACCCGGCGCTCGGCATGGTCGAGGCCGATCGCTCGCGAGTGCGGCAGGTGCTGAACAATTTGCTGACCAATGCCTTCGAGGCGCTCGAAGGGCTGCGCCCCGCCCGAATCGAGTTGCAGACGGCGCTACGCGAGGTCGAGGGGCAACCTGCCGTCGAATTGACCGTGGCCGACACCGGCCCGGGGTTCCAGAGCGAGCTGATCGGGCGTATTTTCGACCCCTACGTGACCACGAAACCGCGTGGCACGGGCTTGGGCCTCGCCATCGTCAAGAAGATCGTCGACGACCACGGCGGACGGATCGAGGCCGAGAATCGGCGCGCGGGCGGAGCCCTCGTCCGTGTTATGTTGCCAATGCGGGGTCGGTCTAGGTCGGTGACGGCGCGAGCTGCACGACCGGAGTCGAGGAGGGGGTGGGTATGAGTGCTGCAAGCATTCTGGTGGTCGATGACGAGGCGGACATCCGCAGTCTTGTCAAAGAAATACTCAGTGAAGAAGGCTATCAGGTGGAGGTCGCGAGCAGCGGCGCCGAGGCGCGCAGCTTGCGCCAACAGCAGCAGCCCGATCTGATCCTTCTCGACATCTGGATGCCCGATGTCGACGGCATCACCTTGCTGCGCGAATGGTCGGCGACGACGCAGGACGGTTGCCCGGTCGTGATGATGTCCGGGCACGGTACGGTCGAAACCGCCGTCGAGGCGACGCGTCTCGGCGCAGTCGATTTCGTCGAAAAACCGTTGTCGATTGCCAAATTGCTGCGGACGGTCGAGCGCGGTCTCGAGGGCGCATGCAGTCGCCGCGCCGCCGGCCGATTGCTCGCCGCCGGCATCACCATACCGGTCGGTAAAAGTCGGCAAATGCAGCAACTCCGCAGCGAGCTCACGCGCGTTGCCGCGGGTAATGCGCCAGTTTTACTGCAGGGCGAGTACGGTTCCGGATGCGAGGCGTTTGCGCGCTTTTTGCACGATCACAGCCCACGGGCGGCCAAGCCTTTCGTCGTGGTGGTGGCGAGCGCCCTACGCGAGTCCGACGCCGAAGCGATGCTGTTCGGTCGCGTCGGTGACGATGCCACCGCCGGGCTACTCGAGCAGGCGGGGGACGGTACGCTCTTCATCAATGAATTGGGCGATCTGTCCGCTACCGCACAGCGTTGTCTGCAAGGCATGCTCGAAAGTGGTAGCTTCATGCAGCTCGGCGAGACCAAGGCTCGACCGCTGCGTGCGCGGCTCGTTTCCTCGGCTCAGCCCGACCTCGGAGTCGGTGGTGGCAACGGCGTGCGACGCGATCTGCTGGCGCATCTCAACGTGGTGGTTGCGCGCGTGCCGCCGCTGCGGGAATACGCCGAAGACGTTCCCAATTTGCTGCGACATTACGTCGATCGATTGGTCGATGCCGAGGGCCTGAAGTTTCGGCGCTTCGGCATGGCGGCACAAAATCGCCTGCGCAACTACCCATGGCCCGGTAACGTTCAGGAGCTGCGCTCGATGGTGCGGCGGCTGCTCACGCAAGCTGGCAGCGAAGAAATCACCCTCGAAGAAATCGAGCACGAACTCGCGCAGGCTGCGCCGCCTGGCGAGACCCTGGTCAAGCAAGATCTTCTCGCCCTCGGTCTGCGGGAAGCGCGCGAGAATTTCGAGCGCGCTTATCTGCAGCAGCAGTTGTTGTTGTGTCACGGCAAGGTGGGGCAACTCGCCAAGCGCGTCGGCATGGAGCGCACCCACCTCTATCGCAAGTTGCGGGCGCTGGGCGTCGATTTTCGGAGCGTCGCCGACGGCGGCGACGCCTAATCGCCGACGCGGATCACTACCACGTCGATGTCAGCGCGCTGCAAGGTAGCGCGATAACGATTGAGCTCGCCCAAATCGTTGATCGGACCGACACGCAGGCGATGAAAGACGTCGTTGTCGATAGCCACTCGCTGCACGATGGAACGCACGCCGAGACGAAGCAGCTTGGTCTGTAGTTGCTCCGCCTCCGGCAGACTTTTGAACACCCCAGGTTGCAGCACGTACACACCCGGACGCACGATGGGCGCGCTCGGCAGATTGGGCGCCGGTGCGTTCGGGTCCGTTTCAGGGACGACCACTTCGCTGCGCGGCAGCATGTCGTAGAAGCCGTACTTTGGCGGTGGCTCCTCGGCTTCGGTGCCGACGGACTCGCGACGTATCACCTGCGGTTTCGGCTGCGAAGACTCGGCTGCATCGGCGGCTTGTCGCAAGGCTTGCTGCTGCCAAAGAAAAACTCCGGTCGCCACCATGAGCCCTAGCCCCAACCCCGTAAAAAATTCGCGGTTGAAATGAAACTCGGTGCGACTGCGCTTCCCGGCACGCTTGAAGTCGCGACCGATCGGCGTCGTGCTCACATCGACTCCGGTGCCGAGACGCCGAGCACGGCGAGACCATTATGCAGCACTTGCTGCACGGCGAGCAACGCGTAGAGGCGCGCGCTGCGCAGCGCATCGTCCGCGACCAAAATTCGCTCGGCGTTGTAGAACGCGTGCAGCGTGGCGGCCAGTTCGCGCAGATAGTGCACGAGCGCATGCGGCGCACGCTGGGCTGCGGCCTGACTTACGACCTCGGGATAGCGGGATAGTGCAGAGAGCATGGCCTCGGCTTGCGCGCCCGCGAGCAGCGTCGCGCCCTGCGACAGCATGATCTGCCGTGCTTGCGTCGCGTCGTAGGCAATACCGCGTCCCGCCAGTTCCTTCATGACGCTGGCGACGCGTGCGTGGGCATACTGGATGTAGAAAACCGGGTTTTCATTGGTCTTCGATTTGGCAAGCTCGAGATCGAAATCGAGCGATTGATCGTTGCTGCGCATCAAGTAGAAAATTCGGCAGGCATCGTTGCCCACTTCCTCGCGCAATTGGCGTAGCGTGATGAAGTTCGCTTCGCGCTTGCCCATCGACATCTTCACGCCATTGCGGAAAAGCGCCACCAGCTGGATGAGTGGTGCCTCGAGACACTCACCGGGATGTCCGAAAGCCTGCAGCCCGCCACGTACCCGCGTGACGTAGCCGTGATGATCTGCACCCAGCACGTCGATGAGCACGTCGAAACCGCGCTTGCGCTTGTCGAGGTGATAGGTGATGTCCGACGCAAAATAGGTTTTCACGCCGTTCTCGCGTATCACCACCCGATCTTCGGCATCGCCGAATTGGGTGGCCTTGAACCAGGTGGCGCCGTCCTTGACGTACAGCAGATCACGCTCGCGCAAGCGCTGCAAAGCGCGGTCGATGGCACCGCTCTCGGTGAAGGCGCGCTCCGAAACCCAGTTGTCGAAGTGCACGCCACAGCCATCGAGATCGTTGCGGATCTCATCGAGCATTACCGCGATACTGCCTTGCAGCAAGCGCTGCCAGGCGACCTCGCCGATGAGGGCGCGGCAGCGGGTGATCACGGCATCGATGTATTTGTCCTTGTCGCCTGCCGGGGCGTCGGGCGACAGGTCGGCGAGCACGACGTCTGCGGCATGTCGCAGCGCGGTTCCTTCGCGAGCGTGCAGTGCTTGTGCCACCGGGCGGATATAGTCGCCGCGATAGCCATTCTCCGGAAACTTCAAAGTTTCGCCGCAGGTCTCGAGGTAACGCAGCCACACCGAGACGGCAAGAATTTCGGTCTGTCTGCCGGCATCGTTGATGTAGTACTCGCGACTCACGTGATCGCCGGCAGCGGCAAGCAGATTACCGAGCGCATCGCCGAAGACCGCTTGTCGACCGTGACCCACGTGCATCGGTCCGGTAGGGTTCGCGGAAACAAATTCCAGCAATACTTTGCGGGGCTGTGGCGGCCGTCCGCGGCCATAGTCCGCGCCCTCGTCATACACGCGCACCAGCTCACGGGCGTATAAATCTTTGGTCAGGAAAAAGTTGATGAATCCCACACCGGCAACCTCGGCGCGAGTGAGCACAGGCGAAGCGGGCAGCGCGGCGATGATCGCTTCGGCGAGCACGCGTGGTGGCTTGCCGGCGCCCTTGGCGAGCCGCATGGCGATGTTCGAGGCAAAATCACCGTGCGCGGCGTCGCGCGTACGCTCGAGCGTGATCCAGGCCGGATCGACGGCTTGCGCAAGCAGTGTGCCTTCGAGCGACTGCAGCGCGCGCTGCAGCAGGAGTTGCAGATCTTCTTTCACGGCCTCAATTCTACCGGGTCAGATTCTGCCGGGTCAGAAGAGTTCGAGCGGATCGACGTCGAGTGCAAAGCGGACCCGCCGGGCTTCGGGCAGCGTTTCGATCTCGGGCAGCCAAGCGTCGAGCAGGCGGTGCAACGCGGGGCGATCGACGCTCTCGAGCAGCAACTGCGCGTGATGGCGATCGGCGCGTCGCGCCATGGCCGCAGGCGCCGGACCGAGCAGACGCACCGTGGCACCGCGCCCCAGCATCCGCTCGGCGATGCGGCGCGCCGCATCGAGAAAATCGATCGCCATTTCCGGGTGGGTCGCCGAGGCTCGCAGCGCGGCGAGTCGTGCAAAAGGTGGCCAGCCTGCGCTACGACGTTCCTCGAGTGCGGCGTTCGCGAAGGCGTCGTAACCTCCTGCGAGCAGACCCGAAAGCAGCGGATGTTCGGGATACTCCGTCTGGATCAGCACTTCGCCAGCGCGCTCGGCACGGCCCGCTCGTCCTGCCACTTGGATGATGGTTTGTGCCAGCCGCTCGGCCGCGCGGAAATCGGTGCTGAAGAGTCCTTGATCGGCATTGAGCACCACCACCAGCGTGAGGGCCGGAAAATCGTGACCCTTCGCGACCATCTGCGTGCCGACCAAAATTCGTGCCTCGCCGCTCGTCACGCGTCGCATCACGGCTTCGAGTTCGTCACCGTGACGTATCACGTCGCGATCGAGTCTGGCGATGCCGACACCCGGAAAGAGTTCGGCGAGGTTTTCCTCGACCCGCTCGGTGCCCTGACCCACGGTCTTGACCGCATAGCCACACACAGGACACTGCCGCGGCAATTCACGGTCGGCGCCGCAGTGATGACAACGCAGGCGCGCAGCCTGCCGATGGACCGTAAGTCGTGCGTCGCAGGAGAGGCAGGGCGCGATCCAGCCGCAGGCCGTACAGGCGAGCGTCGGCGCGTAGCCGCGGCGATTGATGTACACGAGCACCTGTCCGTCGGCGGCGAGGTGTCGCTGGATGCTGCCGACTGCAGTGGTCGACAGGCCCGCATGAACGCGCTCACCGCGCAGATCGAGCAGGCGCAAGGTCGGCGGCGCGGCCGCAGCCGCGCGTTCGGGCAAGGCCAGCCGCGTCAGCCGGCCCGCGCTCACGTTGTACAGCGACTCGAACGAGGGCGTCGCCGAGCCGAGCATCACGGGAATGTCGAGCATGCGTGCGCGGACCAGCGCGAGATCGCGAGCCGAGTAGCGAAAGCCGCCTTCCTGTTGTTTGAAGGAGGCGTCGTGCTCTTCATCAACGATGACAAAGCCGAGTTCGGGTATGGGCGCGAACACTGCGGAGCGTGTCCCGATCACGAGACGTGCACGGCCCGAGTGCGCGAGTCGCCAGGCGGAGAGGCGTTCGCCGTCCGTCAGGCCAGAATGCAAGATGGCGAGCGTCGCCTGCGGAAAGCGTTGGGCGAAGCGCCCGATGAGTTGCGGTGTGAGACCGATCTCGGGCACGAGCACGAGCACGCGGCGGCCGAGTTCGAGTTGCCGCTCGGCGAGTCGCAGATAGACCTCGGTTTTACCGCTGCCCGTCACGCCGTGCAGCAGCCAGCCGCGATAACCGTGATCGCCAGCGTCGAGTACTGCGGTCAGCACGGCGCTTTGCGCCGTCGTCAGGTCGGGTTTGTCGGGTGGCGTAATCACCGCCGCCGCCGTGGCAAGCTCGGCTGCGCGTTGCTCGCAGCGGATCCAACCGCGAGCTAGCAGCGCGCGTGCCGCCTCGCGCCAACCCGATTGCCATTCGTTCAGCGTCGAAGCCGCAAGGCCCAGAGGTCCGGCGGCGACCAGGCGCTCCAGCAGGACGCGTTGCTTCGGCGCACGTCGCGGCTCGCCGTCTTGGTGCGCGGCCACGCCCAGCCCATCGACAATCCAGAATTCGCTGATCGCGGTCAGCATTGCGCCCTCGCGGGCGAGCTTAGGCAGGGCGGTCGCAAACACTTCGCCGATGGGGTGATGGTAGTAATCCGTCGCCCAGCGCAGCATTTCGAATAGAAGCGCATCGAAGGTGGGTTCGGCGTCTATCATCCCCGAAATTCGTTTCAATTTAGAAGGATCGACATCAGATTGATTTTCTATTGAGACAATGATGCCGACGAGTCGCTGGCGTCCGAAGGGCACTTCCACCCGCATGCCCACCGCCGGCATCGGGCCGCTCTCGGGCGGCAGGTAGTCGAAGCTACGACGCAGCGGTGTGTCGATCGCGACACGGCAAAAGGCAGCCCGAGGGCCTAGCGGATTTTCCACAGAGGGTGTGGATAACGTTGTGGACAGACTGCTTTTCAAGCGCAAAATCTCGGCATTTTTAGCGGTTTTTTGTTCCGCTGATCAATAATTAACCGATTCACTAAATAACCAACAAAATCAATTACTTGAAATTTTGGGGGACCGCAACGAAGCCTTCTTATGTCGGTTTCGTGAAACCGTTTCTCCGCCTCGCATCGCAAGTGCCTGATTTGCCATGACCCATCGCCCGCCATGACAGCTTCGGTACCCTCAGTGGGGACGGCTCCAGTTGGTCAGCGACACCCCGGCCAGCGCCACCAGCCCGCCGACTACCATCGAAGTCAGCAACACCTCGTCCAGCAGCAAGGTTCCGAGCAGCACCCCGAACACCGGCACCAGACTGTTGAACACGGCGGTGCGCGCAGCGCCGAGCTGCTGCAGGCCCTGTGCGTACCAGACAAAGCCCAAGGCCGTGCCGCCGGCGCCAAGATAGACGATCGAGGCCCAGGCCGCGACCGAGACCTCGTTCGCCTGCCATCGCGACCACTCGTAGGGCATTCCCACCGAGAGCATCGAGGCGCCCCAGAAAGTGGTCACGGTGGTCAGCGCGAGCGGCGAGACCGGCGACTCGCCCTCGAGTGCGAACCGTCCGACTACCGAGTAGAGCGCCCAGCAGGCGGCCCCACCCAGCATCAACAATTCGCCACGGCCCACCCGTTGCAACAGTAACGTCGGATTCCCTTTGGCGAGCACGATCACCACGCCGGTGAGCGCCGTGACGATGCCGAGCCAGCGAAAAGCCTGCAGGCGTTCACCGAACACCAGTGCCATAGTGACTGCGGTCAGGATCGGGTTGAGCGCGACCACGAGAGCAGTGCGTCCTGCGGGGATCAACTCCAACGCGCCCAAGAAAAGCAGGTTATAGGTCACGAGCCCGCTCAACGCGAGCAGCGCCGAGTAGCCGAGGTCGCGGCGCCGCAGCCGCGGCCAACCACGCTCGCTTAATAAAAGCAGCGGCAGTAGGATGGCAAACGCAGTCCAAAATCGCAGCGCCGAAATCGTGAAGTGCGGCAGCTCGGGCACAGCGATGCGTCCGGCGATGAAGGTGCCGCCCCAGAGCGCGGCGACGCCTGTCAAACGCAGGTACAGACTGACGGGCGCCGCAGTCACGATGCGAGGGTCATGTGCGCTGCTCGCGCCACGCGACGTAGATGCCGGCGGCGATGACGAGTGCGGCGCCGCCGAGCACGGTGCCATTCGGCCAGAACGACCAGGCTACCCAGTCGATGGCGATACCCCAGAGCAAGGCCGTGTATTCCACCGGCGCCACGACGGCAGCAGGCGCATGGCGAAACGCTTCGGTGATGTGGTGTTGCCCCGCAGCTCCGAAACCGCCCGCAGCCACTATGAGCCACCAATCAGCGTCGCGGATCGGAATCCAGTTCGGCATGGCAATGGCGCTCGCAACCACAGCGATGATCAACAAAAACGTGAACACGATCGCAGGGGATTTTTCGCTGCGGGTCAGGATCCGCGCCGTGATCGCCGCGAACGCATAGCAGATCGCCGACAACGCCGCGGTCAGCCCGGCGAGTAGCGGCAGGCCGCCTGGCCGTGGTTGTAGGACGATCAGCACACCGACCAGTCCCACCACGATCGCCAGCCAGCGACCGGCGTCCACTTTTTCTTTGAGGAGTAGCGCTGCGAGCACGGCGATCAGCAGCGGTGCCGACATGTAGAGTGAATACACGGAGGATAGCGAGGCATCACGCAAGGCCATGATGAAGGTCACGAGCATCAGGATACCGAGCGCGCCGCGGAGCAGGTGTAGTCCGATCCGCTGCGGCCGCAACTCTGCGAGCCGACCCTGATACCAGAGCGGCATCAGCAGGAAAGGTAAGGAGGCGAGGGCGCGGATCGCCGTCACCTGTATGGGGGGATAGTGCGCCGCGAACAATTTGAGCAGCGCGTCCATGAGGGAGAAGGCGGCGACGGCGACGAACATCGCCGTCACCCCTCTAGCGGATTCGGTCATCGCGAACGACTGCGCCGCCCTTCATGACGAAGCCCACGCGTTCGAGCGCGCGAATATCCTCGAGTGGATCGTCATTGGTGGCGATGAGGTCGGCATAGGCGCCGGCTTTGAGCGTACCGACTTGCTCGGCGAGACCGATTGCATCGGCACCATTGACGGTTGCTGCCTGTATGGCCTGCATGGGCGTCATGCCGTAGCGCACCATGACGGCGAGTTGGCGTGCGTTGTCGCCGTGCGGATAGATGCCCGCGTCGGTACCAAAGGTCATGCGGATGCCGGCCTTGAGTGCACGCTTGAAGTTGCGGCGCTGGATCTCGCCGATCATCGCGTCCTTGCGGATGAATTCCGGCAGCTCGCCGCGTCGCTTGGATTCGCTTTGCGTGTAGTCGGTGTTGTAGATGTCCATCGAGAAATACACTTTATATTTCTTTCCGAGCCCGATGCCTTCGTCGTCCACCAGACTCGCGTGCTCGATGGTGTCGACGCCTGCGCGCAGCGCCACCTTGATGCCGCTCGCGCCATGTGCGTGCACCGCAACCTTGCGGCTATGCATGTGCGCTTCGTCGACGAGTGCAGCCACCTCTTCCGGCGTGAACTGCTGCATCCCGGGCTGGGTGCCCTTCGAAAACACGCCACCAGTGCCGCAATATTTGATGACGTCGGCACCGTAGCGGACGTTCTGCCGCACCGCCTTGCGTACCTCGTCCGGGCCATCTGCGGTGCCTAGCGAGGTTTGACGAAATTCCGGTGCCAGCAGGTTGCTGCCGCAGTGTCCGCCGGTAATGCCGATGCCCGGTCCCGAGACCACCAGACGCGGGCCAGGCACGTCGCCTGCATTGATGGCATCGCGCAATGCCACGTCGGCGTACCCGTCGGCGCCGAGATTACGTACCGTGGTGATACCGGCCTGCAGGGTACGCCGCGCGTTGGCGGCGCCGATCAGCGCGAGCCGCGGAACCGACAGCCCGAGCCGTTCGTAGCGCAGTATGGTCGGGTCGGAGGTGAGGTGGGTGTGGGTGTCGATCATCCCCGGCATCACGGTCGCCGCCGACAGATCGATCACGCGCGCACAGTCGCGGGTCACCGAATCGTTATCGGCGCTGGTGCCGAGAATGTGCGCGCCCCCGATCCGCACCACCTGTCGTCGAAGCACCGCGCCACGGTCCGGATCGATGAGCCACCCGGCCTTGATGGCGATCGTGCAGCTCGCGGGCTCCGCCGCCGCTTTCGCAGCGGTCTCTTGGGCGCGAACGGGTAGGCTGGACAGGCCAAAAAAGACAACAAATAAAGATGGGCAGGCCAAAGAAGCGCTTAAGTATTGCAGTGATCGCCGCCGAGATCGGCATGCATGCAAGGGCTCCTTGACGACATCGGCCAAAAATTCTGATTTCCATCATTAACTTTGTCCTCGGCAGTCGTCAAAAACTATAACGCCTAAAATTAGGCAAATTCATCAATTTTGTAGGTAAGAAAAATCTATCAATATGATCAATTATTTAATGGCCTAAGAGGCGCATCATCGAACTACAATCCTAAGTTTGCTTTCGGTTGTTTCGCTACCAAATCATAAGACCCTCAATCGAATGAATAAAACGAAAACAATGGATCGAATGGCATGGCGCCGCCGCGCCTGAGAGCGCCGGAACCCGTCGCCAATTTGGCGTTAACTCCAGCTTTGGTGCCGGCGGCGGCGCACGAAGCGGCCTCCATCTCGGAGCTCGTCATGGTCTACCGCCAAAGCGGCCTCGGTGGCGAGCGCTCCTGTCGCAAGCTGATCCATCGCCTCGAACGCCTGAAACTGCTGCAAATCGACTCCGGCTCGCGCGAAGATCGCTGCGAAAAATCGGTCGGTCTCACCCCCCAGTTACGCTCCTTGCTGCTGTCGGTCCACGAACAGTTGGGCGCCTTGGGATTCTCCACTCAGGGGTCGTCGACCGAATAACCCCGCGCCTGCATCCGCGCGATCACGCCGTCGCGCCCGAACAGCTCGCTGATCGGCACCACGGCCAAGGCCACGTCGTGGGTCTCGACCGCCTTGACCGCGAGCTTGAACCACGCGTCCTCGAACTGCTGACGGATCGCGGCGATCTTCGGACTTTGCTGCAACGCCGACCAGCAAGCTTCCTGCTGATCGCTGGAGGCGCGCGAACGCAAGGCCTCGATGTCGCCCACCGCCCAGGCTTCGGCGCGACGCCGCGCGCTGTCGAGATCTCGTTCCATTCGGCCCAGCGTGGAGCGCATGCAAGCCACTTCGGAATCGCGCGAGATCAGGCCAACCTCGGCGAGCGCGCCTTTCGGGTCATCGATGAAAATCTTCGGCAGCACGATCTGTACCTTGCTCGACTTGGCGAGCTTTTCGACTTTGCGGCTAACGTCGTTGCGACCGGTGAGACCACTGCGCGACAGCGCCTCGCTCCAAAGTTCACCGGCGGCGAGCAGGGGACGGCGTTGCAGCATGTCGCGCTCGCGCGGCGCATATTTTTGCCGCAGATCCTCGAAGCGCTGGTAAAGATCGGCGGGCAGGATCTGTTCGAGCGTTTGTTTGTCCTCGTTGCCGCGCAGCTTGCGGTACTGCATGTAAAGCTGCACCGCCTTGATCGGCCCGATGTCGGCATCGACGACGCTACGAGCCGGAATCACCTGCTTGGCGCGCGACAGTACGTTTTCGACTTCGCGCGAGCGCCATTCCATTTTCTTTGGCAAGGGACTCAGCGTGCCGAGGACGTACAGCGTGTTGTCGCCGTTGCGAACCTTCCAGAGACCGGGCCCCGCTGCCTCGCCGACGACGGTGACTTCCTCGATCGGCGGTTCGATCTCCTCCTCGACCGCCATTGCGCTGACCGCGAAAAGGGGGACGATGACCAGCGCCGCCAGCCGCGATACCGCAACGTGATTCCCTCGGCCGTTCGTCAGCCGATCCGCTTTCGATCGAAGCAACACGTTCATCTCCGGGCTGGTGAGGGGGCCACGCCGTGCGCCCCGTGCGAGGACGTTGAATGTTGTGACAAAGTTCCCGTAGATTACAATCCCGATGCCGACATCTGATCATGACGACTTTGCGATCGTGGCTCGTCCTGCCGAAGGGGTCTCCCTGAATCAGCACGTGTTGCGTACTGACGTCGCCGGCATGCCACTCGAGTGGATCGACTACCGCGAGGCGGCGCGGCTCTACCACCAGCAACAGATCGCCTATACCTGCGGCACGTCGCTGTTTCGCCTTTACGGGGGCACCAACGCGCTGACCGGTCGGCGGACCGTGCTCGAGGTCAATTCGATCATCGCCACCGTCGGCCAGAGCGGAAATCCGGGGCGTTTGCGCAACGACTACATTCCGCCGCTCAACAACCAGACCCTGTTCCGGCGCGATGCGCTCCTCTGTCTGTATTGCGGCCAGCGCTTCGCCAACCGCGATCTTTCACGCGACCACGTACGGCCGTTCAGCCAAGGGGGGCGCGATGTCTGGACCAACGTCGTCACTGCCTGCCGACGCTGCAACAACTACAAGGCTTGGCGGACCCCCGAGCAGGCCAAGATGCAGTTGCTCGCAGTGCCGTTCACGCCCACCTACCCCGAGTACATTTTCCTGAAGGGCAGACGGGTGTTGTTCGACCAGATGGAATATCTGCTCGCCCACTTCCCGCGCAGCAGTCCGCTGCACGGACGTATCAAGCATCTGATGTCCTGAAACCTCGGACGTCCTGAAACTGCGGATGTCCTGACGCGCCCGGCCTCGAGCCCTCGCGGCTCGGCCTGCGTAATCAGCGCCCGGTCTGTGCAGTCAGCGCAGATTGCGGCGGGCTGACCCACCGTGCGGTGCGCACTTCCGTGCCTTGTTGCCAGACGACTTGCACGCTGCCGTCCGGCGATCGCCGGCAGTTGGGCTGGCGCTCCCGGTGGCGTCGGCAGCTCGCTGATCGCTCCGAAACTCGCGCCCATGTCGGTCGAGGCGCGGGTGAAGACCCCGCGGACGGCCATCGGTCATTTTGGCGTGCCAGAACAGATGCAGGGTCTTGCCGGCGAGTGTCAGCACCGGAGCGTCGGACGTCACCGCACCCTCGAGGGCGAGTATGGGCTCGGACCAGCTCCTGCCACCGTCGGTGGAGCGGACCACGTACGGCGCCGGGCGGCTCTGCTCGCCCGCCGTGAAATAGGCGGCCCTGATGACGCCGCCGGCTGCCGCGACGCTCGTCGCTTTGAGCGGACAGCCTTCGATTTCCCAGCGGCTTCCGACCACGCGCTGGCGCGGGCTGAAACTGCGGCCGCAGTCACTCGACACCATCACCACGCTGTCGCGAAATTTGCCTTCGACCTGTCGCGAGCTTACGTACAGCAGATCTTTGTCGTCGATGAAGGCCGTGAGCTGACAGCAGGGGCAGACGTCGGCCGGCAGGATCTCGCAATCGCGCTCGAAGCTCACGCCATCGTTGCGCGAGACGGCCATGAACACCTTGCCCGAGTCGCCTTCCTTGGCCATCACGGGTGTCGATCCACATGGCGTAGACGCTGCCTGTGTCGTCGACGGCAAGCGTGCCGAACACGTGCAGCGTGCCGTTCGCCCCGGCAACGATGCGCGGCTTGCTGACCGAAAAGCCCCAGGCATCGCCCGGCTTTTCATTGATCTGCACGGGCTGAGTGAACGTTTTGCCGCCATCGCTGGAGCGTGCGTAAAGCAGATTGGTCGCGGCGACGTGCGAGTGATCGTATTTCGAGTGGTCGGCTGAGGGTACCGCCGTGTTCTCGTCGATCCAGATCATGTGCACGCTGCCATCGGCTCCGAGCGCGATCTCCGGACTTTGCGCCTTGTGCTCTTTGCTGCTGACGAGGGTGCCGTGCCCGCCTTCGCCGCCTTGGCGGCCGTAACCGGCGTGGCTTTCGTGCATGGAGTGGTCTTGCGCGAGCAGCGGCGATGACTGCAAGGCGAACCCGGCGAGCAGCGAGAGGGCGAATTTCGCTGTGGACATTTTTAGCTCCCCTGACCTGAGAGACTACTTTGCCGGACGATACCGCAAGGGTCGCGGCCGCTACAATGCGCGGTGGTTTATCTCATCGACGCCTCCGTGTACGTGTTCCGGGCCTATTACTCCATGCCGCCCGACATGCTCGACCGCGATGGCAACCCCGCCCACGCAGTATTCGGATTCGCCCGTTTCCTCGGGGACCTGATCGAGCGCGCTCGACCGCGCTATCTGGCCGCGGCCTTCGACGAGAGCCTCGCAAGCTCGTTTCGCAATCGCATCGACCCGACCTACAAGGCGAATCGTGAGCCGGCGCCGGCTGATCTCAAGTTGCAGTTCGAACGCTGCCGCGAATTCTGCCGACACGTCGGCGTGGCCGATTTTGGCAGTGGCGAGTACGAAGCCGACGACATCATCGGCACCCTGCATGCGCGCTCGCGGGCTGCGGGCCTGCCCACGACGCTCGTCACTCGCGACAAAGATCTCGCCCAGCTCGTTCGCGAGGGCGACATCTATTGGGATTACACCGCGAATCAGCGGCTCTCCTATCACGAGATCGAAGAGCATTTCGGCGTCGTTCCCGAGCGCTACGCCGACTATCTGGCGCTCACGGGCGATGCCGTCGACAACATTCGCGGCGTACCCGGTATCGGTCCGAAGACCGCTGCTGCACTTCTCAAAGATTTCGTTTCGATCGAGGAGATCTACGACAATCTCGATGCCGTTTCACGTCTACCGATCCGCGGGGCTACTAAGCTTCCGGACAAGCTCGCTCGGCACCGTGACGATGCCTTTCTCGCGCGGCGACTCACCGAAATCGTTCGCGACATGCCACTCGACACGGAGCGTGAGGCGCTGCGGCCGCGCGTACCCGACATCGTAGCGCTCAACGAATTTTTTGATCGCCACAATTTTGGGCCGATGCTACGCAAGCAAAGCGAGCGGCTCGCGGCCATTTCGAGGGACGGCGGTGTCTGAGGCAGCGCTGCCCTTCGATTGGCGCTGGTTGCTGCCGCGACGCTGGCCCCTGTGGTTCGCGCTATGGTTGATACGTCGATTGGCGGCGCGGGACTATTCCTCCTTGCTAGTCTTCGGCACTCGTCTCGGCGATTTCGCGAGGCGTCTGCCTTTGCCGCAACGACGCGTCGTCAGCCGTAACCTGTCGTTGTGCTTTCCGCAGATGATGCTGCCCGAGCGGCAGCATTTGTTGCACCAACATTTTCGGGAATCGGGGGTCACGTTGCCCGAGACTGCGCTTGCCTGGTTTGCCCCGCCAAAGAAATTGCTGGAGTTGGTGCGTTTCGAGGGCATCGAGGTCTTCGATCGACTGACGGCATCCGGGCGCGGCGTCATTTTGCTGGCTGCCCATTTCACAACGCTCGAGATCGGTGCACGTTTCATCACCGCGGCGCGCGAGGTGCATGCGGTCTACAAGCCATCTAAGGACCCCTTGCTCAGCTGGTTCTTTCGCAAGTACCGCGGTGCCGTGGCGGCGAGCATGATCGCGAGCGACGACATTCGTGCGATGGTGCGCGTGCTGAAAGCGGGTGGCGCAGTATGGTACGCACCAGATCAGGCGTTTCGCGCCAAGGGTGCAGAGATGGTGCCTTTTTTCGGTATTCCGGTGGCCACCAACACCGCGACCTCGCGCCTCGCGCGACTGACGGGCGCTGCGGTGCTGCCATATTTTGTCGAGAGATTGCCGGGCACGGCGGGCTACGTGGTGCGTATCGGCGAGCCACTGGCAGATTTTTTGGGTGTCGACAGTATTACCGACACGTCGCGTCACCATGCACTCATCGAGAACGAAGTACGACGCTTGCCAGCGCAATATCTTTGGCTGCACAAGCGTTTCAAGGGGCTGGGTGAGGATTACCCGGACTACTATTCGCGACGTTACGTCGCGCCCTCGACGACCGGGCAGAAGTTATGAACAAAAACATCGAATCTGTGCTGACCGAATCGCGGGTTTTCGCACCGCCGAGTTCGTTCGCAGCACAGGCGCGTCTCAAGGCGCACGACCTCGAGGCGCTGCACCGGCGCGCTGCGGCAGATCCGCAAAAATTCTGGGCGGAGCTCGCGCGCACCGAGATCGCCTGGCACAAGCCGTTTACCGTCACGCTCGATGATTCGACGTCACCTAACTTCCGCTGGTTCACCGACGGTGAACTCAACGTGTCGTACAACTGTCTCGACGTGCATCTAGAGCGACATGCCGATCAGCCCGCGATCATCTTCGAGGGCGAGCCGGGCGATGTGCGCAAACTCACTTATCGTCAATTGCACGCTGAGGTCTGCCGTTTCGCCAATGCCCTGAAGACGCGTGGCATTCGGCGTGGCGATCGGGTGGTGATCTACATGCCGCTCGTGCCCGAAGCGGTGGTCGCCATGCAGGCTTGTGCGCGGATCGGTGCCATTCACTCGGTGGTCTTCGGTGGGTTCTCGGCGCTGTCACTGAAAGAGCGTATCGAAGATGCGGATGCGCGCTGCGTGATCACCGCCGACGGTGGCCGTCGTGGCGGCAACATCGTCGCGCTCAAGGCCGCGACCGACAAGGCCTTGGCCGAGGGCTGTGCGAGCGTCGACACGGTGTATGTGCTGCGCTGTACCGGCGCGGCCGTACCGATGTACGCCGGACGTGATCTTTGGTGGCACGAAGCTATCGCCGCGCAGGCGGATGGCTGCGAGCCCGAGTGGGTCGATGCCGAGCATCCGCTGTTTCTGCTCTACACTTCGGGCTCCACAGGTCGCCCGAAGGGCATACCGCATTCAAGTGCGGGCTATCTGCTGGGCGCCAAGCTCACGAGCCGCTGGGTGTTCGATCTGCGCAGCGACGAC
>SXGR01232384.1_pt1 | contig 16561 bp, 16 predicted proteins | sample 3174711 | NCBI WGS metagenome assembly SXGR01 (sample SAMN11356860, study PRJNA531348) | freshwater metagenome | isolation source: freshwater sample F1-60 | place: China: Fuxian Lake, Yuxi | collected 2017-12-25
ACGAAGGTTCGAATCCTTCCCGGCCCACAATTAAAAGCTAACCGTCGTTAGATTCCTTGCTCAGCGGTTTGAAAGTGAGCACTGCATCACGGCGATGTCCAGCCACTTGCCGAACTTGCGTGCAACTTGTTTTTCAATGCCGACTAGTTCGAAGCCACAAGACTCGTGCAGACCTCGCGACGCCACACTCTGCGATTCGATTCGAGCAATTATCGAGTGAAAGCCAGCAACAGTCGCCGTCTCGATCAGTTGCAAAAGCAGTTGCTTACCGATGCCCCTTCGGGCAACATCTCGGCGCACATACACGGAGTTTTCGACGGTCGACCGATACCCGGATCGATCTTTGTATTCGCTGAGGGCGCCGAATCCTAAAATAGTTCCGGTTGAGTCGACGGCGACGATTGCGCAAAATGCCCCGCTGCGCGCAGCGATCCATTCGTGCTGAACTTCGAGCGTGCGCGGTACAAGATCCATTGTCGAAGTTTCATTTTCTACTTCGTGGTTGTAGATCGAACGAATTGCCTCAGCGTCTTCGCTGGTGGCTTCACGAATCGACAAGGTTGTCATCTACAAAACCCTATCTTTTGCGAGATACTCAGTTCCCGCTATATTGAAAGCGAAATCTGTGAGGGTGAATCCGAGCAGTTGTTCGCCCTCTTAGCTCATTCGGTAGAGCACTTCCATGGTAAGGAAGAGGTGGTGGGTTCGATTCCCACAGAGGGCTCAGCAATACAAGGCGACGTAGCTCAGTTGGTTAGAGCATCCGGCTCATAATCGGAAGGTCATCGGTTCGATTCCGATCGTCGCTACTGGGTGCAAAGTAGAATTGATAATCAGATGTCTGACTCTTCAGAAAAGAAAGTTTCGACTATTGAAACCATAAAAATAGTCTGGAGACTCTTCACTAATTCAGATCGCATTGCGTTCGTCAGGATCGTGTTCATGGTGATCATCGGGATGTTCCTAGAGACGATCAGCCTCGGCATCGTTGTGCCAATCATCGGTATTTTGACTCAGGACAACTATCAAGAAAAATATCCGTGGATCGTTGATCTATTCGGCTCGTTAAGCCGAGAAGAACTCATTTCTGCCGTGATGGTGATGATGGTATTGATCTATGTGGTGCGGAGTCTGTTTTTGTTTTGGAGTTTGTGGATTCAAAAGGGATTTTCAGCCTCGGTTTCGGGTCGACTTTCGCAGAGCCTGTTTTCAACCTATTTGCGCCAGCCATATATGTTTCATCTGCAACGCAACTCGTCGACGCTGATGCGAAATTCAAAAAATGCGACTGCAGTGGTGACTTCAGGTGTGGACCCATTTTTGGTTTTACTCACCGACGGTCTGGTGGCGATTGCAATGCTTGGTTTGTTGATTTACGTGGAGCCGGTCGGAACCTTGGCAGTTCTGGTTGTCTTTGGCGTGTCGACTCTGGTGTTTCAACGATTGACACGTCGTCGTATCGACAATTGGGGGCACCGGGTTGATTTTCACGAAACAAAAATTCTTCAGCATCTACAAGAAGGCTTCGGAGGTGCAAAGGATGTAAAGGTTTTGGGGCGCGAAAATGAGTTTTTATCCCAGCATGAGAAGCATCTGGGCGAAAGCATCCGGATCAACCGAATTTATAACGTAACTCTTTCGCTGCCACGATCGTTTATGGAAATAGTCACGATCCTCGGGCTTTGCTTGTTGGTCGTGAGTATGGTCGTGCGAGACCGACCACTTTCTGAAATCGTGCCGATTCTTGGGTTATTTGCCGCCGCCGCATTTCGTGTGATGCCGTCGATCAATCGATTGCTAATGGCAACTCAGACGCTGATTTTTAATCGATCGATCATCGCCTCGGTATATCGAGACTTCATGCTTGATGTGCCAGATTCGGGCGCGGGATCAAATGCGTCGCCGTTTACGAATCAACTTGAACTGGTTGACGTCAGTTTCAAATACCCGACCGCTGCTGTGGCGTCGTTGCAGGGTGTTTCGTTGGTGATTAAGCGCGGCGAAGCGGTTGGTTTTGTCGGACCAAGCGGTGCCGGTAAGAGCACCCTTGTTGACGTGATTCTTGGTTTGTTTGCGCCAACATCTGGAGTCGTGCGAGTTGATGCCAGCGACGTGCAGCAAAATTTGCGAAATTGGCAAAATCAGATCGGTTATGTGCCGCAGGCAATTTATTTGACGGACGACACCTTGCGACGCAATGTTGCCTTCGGGCTAAATGATGAGAATATTGACGACAATCTTGTTCGCGAGGCGATTCGTCTCGCCCAGTTAGAAGAGTTCGTTTCGACTTTGCCGGAACGACTTGAGACCGTCGTGGGTGAGCGAGGTGTTCGCCTATCTGGCGGGCAACGTCAACGCATCGGCATTGCCCGAGCCCTCTATCACAAACCAAGCGTTTTGGTTTTAGATGAAGCGACCAGTTCGCTTGACACACCGACCGAGCACGGTGTGATGCAGGCAGTGCAGGCTCTGCAAGGATCGAAAACTGTGATCATTGTTGCCCACCGATTGAGCACGGTTGAATATTGCGACCGTCTCTATCGAATCGAAGATTCGCGCATTACTGAAGAGGGCACCTTTGCCGAAGTAGTTCAACGCTCAATCAAAAAAGAATGACGACACAGTCAACCGGTCGGGTTGTAGATGTAGCCGTGGTCGGCGGAGGCATCGTCGGTTTGGCGACGGCTTTTGCCCTGCTGAAGAATGATCCAAAAATTAAATTAGTTGTACTTGAAAAAGAATCTGAAGTGGGTGCTCACCAGACGGGTCATAACAGCGGGGTTATTCACTCTGGGCTCTATTACAGGCCCGGTTCGCTCAAGGCGAAAAATTGTTTGGATGGATACGCAAAGCTGTTGCAGTTTTGTCGTGAGAATGAAATCGCCCACGAGGTTTGTGGAAAAGTAGTTGTCGCCACTTCTGAAGCAGAGCTTTCGCAACTCGAAATGCTTTACCAACGCGGTATCGCCAACGGATTGACTGGAATTCGCAAGCTGAGTGCTGATGAAATTCGTGAGATTGAGACGCATTGTCGTGGAGTCGCAGGTTTGTTCGTGCCGCAAACTGGCATTGTTGATTATGGTGCGATGGTCGGCAAGCTCAAGGAAAAAGTTTTGGCCATGGGTGGCGAGGTGTTGCTGAATCATCAGGTAACTGAAGTTGTTGAGCGCTCATTTGGTGTGATTGCGAATACTTCGCAGGGCGAGGTTGTCGCGAAAAAGATCGTCACCTGTGGTGGTTTGCAGTCTGATCGGCTGGCCAACGAGACAAGATCGGCCACGGATTTGCGGATTGTTCCGTTTCGTGGAGAATATTTTGAACTTGAAAATAGCGCTAAACATCTTGTGCGAAACTTGATCTACCCGGTTCCAGATCCCAATTTTCCGTTTCTCGGCGTGCACTTCACGCGGCGAATTGACGGCACAATCGAGTGTGGGCCGAATGCGGTTTTAGCATTCGCTCGCGAGGGTTATCGAAAGACAGATTTTTCCGTGCGCGATTTCTCAGAGACCATCAGTTGGCCTGGCTTTCGAAAAATTGCGCGCAAATATTGGCGGACGGGCCTGGGTGAGTATCACCGCTCGTTCAGCAAAGCGGCTTTTGTACGTGCGTTACAGAAACTCGTGCCTGAATTGGAAGAAAAACATCTGAAGCCCGCTGGTTCGGGCGTCCGCGCTCAAGCCTGTAGTCGAGATGGACAACTGCTCGATGATTTTGAAATCAGAACGAGCGGTCGTGTGACACATGTTTGCAATGCCCCTTCGCCAGCGGCAACTGCGTCTCTGGCCATCGGCGAAGTCATTGCATCTATGGTCACGGTTGATGTGGGGTAGCCTTAAAATTGTTTATTTGGATGGATGGATGATATGCAGCAACACATAACTGACTATTCAGCGAGATTGTCTGCGGCGCTGGCGTTGCCGGCGATCAAGCAGGTTCCGCAACTTGCACAGGCTTTCAAAACAGCCTGGGACAATAAAAAAACTATCTATCTCTGCGGCAACGGCGGTAGCGCGGGCAACGCTATCCATTTGGCCAATGACTTTTTGTATGGTGCGGGTTTGACTCGCGGGATTGGCTTACGCATTGAGTCACTCGCTGCAAACGCCGCAGTTCTAACTTGTCTAGCCAACGACATTGGCTACGAAGAGATTTACGCCGAACAATTACGCGTCAAAGCGAATGCGGGCGATGTGCTTGTCGTGTTTTCGGGTAGCGGCAATTCCCCAAATGTCGTGCGTGCTCTTGAAATGGGCAACAAACTAGGCATGGAAACTTTTGCGATTCTCGGTTTTTCAGGCGGTAAGTGCAAAGAGATCGCCAAGCATCCATTGCATTTCGCAATTAATGACATGCAGATCGCCGAAGATTTGCAACTAATAATTGGCCACATGATTATGCAGTGGCTTTGCAGCGACTCAAACAGCGGCAAATAACAAACTAGGTTATGTCATGATTGTTGCTGTTGTAACTGGCGGAGCAGGCTTTATCGGCAGTCATCTTGTGGACGCGTTGCTCGCCGAAGATGTTAAGGTTCGGGTAGTCGACAATTACTCAACTGGTCGACAAGAAAACTTGACACATGTCTCGGGCAAGGTTGATGTCGTTGAAGCGGATTTCGCCACAGGTGGAAGTTGGCAAAGATGCTTTCAGGATGCCGATTGGGTGTTTCATCTTGGTGCACTTGCCGACATTGTGCCGAGTATTCAAAGGCCAGAAGAATATTTTAAGGCAAATGTCAATGGCACGTTCAATGTTCTGGAGGCGGCTAAGCACGCCCAAGTGAAACGCTTTGTCTATGCGGCGTCATCCTCTTGCTATGGCATTCCGGATATCTACCCGACCTCGGAACTGGCCGAAATTCGACCGCAATATCCCTATGCATTGACCAAACGACTTGGCGAAGAATTGGTGATGCATTGGGCACAGGTTTATCACCTGCCAGCGGTTGCATTGAGATTGTTCAATGTTTATGGAACACGGTCGCGCACATCAGGCACCTACGGTGCAGTGTTCGGCGTATTTTTGGCGCAAAAACTTGCGAACAAACCCTTCACTGTTGTTGGTGATGGCACGCAGACGCGCGACTTTACCTATGTCACGGACGTCGCGAACGCATTTGTGGTTGCGGCAAAAAGCTCAATGTATGGAGAAATTTACAATGTCGGCAGTGGACAAACCATTTCTATAAATAAATTAGTGGAGTTGTTGGCGGGTGAGGCTATTCATATTCCGAAGCGCCCTGGGGAGCCCGACTGCACATTTGCTGATATTGAGAAAATTCGGCGTGAGTTGAATTGGCAGCCCAAAGTGAACGTTGAAAAAGGTGTGGAAAAAGTTTTGGCCGATATCGATTACTGGAGATCGGCGCCAGTTTGGACCCCGTCAACCATTGCAACTGCGACACAAGAATGGTTCAAGTATCTTGGTAATGATGACAAATAAGCGTATTTTCATAACCGGTGGCGCGGGATACGTCGGTGCGATGCTGGTGCCGCGACTTCTTGAACTCGGTCACTCAGTCACTGTTTTGGACTTGATGTGGTACGGCGAAGATGTAATTGATAGCCACCCGAATCTGGTGATGGTCAAGGGCGACATTCGGGACGCACCACTGTTGCGAAAGACGATTACCGGACATGATTCGGTCATTCATTTGGCATGCATTTCAAACGACCCGAGTTTTGAAATGGATCCAAAACTTGGCGTGTCGATTAATTTGGATGCCTTTCGGCCATTGGTCGAAATCAGTAAAGCCAGTGGTGTTAAACGATTTATTTATGCTTCGTCGTCATCGGTGTATGGCGTCAAGAGTGAACTTAATGTTTCAGAAGAAATGTCGCTTGAGCCATTAACCGACTATTCACGGTTCAAAGCCGATTGTGAGGAAATTCTTGCCGAATATCAATCACTCGACTTCACAACCGTGACGATTCGTCCGGCGACAGTTTGCGGATATTCTCGGCGTCAGCGACTAGATGTAGTCGTGAATATTCTTTCAAACTTGGCGTTTCATAAGCGCAAGATCACGGTCTTTGGTGGCAAACAATTGCGACCAAACATTCATATTGCCGACATGGTTGAGGCGTATGTCCTGCTCCTTGATGCACCGAAAGAACTTATTGCCGGTGAGATTTTTAATGCTGGCTACGAGAATCAAAGTGTCGAAGAACTTGCTCATTCGGTTCGAGATGTGATGGGCGACGATGTTGAATTGGTAACTTCACCAACGGACGACAATCGTTCGTATCACATTTCTTCAGAGAAGATCGCCAGAGTTTTGGGTTTTGCACCCAAGCACACGATTCGTGATGCAATCGTCGACATGAAAAGTGCGCTTGAAGCCGGCTTACTTCCAAATTCTCTGACCGATGATAAATATTTCAATATTAAACGTATGAATTCAAAGGAGTTCTGAGAATATGAAGGTTCGATACTCGTATCTAGCTCAACAGTTTGCTGATTGCGACGATTTATGGTTGCAACTTAAAGAATTCGTCAAAACCGGTGACTTTACGCTCGGTGCACCTTTGGTTGAGTTCGAAAAGAAGTTCGCCGAACTCATCGGCACCAAGTATGCGATCGGTGTCAACTCTGGAACTGATGCAATCAAATTAGGGCTCGTAGCCGCTGGGGTGGAGGCTGGCGACGAAGTCATAACGGCGGCGAATACATTTGTTGCAACAGTTGGTGCAATTGCCGAAATTGGTGCAATTCCAATATTTGTTGATTGCGACGACACATTCTGCATGAATGTTGATCTAGTCGAAGCGGCGATCACCAGCAAAACACGGGCGATAGTGCCCGTCCACTTCACCGGATACATGACCGACATGAGAAAACTAATGCCTATCGCTGAGCGCCATCAATTGCCAGTGATTGAAGACGCCTGCCAGTCGATCCTTGGTGAAATTGACGGACGCAAAGCCGGTACTTGGGGTGTGTCGGGAGCTTTCTCGTTACATCCACTCAAAAATTTGAATGTTTGGTCCGACGGTGGGCTGATAGTGACCGATAATTCAGAACAGGCTGAACAATTGCGACTGCTCAGAAATCATGGGCTGGTTAATCGTGATGAAGTGCAACTGCTGGGCTATAACTCGAGGCTCGATACTTTGCAGGCCGTTGTCGGCAACTGGTTGATACCTCAGACAACCGAGATTGCGACCAAGCGAATTGAAAACGCCGCAAAGTACGACGCTGGATTAGGCGCGATTCAAGGGATTGTTATCCCCCCGCGACCAAATGGCTTCAAGATCGTCTACCACTTGTACATGGTTTTTGCAGAAAACCGAAATGATTTGCTTGCCTTTTGTCAGGCACGCGGTATCGAGGCCAAGGTCCACTACCCAGTTCCGATTTACCGCCAAGAGGCCTTGAAAAAGTTTGGTGCCACTGAAAGTTTTCCAGTGACTGATCGTCACGCCGAATCCGTAATTAGTTTTCCGTGCGACCAACATCTATCTGCAGAAGAAATCAATTATGTGATTTCTACAGTGGCAGAATTTTATACGGGAGTGAAGTGAGCGAACTGAAAATCCCATATGTCAATCTGAAAGCACAATGGGAGTGCGAAAAAAGCGAGTTGCTGCCGATAGTCGAGTCGGTTCTGGCCAGTGGAACTTATGTTGGTGGAGAAGTAGTCGACGAGTTTGAAAGAGTTGTCGCACAATACTTGGGTAGCCCACACTGTGTTGCGGTGAATAGTTGCACGGATGCTCTTGTTCTGGGACTCGCTGCTCTTGGTGTAAGAAGGGGCGACGAAGTAATTACGCCACCAAATTCGTTTGTAGCGTCGACTGCGGCGATTGTGCACCTTGGTGCGACCCCTGTGTTTGTTGATGTTCTTCCATCACAAAGCATTAATCCAGACTTGGTTGAAAAGGCAATTACACCAAAAACAAAAGCGATCATGCCCGTTCATCTGGGTGGTCGAATGGTTGACATGGCTCGAATTTCTGAAATTGCGGCAAAATATGAAATTGCAATCATTGAAGATGCTGCCCAATCAATTGGTTCAACTTTTGACGGCAAACTGAGCGGCACATTCGGCGATGTGGGATGTTTTTCGGCTCACCCTTTGAAGAACCTCAATGCCTTGGGTGATGGCGGTTTTGTTTGCTTCAAGAGCCGAGAGTTAGCCGATCAAGTTAAAAAATTGCGTAGCCATGGTTCAGCTGACAGAAATACGGTCGAGATGTTCGGCTACGTCTCACGCCTTGACGCAATTCAAGCCGCGGTTTTGACTTATAGGTTGACACGCCTAGAGATGACGATCGATAGCCGACGAAAAAATGCCGCGCTCTACCGGTCATTGCTGAATCCTGATTTTGTGTTCGTTCCGAACGACGATTCTCGTGAGCGGAATTCGTACCATACTTTCGTTGTGCAAGTGGATCGTCGGGATGAACTTGCGGATCACCTAGCATCTTGTGGCATCGGAACCGCGATTCACTATCCAATACCTATTCATATGCAACCAGCCGCAAAGCACTTGGGATTCGGCCTTGGTTCGTTTCCTGCGACCGAAAGTCAGTCGAAACGAATCTTGACCTTGCCGATCAATCAACATTTAACCGATAATGAAGTTGGAGAAGTGGCAAATACGATCAATAAGTTTTTTGAGCGGAGATAACTCGGTGTGCGCAAATAATTCGCAGGAGGTCTGGGCTTCATGGTGAGGGAAGATCTGCGCTACAAGTTGCTCATGAAGATGTATTTCATTCGTTTGGTTGAAGAAGAAATTGCCGAACGGTATAGCAACCAGAAAATGCGTTGTCCCGTGCATCTCTCAATAGGTCAAGAAGGAGTGCCAGCGGGATTTGCGCTTGCGGTAAGAAAAACAGATTATGCAGTAAGCACTCATCGAGGTCATGCGCATTATTTGGCAAAGGGCGGTGACGTCAAGGCAATGATCGCCGAGATTTATGGAAAGGCAACAGGTTGCTCAAAAGGTAAGGGCGGTTCAATGCATTTGATCGATCTCTCCGTCAGATTCATGGGCTCAACGGCGATAGTTGGCAACAGTATTCCAATTGGTGTTGGTCTTGGCTTGTCTGTGCAACTAAAAAACGATGACGATGTTTCGTGCATTTTTTTAGGAGATGGAGCAGTTGAAGAAGGTGTATTTTTTGAGTCACTTAACTTCGCTGCGGTAAAGAATCTACCAGTCTTGTTCATCTGTGAAAATAATCTGTATTCGGTTTATAGTTCATTGAAAGTTCGTCAACCAGAAAACCGAAACATTGCAAAAATGGTTGAAGCTTTTGGTGTTAAGTCGGTCCAGGCTGATGGCAACGATGCTGAATCTGTGTACGCGACCCTACTCTCAGCGCTTAGTGAGATTCGGCAAGGTGGGGGACCAAAATTCGTTGAGTTCTCGACCTACCGCTGGCGCGAGCATTGCGGGCCTTTCTTTGATGACGACCTTGGCTACCGCTCAAAAGAAGAAATTGCATTCTGGAAAGAAAGAGATCCAATTGCATTGCTTACTACCAGACTAAGAAATGAGTTTGCCGGATTAGACATGGCCCTTGAAGGTGACTTGGCGAATTTTAAACTTGAGATTGACGAAGCTTTTGAGTTTGCTGAAGATTCCCCATTCCCAGAACCCGCGGAAGCGTATAAGGGAGTTTTCGCAAATGGCTGAAATTACTTTCATCGCCGCGATTAATGATGCACTGCGCATAGCAATGGATGTCGATAGTTCTGTCATTTGTTACGGTCTCGGCACAACAGATCCAAGAGCAATTTTTGAAACTACAGCAGGTCTGGCCGATCGGTTTGGTGCATCTCGCGTATTTGATACTCCTACATCTGAAAATGCTCTGACTGGCATCGGCGTTGGTGCGGCTATTGGCGGGATCAAATCTGTGATGTCCCATCAGCGGCTTGATTTTTTCTTGCTGGCGATGGATCAGTTGGTTAATTCTGCCGCGAAGTGGCACTACATGTTCGGCAGCCAAGTTTCAATTCCAATCACCATCCGTCTGATGATTGGGCGGGGGTGGGGACAAGGACCGACCCATTCACAAAACCTCCAAGCCTGGTTCGCTCATGTGCCAGGTCTTAAGGTCGTCATGCCCACTACTCCTGCTGATGCCAAGGGTTTGCTTTTGAGTTCGATTTTTGACCCAAACCCAGTTGTTTTTCTTGAGCATCGTTGGCTACATAATTCAGTCGGCGAAGTTGATCCTGGTGATGTGCGAGTACCAATCGGGGTCGCAAAGGTCATCCGTAAAGGCGAGGACGTCACGATTGTCTCCGCTTCTTACCTCACGATAGAAGTGATTCAAGCAGCAAAAGCGTTGGCCGAAGAGGGCATTGAGTGCGAGATTGTTGATCTACGTACAATTAGTCCACTTGATTGGAATTCAATCTACGACTCTGTGGCGAAAACCAAACATTTACTGGTTCTTGATTCGGGAGCTCAGACTGGTTCAGTTGCGGGCGAAATAATTGCAAGAGTCGCAATGAAACAACATCACCTTCTGCAAGCAGCCCCTGTCAGGCTTGCTATGCCGGATGTACCGGAGCCAACGAGTTTTGGTCTGACACGTGGATTTTATGTTCGTGCGACGAATATTTACGAAGAAATCATGAGCATGTTTGGCAAGGATCCAAAGTCGGGTGTGAATCCGCCTATCGAACCAAGTCCACACGATGTACCAGGAGACTGGTTTAGGGGGCCATTCTGACTCGTGAAATTAGTAAGCAGGACATAGGTCTAATAGGGCAAAGTCCAAAGAACTTAGACGAACGCTCACGGAGACTTCGTCTGTTGGTTGTTGATGCGTTGAATGGGAGTAGAGCGGGACATATTGGGTCATCTATGTCGATAATTGAAATACTTCGAGTTCTCTATGACTCAATTCTGAAATTTGACCCGAAGAACCCATATTCAATTGAGCGAGATAGGTTCATTTTGAGCAAAGGACATGGGTGTTTAGCTCTTTATGCAGTTTTGGCGGACAAGGGATTCTTCTCCGTCAGCGAGCTCAAAGGTTTTAGTCGTCCGACTTCGCGGCTGGGTGGGCATCCCGAGCGTGGAAAGGTTCCTGGTGTCGAAGCATCAACTGGCGCTCTCGGGCATGGACTACCGATCGGTGTCGGTTTAGCGTTGGCAATGAGATTGCAAAAGCGCAACAGTCGTATTTTTGTTCTGACCGGTGACGGCGAATTTAACGAAGGTTCGAATTGGGAGGCTGCCATGGCTGCATCAAAACATAAATTATCAAATCTGACGGTGCTGGTTGATTACAACAAAGTTCAAAGTTATGGTCGGACGGCGGAAGTTTTGAATTTAGAGCCCCTAATTGACAAGTTCAGGAGTTTCGGATTTGATTCTCATGAGATTGATGGTCATGACGTCTCTGAGATTGATGAAGTCCTGAAGAAAGTGCCGTTTGCACCGGAAGCACCATCGGTGATTGTCTGCCACACGATAAAAGGAAAAGGGTTGCCATTTGCCGAAGGTAAGTCTGAGTGGCACCATAAGTCTGGTCTTACCGACTCGGATATTCAAATGATGTATGACTGCTTGAAGTGATTTTAAATATTTCTGACCACCTGGAGACGTTCTGTGCGTAAGACTGCACTTGATTGTGTACATAAGTTGGCGACGCTTGATGAACGGGTTGTATTCATTGGCTCTGATCTTGGACACGGTGTTCTTGAAAAAATGAAAGTTGAGTTTCCACAACGTTTTTTTATGGAGGGTGTAAGCGAACAATACATAGTTGGCATGGCTGCAGGTTTGGCGATGGAAGGTTTTATTCCGTATGTCAACACAATCGCCACATTTTTGACCCGTCGTTGTTACGAACAAGTTGCAGTTGACCTATGCATACATGACTTGCCGGTTCGCTTGATTGCGAATGGTGGTGGTGGTGTTTACGCATCCCTCGGGCCGACCCATTTGGCGATCGAGGATATTGCGATTATGCGGGCACTGCCGAATATGACAGTAGTCGCGCCGTGCGACGCAGATGAGATGAATCGTTTAATGATGTCGACATTGGATTGGCCTCATCCGATCTATATTCGTCTTGCGAGGGGTGGAGACAAGATTATTAGCGAAGAAAAAAATGGTTTTGAACTCGGTAAGTCAATAAAATTGCGCAGTGGTGAAGATGGCATTTTCGTTACCACCGGTGTGATGACCCAATTGGCTATTGAATCGGCCGATATCTTGAAAAAAGCAGGTTTTAATATTGGTGTGGTTCACGTTCACACAATCAAACCGTTTGATGCCGTCGGGGTAATTTCTGCAATCAAAAGTGCTCGGGCTGTCGTCACGGTTGAAGAACACATTGTCAATGGTGGTTTGGGATCAGCACTGCTCGAGTCGTGTAGTGAATTGCAACCTGAGCTGTTGCCAAAAATTTCTCGCATAGGGATACCTGATAAATTTGCCACAGAGTATGGAAATCAAAATTCGCTGTGGAAATATTGGGGAATTACATCGGATACCTTGGTAGGGATGATGAGCAAAAAGCTTGGAGGTTAGGCGTGGTGTTTACACCCGATGAAGATCTCGCAATTGCAAACGAATATTCGTCCGACGGCTACATAATCAAATCAGTAGCCGATACAGAAGCGTACAACTGGATTCAAAATAGTACTGTGGCGATTGCGGCGGCAACTTTAGGGGTTGAAGGACCTGAGGACGCCGAGTGTTTTCTGAATGACATTCATAAGTTGGTTGAACCGTTGGAGTTGAATGACTTAAGATTTCGAGTCTTTCAAGGACTGAACGCGTTACCAGAATTTAGGCCCATGTACTTTCGTCTTGCCAAACCCTATTTAGAGGCAATTGTTGGTAACGAATTGGCAATGCAACAACGCATTAATTTGAGCATTCAGATGCCAAACGATGCGATCTCGCTATTGCCGGTCCATGCTGATACCTGGGACGGTGACTCTCCATTTGAAGTCGTGGTTTGGCTACCGCTTGTGAATTGTTTTGGCACAAAGGCGATGTATTTGTTGCCACCATCTGAGTCAACCAAGTTTGCAGACGAATTCAGCAGTCGTGCCGCAAGTAGCAGTGAAGCAATTTTTGACTCGATTAAGAATGAAGTTAAGTGGCTTGAAGTAAAAAGTGGTCAAGTTATGGTCTTCGATCTAACTTTGCCGCACGGTAATCGTGTTAATCAAGAGTCAGAGACCAGATGGTCAATGAACTGTCGATTCAAAGGAGTGTTTACTCCTTATGGAGACAAAAAACTAGGAGAATTTTTTTCCCCGATTACACTGCGTCCAGCATCGCTTCGTGGCATGAACTATTCGCTGCCGAAGATCTAATGAAAAAATTGCGAGGCTATATTTTTGCCCGACACTTTATGGGTGAACGTGTGCCCCAGCATGTGCAAAACATTGTTTTACGTGACTATTGCACCAAGACAAATCATTATTTATTGATGGCGGCAGTCGAGTATGCAATGCCAGATTCATTTTTAATTCTTGAGTCTTTACTAGACGACATTGAGAGTGTTGATGGCGTTGTACTTTATAGCATTTATCAGTTACCAACAGAACCAAATCGGCGAAAGTCGGTCTATTCAAAGGTGCTTGAATCAGACAAGTCGCTACATTTTGCGGTCGATGGAATTTCGATTAGCCAGCAAGGCGGCATTGATCTAGTGGAGCAGTGCCTACTCGTGAAAGCAACTCTTGATAGATGCGTCTCCAAGATTGAGACGTAATTAATGGGAGTGCTGCAGGAATTTATCACCCCGCTGCATCGATCAACATCACGTGATTATTTGTCCAGGATGATCGATGACAAAGTTCAGTGCATGCTCAAGGCGAAGGAATTTGGTGCAGATTTTTGGGACGGAGATCGCCGTTATGGGTATGGCGGATATTCGTATCGACCTGATTATTGGACGCCAGTTGCCAAGCAACTGATTAGTACCTATGAATTAAAGCCTGGTTCAAAAGTTTTAGATCTGGGTTGTGGCAAGGGGTTTTTGCTTCACGAGCTTTTGATGCTTGAGCCAGAGTTGCAAGTCGTTGGTACTGATATTTCTGAATATGGGTTGAGCCAGGCGACTGAACTGATCCGACCGTTCACAGAAATTCATGACGCACGAGGTGAGTTCAAGTGGAGTGACAAAGAGTTCGATCTTGTTATCTCATTAAACATGGTTCATAATTTGCGTGTGTTTGATCTTGAAAACTGCCTTCGCGAGATTCAGCGAATCGGTAAGTCGCAGTATGTCGCCGCCGAAAGTTACAGAAACGAACAAGAGCAGTTTAATTTGCAGTGTTGGGCCCTTACTTGCGAGTCGTTCTTTGATTTTGAGGAGTGGCTATGGATCTTTAAGAAGACTGGCTACGAAGGAGACTACGAATTTATATACTTTGAGTAACAAATGTTTCTCATCGCCATTGACATGTCTGGTCGCCTTTTAATTGGACAAAGGTTTCCCAACCGTGGCAGTTATAGTCGTGCCCTTGCTTGCCTACCGAATATTGATGACAGCAGTTCAAAAGATGCAATTTGTGAATGGCTCGCAAAAATTGGTATCAGTGGTGTATCAAATATCGCTCTCTTTGACCTGAATTTAAGCACTGGTTGTGTGCCGAGCAAATTCGCAATATGTAATTTTGCAGATCTGAGCCCACTTGAATCAAAATTCGAGTTGAAGTCACTGGACTTAATTTGGCATCAAGACATTGATGATTCAATCGTGGTTTCATTGAACAAAATTCTTAAGCAAGTAGAGACCAACTTGACTGGTGCTGCGGGTCAACTTGAAAGTCGGTTTCTGCGAGAGTTTGTATTGAGCAAAGTGAGTCAGCGAGTTTATTTTGCCCAGTCTGAAACAGTTGAAATCAATCAGGCCTTGATTTCATTTCTTGGCGCCTTTGCGGTAGTCAACGGTCAGCAAACCGCCCGCTTATGTATGCATCAAGATCAAAAGCAAAAAGTTCAAGAAATGTTGATGATTCATACTGAACCGATTAGCACGGGTCCATTGCGACAAAACAACGATTCATCTGTTTCCTATCACATGGTTCGTGGTGCGCTTGAAATTACCTTGCATCATGGTGGCGAGGTGGGAGATAAGGTTCACGAAATTGAATACAGCCAAGATCAGCCAAGTATGACTTCGTCACTCAGAGTGCCAGCTAAAGTTTTTCGTACGATAAGAACTTTGACAGACTCAGCGGTATTCATTGAAGTGCAAAGTGGCCCATTCTCTGACTCTGATACCGAGTGGCAGTTGTAGAATGTTAAGGGTGATTACTCGATGAAGCGTGAAGTGGTGTTTGTGTCGGGCACGTTTAATGTTCTGCACCCTGGGCACTTGAGGTTGCTGAAGTTTGCCAAAGAAAATGGCTCACGATTAGTGGTCGGGGTATTTACGGATCGCATCGCCGGTACCGCCGCACACGTGCCACAAGAGTTTCGATTTGAAGCAGTCAAGATGAACGCACTTGTGGACGAGGTACTTTTTGTTGATGGCCCAGTTGAAGATGTGATCCTGCAACTGAAACCCGCTCTGGTTGTCAAAGGCAGAGAATATCGTTTGCAAGAGAATCTTGAAAAAAAAGCCGTTGAAAGTTATGGTGGAAAGTTGGTGTTTAGTTCGGGCGATGTGGTGTTTACTTCGCTTGATTTGATTCGTCGCGAAATGGGATATCAACTTCAACAATCAGTTGCTTTACCTAAAGAATTTATGGCACGGCGAAAAATAAATCCGAAAGCATTGATCAATCTGATGGCCAAATTCAAAGGCTTAAAAGTTGTCGTTATCGGGGATGTGATTGCCGATGAGTACATTTCATGCGATCCACTAGGCATGTCTGAAGAGGATCCAACGATTGTGGTTACGCCAATTTCGAGCAATAAATTTATCGGTGGAGCATCCATCGTTGCAGCGCACGCAGCGTCTCTCGGTGCCAAAGTTCAATTCTTCTCAGTCGTTGGCGACGATCAAAGCGCAGAATTTTGCCGTGAAGAACTAAGCAAATTCGGCGTCGATCATCATTTGCTAGTTGACAACTCCCGTCCGACGACGCTAAAACAGCGTTTTCGTAGTCGATCAAAAACATTGTTGCGCGTAAGTCACTTGGCACAACGCTCGATTGATGAGCCGTTGCAGCATGAACTCGTGAAAAGTGTCGTCAAGGCGTGTGAATCAGCTGATCTCCTAATTTTTTCAGACTTCAACTATGGCTCGTTGCCACAAGTGGTAGTCGATCAAATCACGTCGGCAGCAACGAAAAGTAAAATCAAAATCGTTGCCGACAGCCAGTCGTCGTCACAAATCGGCGACATTACAAGATTTAAAAATACAGACTTGTTGACACCGACTGAGCGCGAAGCACGACTGGCACTGCGTAACACCGAAGATGGTCTCGTGATTGTTGCCGAAATGCTTTGTGAAGCGGCGAACGCGCGCTCGGCAATCGTCAAACTGGGTGAGCAGGGAGTGCTGCTTCATAAACACGGAGGCAAGGCGATTGAAACAGATCAGATACCTGCGCTGAACTCAGCGCCGCAAGATGTCGCAGGTGCTGGCGATTGCATGCTTGTGGTGTCGTCACT
>SXGR01352341.1_pt1 | contig 16558 bp, 20 predicted proteins | sample 3174711 | NCBI WGS metagenome assembly SXGR01 (sample SAMN11356860, study PRJNA531348) | freshwater metagenome | isolation source: freshwater sample F1-60 | place: China: Fuxian Lake, Yuxi | collected 2017-12-25
CTTTTAAAATGGCTAAAGAAATTTGCTGGGCTAAATTAAAAGAAATGTTAAACACTTTTAACTGGATAGAAGATATTAATGAAACAACTTTGTCTATTCGTGTAAGAAAAAGTAATAGTCTTATCTCATTAAAAGGTGCTGAAAATTATGATTCATTAAGAGGAACAGGATTAAATTTTTTAATCTTAGATGAATTTGCAGATATAGATAAGCGAACATGGTTTGAAGTTTTAAGAGCATCAATTGCAGATACTTTAGGAGATGTTCTAATGTGTGGAACTCCAAAAGGTTATGGTAATTGGAGTTATGAAATGTATCTAAAAGGAAAACAAGACAAAGAATGGGGCAGTTTCCAATACACTACTATTCAAGGTGGCATGGTAACTAAAGAAGAAATAGAACAAGCTAAACTTGATGTTGATTTAAGAACATTTAGACAAGAGTTTGAAGGTACATTTGAAAATTATTCAGGTTCAGTTTATTATAATTTCCACCCAGTAGAATCTGTTGTTAAAAAAGAAATAGACTGGGAAAAACCTTTACATATTGGAATGGACTTTAACGTTGACCCTATGAGTGCTTGCGTTGCACAAATTGAAAAAGATAAAATTTATGTATTAGATGAGATCATAATTTATTCAAGTAATACTGATGAAATGTGCCAAGAAATATCAGATCGTTATGGAACTAAAGTACAAATATTTATTTATCCTGACCCAGCAAGTAGGCAACGTAAAACTTCAGCAGGTGGTAAAACTGATTTAAGCATACTTCAAAACGCAGGATTCAATGTAAAAGCTAAACATAAACACCCAGCAATTAGAGATAGAGTTAATTCTGTTAATTCAAGATTAAAAGATTCTAATAATCAAAGACATATTTTTATTTCACAATCTTGCAAAACATTGATAAAAGGTTTACAAAGACAAATATATAAAGAGAATACAAATATTCCTGATAAGGAAGAAGGTTTTGACCACATGAATGATGCTTTAGGATATATGGTAGATTATATTAAACCATTAATAGTTAAAGCACCTGAGACAAATCCTCAAAGATGGGCAGTAAAAGAAAAAACAAATTATGGCATACACACGAAGTCAAATAACAGATACTCATAAAAATTATAAAGAATCTTTAAACAACTGGGAATTTTATATCAGAAGTTATAATGGTGGATTTGATTATACTGCGGGGCAATATTTAAACAGATACAATTTAGAATTAGATAATGAATATCAACAAAGATTAATTAATACTCCTTGCGATAATCATTGTAAAAATATTATACAAATTTATTCATCATTTTTATTTAGAGTAAAACCTACAAGAGTTTTTGGAGAATTAGCAAACGAAGCAAGCTTAACATCATTTTTAAAAGACGCAGATTTAGAAGGTAATAATTTTAATTCTGTTATGAAACAAGCACAAAACTATGCTTCTATTTATGGTCATGTATTTTTAATCTTAGATAAACCTAAAGTAGAAACAAACACGAGAGCAGAAGAATTAGATCAAGATATTAGACCTTATGTATCTATTGTTACACCTGAAAATGTATTTGATTGGAATTATACAAGATTAACAAATGGAAAGTATGAACTTGATTATTTAAAAATTAGAGAAGAAGTTGATAAACAAGGTGGCTCTTATTTTAGAATATGGACTCCTGAAACAATCGAAACAGTATATATAGAAAAATTTGGAGATAACATAAAAGTTATAGATAGTGTTGAAAATGAGATTGAAAAAATACCAGCAGTTATTTTATATAATTCTAAATCTCATAAAAGAGCCATTGGTCAATCTGATTTAGCCGATATAGCAGATTTACAAAAATCTATTTATAATGATTATTCTGAAATTGAACAATTAGTTAGATTAACTAACCACCCATCATTAGTTAAAACACCAAGCGTAAATGCAAGTGCTGGTGCTGGTGCTATTATTGAAATGCCTGAAGAAATGGATTCAAATTTAAAACCTTATTTATTACAGCCATCAGGTTCAAACTTAGAATCCATTATGAATACAATTAGAACTAAAATTGAAGCTATAAATAGAATTGCACACACAGATGCAGTTAGAACAACTAAAACTCAAGTCTCATCAGGTATAGCTTTACAAACAGAATTTGAATTACTTAATGCAAGATTATCTGAAAAAGCTGACAACTTAGAAATCGCAGAAGAACAACTATTTAATTTATATGCTTTGTTTCAAGAAACTATATTTGATGGAGAAATAAAATACCCTGATTCATTTAATATAAGAGATTATGCATCTGATCTGCAATATTTCCAAATGGCTAAATCAATGAATATTAATTCAGCAACTTTTAGCAAACAAATAGATAAAGAAATAGCTAACGCAGTGATTGATGATGATGAAAAATTAAATCAAATATTTGATGAGATTGATACAAAACCAGAAGTAGGTTCTTTCACACAAGATGAAGTTGAAGAAGCAGAAGAAAAAGTAAAAGAAGAAGTCATTTAATGAATGTCAGATATAGTACAAAAATCTACAAAGTATCGAATAAAACAAATTGAAATTGCAGAAGCTAAATTTTACGAAGAACTTACTAAAGTATTAGATAAGATTGAAGACGATATAACTGCATTAGCATTTAAAGAATTACCTACACAAGATGGTAAGTTAATTGAACTTAAAGCAGCCGTTTCTATTAGACCAAAAATAAAACAAATTTTAGACACAGAATATTTACCGATTGCTGATCGTATTGTAAGAGAAGGTTTTAGTGAACAAGCTAAACGAATTGAAAAAGCATTTAAAAGAATAGGTAATATACCACCTGAGTTTCAAGAATTAACTAAAGGCGATTTACAATTAATTCAAAATTTAAAACAGCAATATTTTACACAGTTTAAAGATGTGTCTAATACATTTACAAGAAGATTATCAGAAAAGGTTTATCAAAACACTTTAGTAGGTGCTGACTTTACTAAATTAGAAAAAGAATTAAGGCAAACTATCAATGGTATTTATGCAAGTTCAAATGACCCTGAAGCAAACAAACTAACAGATTTTATTAAAAAAAATGAACTATCAGATAATCCTGTAGTTATAAAAAAGGTAGATGTAGCTATACAAACCTTACAATCTAAGTTTGCTAGAGATCGTGCAGGAGAGAACATGAAACGATATGCTGGTCAAATACTTAATGATTCTTTACGAGATTTTGATGCTACCTTAAACTTTAATAAGGCAAATGACGCAGGTTTAACATACTTAAAATATTTTGGAGATGTTATACCCACAACTAGAGATCATTGTGCAGATATTATAAATGGTGTATATGATACAAGAAAAGGTGGACTTTTTACGATTGATGAAGTCAATGAACTTTGGGCAAATAATAATTGGGCCGGTAAAAAAGCTGGAGACCCTTTAATTGTTCGAGGTGGTTACAATTGCCGTCATCAATGGAGTTACGTCAATCCAGATTGGTATGACGATAACGGAGAACTAATAATATAAACAAAAGGAGTATAACAATGTCCGACAATAAACAAACACAAGCACCAGTAACAGAAGTAGTAAATGAAACAGCAGAAAAACAATCTGAAAAAACATTTACACAAGAACAATTAAATAACATTATTGAATCTCGTATTATGGCTGAGAGAAGAAAATATGAGAAAAAAATCCAAGAAGAAGAAAATCAAAAAACTGATCTTATAAAGCAAAAAGAATTAGACGAAGCAAAATCTAAACAAGAACTTGAAAAGATTATGCAACAAAGAATTGCTGAAAAAGATACAGAAATTTCTAAGTTTAAAGAAGAAATTAAAAAAGAAAAGATTGATAAATCAATTCTTTCAGTAGCTTCAAACAATAGAGCAATTAATCCTGAGCAAGTAGTTTCATTATTAAAATCTGAAATACAATTATCTTCAGATGGTAGAACAGAAATACTTGATAATAATAATAATGTAAGATATAACTCAAAAGGACAACCTTTAACAATTGAAGAAAGAGTTAAAGAATTTTTAGATACGAACCCACACTTTCGTTTAAGTACAAATCAAGGTTCAGGAAGTAGGGGGAATATCGGTGGTAACAGCCAAAAACCCTTATCAATAGGCGACTTGGATTTAAACAATCCTGCTGACAGAAAAGTTTATTCAGAAATGCGTAAAGCTAAACAGCAGTTTAAATTAAATCCTAAATTAACAATTAACAATTAACAACAAGGAAAAATACAATGGCAAACGAAACACAGAGTACGGTACTCTCGGAATTATATACAGAAATTATTCAAGAAGCGATTTTCACGTTTCAAGAAACTTCAGTAATGAGACCTTTAGTAACGACATATAATATAAACGGACAAGGCAAACAAATAGCTGTACCTATATATGCAGCAATTTCAGCGGCGGCAGTAAATGAAGCAACTGATTTGTCAAACACAGCAATCAACCCAACTGAATCTACAATAACAGCTTCGGAAGTGGGCGTGATGACAACTTTAACAGATTTGGGTAGAGACTCAGCAGTTAGAGACGTAGCTAGCGACATAGGTAGATTATTCGGAGAAGCTTTAGCTAAAAAAGTAGATACTGATTTAGTTGGCTTATTTCCGTCTTTTGATTCAGGAAACGATTTAGGTGCGGCGGGAACTGAATTAACGGCTGATTTACTTTTAAAAGCTGAATCAACTTTAAGAGCATTGAACGTACCACGACCATACTATGGTGTGTTTAATCCTAAAGCTATGTTCAACTTGAAAAAGACATTAACTCAAGCTGGTTATTCAGGAACTGCAACTGCTATTTCTGATAAAGGTAACGACATTTTAAATAGTGGATATTGCGGAACTATCTTTGGAATTGATTTGTATGAAAATGCAAACATAACAATAGATGGATCTGACGATTCAGTAGGTGGAGTATTCCACCCTATTGCTTTAGGTCTAGCTATGAAAGCAGATTTAAAATTAGAAACTCAAAGAGATGCTTCTCTAAGAGGAACTGAAATTGTTGGAACTATGACTTACGGAGTTGGACAAGTAAAAGACAACTACGGCTGTCAAGTAACAGTGGATTCAGCACTATAATTTTAGTGTTTAACTGGTGGGGAGAAATCCCCACCTAAAATAATAGGAAAAAAATATGTCAAATGATTTTATAAATAAAATAGACCCAGATTTCACAGCCGAAAGTCATAACGTGGGCAGTACATCTGCACAATCATCAGCTATTACAACTGGTACAGGATTAGTAAGAATTGCAGTAACAACAGGAACTCATATAAAGTTTGGAAGTAATCCAACTGCTACCGCTGAAGATATATTAATCCCTGAAAATAATGTTCAAGTATTTTCTTTTAAAAGTGGAGAAAAAATTGCTTTTATTCAAGCTAGTGCTTCAGGTGTGATTAATATTTGTGCATTGGATTAATTTAAAGTGAGTAATACTCACATAAGTAATAGGAAATTTTATGGCAAATTTTACTGGATTAAATGTAATAGTAGCAGATGATGTAACTAAATATCAACCTGATGCTTTTGGTTTTGGTATAACAGCAATTTCAACACAAGGGGCTTTTTATTTTACTCAAACAACTAATGATATTTTAAGAGATTTAAGAATCAAATGGTGGCAAACTTATAAAACAAATGTTTTTACAGATATTACAGTTTTAAATTCTGTAGAATTAGAAGCTATAAAAGTTAATTTAGATCAATTTAGTCGTGCTGGTGTATTTTTATTTTTAGGAAAATTCTTACTTCCAGCTTTAGCTAAATTTAGACCTGAAACAGAAAAAGATAGATTTGAAAGAATGTCAGAATATTATTTAAGTCAATATAATATTGAATTTCAAAAGATATTAGAAGATGGTGTTGAATATGATAGTTCAGGCAACCAAACTATATCTGTTGCTGAAAGAGAAAACTTACACGGATATAATAGACTTCAAAGATAATGGCCGTTGAATTACAAGTTAAAATAAATGATAAAGAAGTTATTAATTCAATAAAAAAATATTCATCAAAATTAGAACAAGCAGTACAACAGGGTTTATTACAAGCTGGTTTTCAATTAGTTACTATTATGAGAGAGCTTACTCAAAAAGGAATTGATTTTAATAGAAATACTTTTGCACCATATTCTGAACAATATTTAAAAAAATTAAACAAAGAAGGCAAACCAACTAAAGTAGATTTATTTTATAGTGGTCAAATGTTAGGTTCTTTAACTCCTGATATTCGATCAGTAAAACCTAGTGGAAGAAATAAAGTATCAGTTGGATTTTCTAGATTTGACATGATTAAAAGAGCATTATTTAATCAAGTATTAAGAGAACCAAATCGTAAATTTTTTGGCTTTAATAGTAGAACAGAAACTATTATAGGTAAATCATTTAATCAATTTATAGATAAAAAATTAAGAGGTGTTTAATGAGTGTAAGAGAAAATATTGCAACAAATTTATTATCAACTATTTCAGCAATAGCTAGTCCAGTAATTAAAAAAGCAACACGACAACCTTTTATTTTAGATGAGTTATCAGAACAACAATATCCAGCAATTATAGTTCAAACATCTTCAGAAGTAAGACAAGATTCAGAATTAGGAAGTTCAGCAAAAACAAGACATGGAACTATTGATTTTTTAATATTAGGTTTTGTCAAAGGTGCAGAAAGCAATATAGATACTGCAAGAAATGAATTAATAACAGCTATTGAAACTGCTGTTGAAACTGATATTACTAGAAATGGTAATGCGTTGGATACAATAGTTGTATCATGTGAAACTGATGAGGGTAGTTTATTTCCTATTGGTGGCATAAGAATGACAATTAGAGTAATGTACGAATATCAATCAGGAACACCATAAGGAGAAAACAAATGAGCAAACACTTAGATAAAATAGAAAAGAAAATAGAACAAATAGAAAAACACCATGATAAAGCTTCAATACTTTGCGAAGAAATTAAAGATTTAATTGCAGAACTTAATGAAGAAGATTTAGAAAATGATGAAATAGAGGAGACAGAAGATGATGAAGATTTGGAAGACGATTTGGACGAAGATTTTGATGAAGATGATGATATTGATAACAAAGATTAAATCTGTTATAAAATATATATGGCTAAAGATATTAAAATAGTTAAAGATAATTCTGAAATAATAATTAATGAATCTAATCTTGAATATTATATAAAACTGGGTTATAAACAAATTGACAAAAACGAAGAAGTAAAAATTAAAAAGGAAAAAAAATGGCAACACATCACGGAAAAGAAGGAGTCGTAACCGCAGGCGGAACAGCTATTGGAGAAGTAACTGGTTTCACTTTGGAAACAACTGCTGACGTAGTAGAAGATACTGCTTTAACGGACTCTACAAAAACATTTGTATCAACTAGAACTTCATTTTCTGGAACAGTAGAAATGCACTATGACGAAACTGACACACCTCAAACAACTTTACTTGTTGGAAGTACAATAGCATTTATATTATTACCAGAAGGTAATACAGCAGGAGATGAAAAATTTTCAGGTTCAGGAATTGTAACTGGTATGTCGATCACAAATGCTATGGAAGCAATCGTTGCAAGAACAGTAACTTTTCAAGGCACAGGCACTTTAACAATAGGAACTGTATAATAATTTTCTATGAAAGTTATTGACCGAGTTAAAAGTCATTTTGAAAGTTTAGCAATTCTAACTATTGAAGTAGAAGAATGGAAAGATGAATTTGGTAAATCAAGTATCTTTTATTCTGAACCTTTAACATTAGAAGAAAAAAATAAACTTTTTCAAAAATCAGCAAACTTACAAGACTTAACTGTTCTTGTAGATTTATTAATTATGAAGCTGATGGTTAAGAATGATAAAGGCGATTTAGTAAAAGCATTTGAACCTGAAGACAAATTTGCTTTAAGAAAAAAAGCAGATTCAAATGTTATAGCTACAATTGCAAATAAAATTCTTTTAGATACTTCATACGAGGTAGCTGAAAAAAAGTAGATAGCGACCCAGAAACTCAATCCATTTTGTTAGTCGCAGAACGACTTAAAATCACTATACAAGAAGTTTTAGAAATGCCTATGAGCCATTTTAATCTTTGGTTAGCTTACTTGAAAAAAGAGCAAGATGAGTATAAAACTATAAAAAAGTAGTTTTAATAAAAAAGATTAAATCATGACGCAACAATTAAATATTGACATAATAGCACGAGATAAATCAAAACAAGCTTTAGATAATGTTCAAAAAAATCTTCATAAAACTGGTAATTCTGTATTAAATTTAAAAAATGCTTTAATAGGTTTAGGTACTGGAGTTGTTGTTAGATCATTATTAAATATTGGAGTACAAGCAGAACAAGCTCAAGTTAGATTAAATTTATTAACTGGAAGTACAAAATTAGGAAGTCAAGCATTTGAACAATTTACAAAGTTTGCTATTAATGCAAAAATTCCTTTAGAGGAAGTTATAAATTCATCAAGAAAATTAATTTCATTAGGTAGTTCTCCTGAAAAATTAGCAAAAAATTTAGAAATGATTTCTAATATATCTGCATTAACAGGATTATCATTTGAAACAACAGTAGATCAATTTCAAAAAGCAACTACTAAAGGATTAGATAGTGCTAGAATATTTACTGATGAAAATATTAGAATATTATTAGGAATACCAAAAGGATTAGAAGTTGGTGGAGAACAAGCATTAAGATTCTTTGAAAAAGATTTTTCTTCTAGTGGCAGATTTGGTCAAATAAACAAAAATATTAAAAACACAGTAGCAGGAACTATTGTTGGTATTAAAAATATATTTTTCTTATTTAATAGTGAAATAACAAAAGGTTTTTTTGGTTCTCTTAGAAATCAATTAGGAGATTTAGAATTATTTTTTAATAATAACAAAAAAGTTATTACTGAATTTGCTATTAATTTAGGAGAAGGATTAGGTAAAGCCATTGTAATTGTTGGTAAAGGATTCAAATTTATTGTAGATAATATGAATTTTTTTATAGAAGCTATCAAGATTTTAATAGCTTTTAAATTAATATTATTTTTTACTAATTTAGCCACATCAATCAATGTAGCTACAACAGCCATGAGATTATTAAATCTTACAACAAGAAAAAATATATTAATTGCTGGTGGAGCAGTAGTACTTTCACAATTAGATAAAATTATAGCAAAATATAAAGAATTTAGAGGCATATCAGATATTGATGTAAAAGATGACGAAGATAAAAAAGTTATAGGCATAAGTAAGCCAATGCCCGAATCTACTTTTTTTGACAAATTGAAAATGCAATTATTAACATTTAAAGATAGTTTAAAAACTTTAAATGAAAATGAATTAAAAAACTTTCAAAGTAGTTTTCAAACGATTGGTTTTTTAATTGCTGAAGGTTTAAATAAAGGTATTAAACAATTTTCTGAAGCATTTGCAAAATCAGTTATTTTAGGAGAAAAATTATCTGAAAGTTTAAGAAATATGGCACAAGCTATAGGTGTTCAATTATTATCTGCATTAATAGAATATTTAGCAAGAAAATCTGTAGAATATTTATTTGAACAAATGATTCTTCAAACACAAAAAAACAAGACTAGTGAAATACAAAAACAATTAGACTTACAAAAAAAACAAAATAAAGCACAAGGTACTGCTATGTTACTGTCAGGAAATCCATTAGGATTTTTAGGTTTTATGGCAAATGGTGGTGCAGTATCAAAAGGGAAACCATACATGGTTGGAGAACAAGGCCCAGAAATGTTTATACCAAACTCAACAGGACAAATCAGTCAATCTGCTAGAGGAACTGGCGGTGGTGCAGTATCAGTAAATTTTAACATTAATACTTTAGATGCTAGGGGTTTTGATGAATTATTAGTTAGAAATAGAGGAACTATAACACAAATTATTAATTCAGCAGTTAATGAAAGAGGAGGAAAAAATTTAATTTAATATGTCAGGTGCTTTTCCAATATCAACAGCAAAATTTCAAAGTTTAGGAATTAAATCAATCCAAGATACTATTATATCTAAATCTGTATCTGGTAAAAAATTAGCTAGGCAAATAGATAATCAAAGATGGGCTTTTACTATTAGAATAATTACAGCAACAAGATCAGATGTTTATGGAGAACTTATGGCTTTTATCGTCCAACAAAGATCAAGCTTAGAAAATTTTACAATTATTCCACCTGAAATAGATGATGCTCGAGGACATGAAACAGGAACAATTTTAGTAAATGGTGCACACTCAGTAGGAGATACAACAATAGCAATAGACGGACATCAAAATAATAGTGCAAATGCTTTTAGAAAAGGAGATTTTATAAAATTTGCTTCACATACAAAAATTTATATGATTGTTTCAAATGTAACTCCAGTATCAAATGCTTCTACAATTACAATAGAGCCACCTTTACTTGTAGCACTTACAGATAATTCTACTGTTACTTATGACAATGTTCCTTTTACAGTTTATTTAACAAATGATATACAAGAATTTGGTGTAGTTGGAGTGAGTACTGATGGGGCTTTATTATACCAATTTGAAATTGATGTTGAAGAAGCTTTGTAATGAAATATTTAGTAAAATATTGGATTTCAGTTGATATGATTGCTGAAGAATTGGTTGATGAAAAAGAAATTAATACAAAAACAAATCATTTAGGTAAATACGAAGAACCATCTGAGAATGCTAAATTTGAAGTTATAGAATATAAAATAATTAGGAGATCATACGAAGATGACAAGAAGTCTAACAGTAGCATTAAAGAATGAACTAGCCACAAATAAAATACGTCCAGTACATCTTATTACTATTGGCTTTGGTACTCCTGTAAATATTACCGATTGTTCTTTTCCATTAACTTCAGATATATCAGGTGGAAGTGTTACTTATTTAGCTTCAGATTTTGTTTTAGGTATTAGTGATTTTTCAGAAGAAGTTGATATTACTAAATCAAGTATATCACTTATTTTATCTGGTGCAGATCAAACTTTTATTTCAACAGTATTATCAGAACCAGTTATTAATGACCAAGTAGATATTTATAGAGGTTTATTGGATAGTAATAACGCATTAATTTTAGACCCATTTCTTTTATATAGAGGTAGTATTGAAAATTTTTCTATCGCTGAAACTAATAAAAATAGTCAAGTAAGTTTAACAATCGTTTCTCATTGGGCAGATTTTGAAAAAACAAATGGAAGAAAAACAAATAATACATCACAAAAAAGATTTTTTAATACAGATGTAGGTATGGATTTTTCATCTCAAAATGTATTAGATATTAAATGGGGTAGATCATAATGGGTTTTTTTAAAGGAATTGTTTCAGCAGTTACAAAATCAGCAATTTTTAAAAATGTAAGTCCTATTTATGCTTTAATCGCAACTTTAGCTATATCTTGGATATTTAGACCAAAAACTCCTAAGATACCAGATTTTGGAGATAGCTATCAAGATAATTTTGAAAAAGGTATTTTATTAAACAAGCAATCTAATGACGCAAGTATTCCAGTTATTTATGGGGAAAGATTAGTAGGTGGAACTAGAGTTTTTATAGAAACTTCTGGTTCAGATAATACTTATTTATATATTGCTTTAGTATTAGCTGAAGGACAAATATCTGATATTGCCTCAATAACTGTAGATGATAAAGTAGTAACATGGAGTGGAGATTTAGCAGATAACAGCCAAGTTACAGTTAATAGTTCTGATACAAATTTTTATAAAAATAGTACAAGTTTAATTACAGTAGAACCACATTTTGGAACTGATGCACAAAGTGTTTCCAGTTTGTTAGACACATTAAGTAGTTGGGGTAGTAATCATAAATTATCTGGACTTGCTTACCTTGCGTTAAGATTTACCTGGAATCAAGATGTCTTTAGTGGAGTACCTAATGTTCAAGCAAAAGTTCAAGGAAAAAAAGTTGTTGCTTATAATTCTAGTTTAGTGGCACAATCAGCTGCTTTCTCAACAAATCCAGCTTGGTGTTTATTAGATTATTTAACAAACGCAAGATATGGAAAAGGTTTAGATGTTACTGAAATAGATTTACAAAGTTTTTATAATGCCTCAGTTGTTTGTACAACGCAAGTAACACCTTATTCTGGTGGTTCTGACATAAATATATTTGATTGTAATGCTGTTATAGACACCTCAAAAACTATAATTGATAATACAAGAGATTTTTTAAAAGGTTGTAGAGGATATTTACCCTACACAAGTGGAAAATATCAACTCATTATTGAAACGACTGGCACAGCTACAGTTACCTTAACTGAAGATGATATTATAGGTGGTTATAATTTATCTTCTCCTGATAAAAATAATAAATTTAATAGAGTCATTGTAAGTTTTGTAAATCCAGCAAGAAATTACCAGGTTGATGAAGTACAATTTCCGCCTGTAGATGATTCTGCTTTATCTCCTTCAGATCAACACGCAACAATGAAAAGTGCTGATGGTGGTTTTTTATTAGAAGGTAGATTTGATTTTTCAGCTACAATTACTTCTCCATATCAAGCTGAAGAAATGGCAGAAATAATTTTAAGACGTTCAAGAGAATCTTTATCTCTAAGTATAAATGTATCTTTTGAAGCTTATGAATTAGCAATTGGAGACGTAGTAAATATTACGCATAGTAGTTTAGGTTTTTCAGCAAAACCATTTAGAATTTTATCAATGACATTTAATGAAGATTTTTCAATAGGATTAAATTTAGTTGAACATCAAAACACCCATTATACTTGGGCTAGTAAAATAATAGCAACAGCAGTACCGAGTACAAATTTACCAAACCCATTTACTATTCAAGCACCAGCAAGTGTAACATTATCTGACCAACTTATTGAATATAATGATGGAACAGTTATCGTAGCTTTAGATATTACAATAGGTGCTTCTCCAAATAGTTTTGTTGATTATTATCAAGTTGAATACAAATTAAATGCGGATACTGATTTTATTATTTATGCTCAAGGTACAGGATTAACTCATAGAGTTTTAAATGTAATTGACCAAGAAGTGTATGACGTGAGAGTTAAAGCTTTTTCTACTTTAGGAAGTTCTTCAACATATACATCTGCACAAAGAACCATTGTAGGAGCACTTGCACCGCCTAGTGATGTTACAGATTTTTCTTGTAATATTATAGGACAAGAAGCACATCTTGGCTGGACAGCTGTAGGTGATTTGGATTTAGCTTTTTATTCTTTAAGATTTTCCAATGTAACAAACGGAACAGCAACATGGCAAAACTCAGTCAATCTTGTAGAAAAAATATCAAGACCAGCAACCTCAATTTCTGTTCCTGCTTTAACTGGAACTTTTTTAATTAAAGCAGTAGATAAATTAGGTAATTTTAGTTCTAATGAAACTGCAATTATATCTAATGTAACATCAACATTAAATTTTAATGCTGTAACAACAATAAATGAACACCCTAATTTTACAGGAACAAAAACACAAATGATAGAATCAGATAATACATTAAGATTAGATTCTTCTGAACTCTTTGATAGTGCTACAGGAAATTTTGACACTCCAACAACTTTTTTTGATTCAGGAGTTACAACTGCTGATTTATATGCAACAGGAAATTATCAATTTGCAAATGTTATAGACATAGGTGCAACTCATACAGTTAGAGTTACTGCGTCTATTACGCAAACAGCAGAAAATATAGATGATTTATTTGATTCAAGAACAGGAAACTTTGATGATGGTGCTTCAAACTTTGATGGAGACGCACCAGCAAATTGTAACGCACATATAGAAATTGCTACATCTACTGACAACATAACTTATAGTGCTTTTAGAAATTTTGTAATTGGAGACTACACCGCTAGATATTTAAAATTTAAATTAATTATGACTTCTAGTGATTTAAGTTCTACACCAGTTGTTTCTTCATTATCAGTTACAGTAGATATGCCTGATAGAATTTTTAGTGGAAATGATATTACAAGTGGTGCTGGAACATATAATGTAATATTTACAAATCCTTTTAAAAGTGTTAATTATGCTGTTGGAATAACTGGCGAAAATATGAATACTGGAGATTTTTTTGTAGTAGATACAAAGACTATCAATGGATTTAATTTAACTTTTAAAAATAGTTCTAATACAGCAGTTTCTCGTGTATTTGATTTTCTTGCGAAAGGTTTTTAAAAATAGTATATAATAAATTATGGCACAACACGATTTCAATATTGCAAATCAAGGATTTAGTTCATTTAGAACAGATTTAAATAATGCTCTTTCTGCAATTCAAACTACAAGTTCTGGAACAAGTACACCTACTGGTGCAGTAGCTGGTCAAATCTGGTTAGATACTACCTCAGCAACCACTCCAACTTTAAAATATTATGATGGTGCTGATAACATATCTTTAGCAACTATCGATCACGTAGGTAACACAGTAAATTGGTTAGATTCTACAGTATCAATTACAGGAATATCTACAACTGCTACTGGAACAGTTTTAACACTTACAGATTCGGCTTCTACCTCGACAGTAAATTTAATTATAGATAATCAAAAAGAAATAAGATTTAGAGAGACTACTGCTAATGGAACAAATTATGTAGCATTAAAAGCACCAGCTTCTTTAAGTGCAGATTTAACTTTTACATTACCAAGTGTAGATGGTTCAGCAAATCAAGTATTACAAACTAATGGTTCAGGTGTATTATCTTTTGCAACTGTATCAGGTGGTGCTTCGTGGCAAGCTGTAAAAACAGGAAACTTTAACGCAACAGCAAAAGAAGGATATTTTGTAAACACAACAAGTGGAGCAATCACAGCAACTTTACCTGCTTCACCAACACTTGGAGATTTTATAACTTTTATAGATTACGCAGGAACTTTTGATACAAACAATTTAACGATTGGAAGAAATGGTAAAAATATTCAAGGTTCTGGTGCAGATTTAACAGTTAGCATAGAAAGATCTGGACTAACCTTAGTTTTTACTGATAATACTCAAGGTTGGTTATTACAGGATAAATAATTATGTCTGAATATAAAGGTATAAAAGGTTTTACAATTCAATATCTTTCATCTGATCCTAGTGATGCAAATGAAGGACAAGTTTGGTATAATTCAACAACAAATGTTTTTAAAATAACAAGTGTTACAACAGTTGGATCTTGGGCAACTAGTAATCCTTTAAATACAGCAAGAAATGCTTTAGCAGGAGCAGGAACGCAAACGGAAGGTTTAGCTTTTGGTGGTAATATATTTCCAGTCACTTCAGGAGCAACAGAAGAATATAATGGTACTTCTTGGACTTCTCAAAATAATATGGGAACAGCACGATATTTTTTATCAGGTACAGGAACTCAAACCGCAGCATTAGCTTTTGGTGGACTTATTCAACCAGTTACAGGAGCAACTGAAGAATATGATGGAACAAATTGGACAACAAGCGGAAGTTTAGGTACGGCAAGATATACATGTAATGCAGGAACGCAAACGGCAGGTTTAGCTTTTGGGGGTGGAACTCCAACAACTACAGGAGCAACAGAAGAATATAATGGCTCTACTTGGACAGCAAATCCTACTGGTTTAAATACGGGAAGAAAACTGATGGGAGGTTGTGGTACGCAAACCGCAGCTTTAGGTTTTGGTGGTCAAACTACAACTATTGTGGCAACTACCGAAGAATATGACGGAACAAACTGGACAGCAAATCCTACTGGTTTAAATACGGCAAGAGCTACTTTAGGAGGTTGTGGAACTCAAACTGCAGCATTGGCTTTTGGTGGTTATACTACAGCTCCTACTACAACAGCAACAGAAGAATATAATGGCTCAACTTGGACAATAGGTGGAGCTTTACCAACTGCAACATCACGAATTTCAGCTTGTGGTACGCAAACGGCAGGTTTGGGTTTTGGTGGATATAATCCATCACTTACAGGAGCAACTTATGAATACACGGGTGGAGGAGCCGTGGTTACAAAAACAATTACAACAAGTTAATAGGAGAAAAAAATGGCACATAAAACAAATCAATATCTTGTCGCAGAAAATTGGGGAAAAGGATTTATTGAACATAGCGATTCCGCTAAGTTTAGTATTTCTGGACTTCCTGGTAATATTTGGCAAGTACCTGCACATAATAAACATGCAAATCTTTGGATTAACAAAGTATTAGGTACTGTTAAAACAAAAGCTGAAGCTCAAGCAATTGTTGATGCAGAAATACAAATAGCACAAGCTGCTTATGATGCATTACCTGCTGAAGAAAAAGCAAAGCCTTTAAGACAAAGACCAGTTGATATAATATTAGTAGAGTAATCTAATTATAAATGGATAAAGAAAAACAAAATATTAAATCCCTTATTGAACACGAATCTAATCTTCATTTAAATAATTTACTACCTTTAGAAGATGTTAAAACATTTAAAGGAATGGTTGAAGAACTTAGAGATACGTGGACTAAAAAACAAATCTTTAGAACAGAAACCGAAGCTAGAATATCTGTACTTCAAGATATGAAATATCCAACCGTTGCTTCTAAATACTGGCAATGCGTAAGAGAGCAAAACGTA
>SXGR01392301.1_pt1 | contig 16556 bp, 13 predicted proteins | sample 3174711 | NCBI WGS metagenome assembly SXGR01 (sample SAMN11356860, study PRJNA531348) | freshwater metagenome | isolation source: freshwater sample F1-60 | place: China: Fuxian Lake, Yuxi | collected 2017-12-25
ACGCAGTTGGGACCATGAAAACCGTGTTTTTCCCGGGAAAAAGTTAAATCAGGCTGCAAAAGTCGGGACTACAAATCCTCTTTACAGGTTCTGTTTCAAGGCGTTTGATCCTGATTGGCGAGAGACTGAGGAATGGGATAGCTCGGGCTTTCAGCCCTTTGTGAATTTGGGAATGGGAACCTGGGGCGTTGCCCCAGGCTGGTATGGTGGCACGCCGTTGGCGTTAAAAACATACGCCGGTGAGAGCAGGAAGGTGGCATGCCAATCCATGTCTGTGGCCTGACAAATACGATCCGGTCGAATCCTACCCTTGCCGTTTTGGTTCTGCGGGCCAAAGGCCCGATCTATACCAGCCTGGGCCAACGGCCCAGGTTTCGGACCCCCCAAATATTGGAGGGCTGAAAGCCCGATCCATTGGGCATGGTGCCACGCCGTTGGCGTTGAAAACATTCGCCAATGAGAACAGGATGGTGGCATGCCAATCCATGTCTGTGGCCTGACAATTACGATCCGGTCGAATCATACCCTTGCCGTTTTGGTTCTGAGGGCCAAAGGCCCGATCTATACCAGCCTGGGCCAACGGCCCAGGTTTCGGATCCCCCAATTATTTGAGGGCTGAAAGCCCGATCCATTGGACCACGAACCCAATGTAGGCGAGAGATTGAAACCTGGGCCTCTTGTTCCCCACCGAAATTCAACCCTTCAAACCAAGGCAAATGGTTTGCTTCCGTCCGGAGTACCTGCGAACTATTGCAAACCCCGTTGTCAAAATCGCACCTGGAGCGGCTAATTTCAAGTCCTTTGGTCGGGACTACGGGCTGTTTTGAACTCGACATACTCCAAAATCTCTGGAAAAACCACCATCCTTGTCCCAAATTTGACCAAAAAATCGTAAAAACCACTCCATCTGCGTAACTTGGGCTAAAGAGTGTGTTCCTTTTTGGCAGGTATTACCAGTAGGTGCGATCCGTTTGTATTGCTGGACGCATCCCTCTGTGCCACCTAAAATCGTAGAAACCGGTTAACACATCCAGTGGGTTAGCTGGTCCGGCCCCAGCCGATCCGTTCGGGCTGGGCGATTGAAGGAGTGCTTTCCTATATGTCTGCTACTCCCGAGCCGATGTTTGGTTTTACCCGAGTGTTTGTCAACCGGTCGTTTTCGTTGGGAAATCTCCCCTGGACGATGCGGCTGTTACTGATTTTTTTGGCGCCCCTGATTTTGATTTTTATCCTTGGTTTGGTGTTTTTAGGGTTGGTGATTTTTGGTGTCGTCTTTTTGATCCAGGTGGTGGTTTCGCTTTTGACTGGAACGGTTTCCACCCGGGTTACTGTGAATCGCCAGACGCATTTTTCCCATCCGCAAACGGGATTGCCTTGGGATGAGTCAAGGGTGGAAACATTGGCGAGGCCCGGTCAGGTAATTGACATTTTTCCCGAACCAAAAAAGGAAGGGCTATAGTATAAACTGGCCTGGATTTTTGAAATGGCCCCAAGGGTTACCCATTTACCTTTGCGCGTTTGTATGGCGGGTCCTTTTCCATGATTTGGTTTTCCTAATCCATGGGGACGCAACCCCAAGTGTCGAAGGGAGCCTGGGCGGGTTGTAATATCCTTCAATGAACTCGAACACTTCTGTTTTGAAGGGTGTTGACGATGACCGCCGACCCTTCTGCCTGGCTGGCAAGATCCTGCCTTGCCAACTAAAATCTGATCATCCCGTGTAGGTTTCGAAAAGTCAATTTTTGATTAAAAACCACCCAGGGAAATATCCAAGCCCATTCCAAAGAGCAGGATCAAGATTTTAGAAATGAAAAATAATGGCCCATCAAGTTGGTTGATTCATTCGGGCTCCGGCATGGATCTGGGAGGAATCGAACGCGTTAATTATGATATTTTGCAAGGATGGGAAACGGTTTCAAATACCAAAATTTACCCGTTTCAGCCTACTAAAAATTTAACCTCTGTTTTAGGCTATTTGCGCGGATGCTTGGACAGGGACATCAAGCATACCATCTTCATGCACCTGGGCTTGACGAAATTTTTGCTTTTGGGTCGACCCAAGGGTTCCCTAAAAGTCTTTTTGCATGGCATCGAAGCCTGGAAAAAACTGCCCGCATGGCACCAATTCCTTCTCCAACGAGTGGATCACTTTTTGTCCAATTCGCAATTTACCTGGGATCGGTTCCTCCATTTTAACCCCGGATTCGGGAACAAGAGACACGATGTGGTGCATCTGGGATTGGGTCAGCAGACCGGGTATTTTCCTCCGGATCCCGATCTGCCTGCTGCCCTGATTATTGGCCGGATGTCGCAATTCGAGGATTACAAAGGGCACAGGGAACTCATTGCCCTTTGGCCCCAGGTGCGGCTTCAGGTTCCCAATGCCCAACTTTGGATCGTTGGAGGGGGAGACCTCAAGCCTGAACTGGAAAGGTTGGCAAAGGGGTCCGAGGGGATTGTCTTTTTTGGCAAAGTAACCGAAGAAAAAAAACAGGAACTCCTGAAGCGATGCCGATGCTTTGCCATGCCCAGCAGGAATGAGGGATTTGGATTGGTTTATCTGGAAGCCATGCGAATGGGAAGGCCCTGTCTGGTCAGTGATTGTGATGCAGGGCGAGAAATTATTGATGAATTTTCTAGCGTACTAAGTTATAAAGATAGGGAAGTTTGGCCCACAGAGATTTCAAGGTCTCTTTTAAAACTTGATCAAAATATGAGCGAAAAGATACAATTTCATTACAATAGTCGTTTTAAATCAAATCATTTTTTGGATCGATTTTATAATTCGCTCATTAAATAAAATTTAATGTATAATATATTATCTTTATTTTACTTTAATATAAAATTTAATTTTAAAAGGCCCTTGAACGGAATCAACAGTTGACGCAGTAATGGATGGGATCGCAATTGCTTTGGCCAAACCCCTTTTCAAGCAGAATGGACGAAACCCCTAAGCCACCGAGCGGTTGCTTAAACCCATCCGCCTGGTTTCGGTGATCGCTTCCCGGATTCGGGAAAATGGCTCCGTCAAATCCAGGCGCATTCCCGCCCCCTCCAGAAGTTGGAAAATCGGCAATTCGTCTTGCGGATAGTCCGGATGAATGGAACAACTTGCCTGAATCGGAAGGTCGATCGGTTTGCCCAAAACACCCAATTGCAACACCGGGGCCTCTACATGGCGGCGAACTTCCAGGCCAAGCCCAAGGTCCGTTACCACAATATCTGCCGAGTAGGAGGCTTTCTCAATGAGATTTTTCCCCATCAATTCCCCCACCAAGTAGGCGTCGAGGGTGGGACCATAAAGAATCTGTTGAACCTTGGTTGGCTGCACCGGGCTGGTGAGGCGAAACTCAAGCGGCCTGCCTTGGGAATTGGTAAGCAGGTAACCGGCTATCCAGCCCACAGGCCCATCCTGCAACAGGGTAAAAAAACCCAACACAAGCCCTTTGCCTTTGGGGCGGGTGGGTACAACTTCTGGGGTGATTTGCGTGGTGATTGAGGAACACTCCGTCACGGTCGATCTCCAGCCAAACGATTCGACCCGAGCCAATCCTCGGGTCCTCCCGGAGAGAGTCTTCGGGAAAAGTGGGCCCCTCACTTGAGACCCGGGAGAATTCCTCGTTCGGAAAGTCAACCGAAGGGCCAACATATCTCCCTGATTCCCCGATTTGCCCCATTCGTCCTGATCGGAATAATCGGTTCGGTGGATCATGGGGGAAGGACTTGGAGAAATGGGCTCAATTGCTTGGGAGAATCCTGGAAAGATGGTTTTCTACCTAGCCCTATCCTTGATGATCATCACAAGTGAAAACACGCCTTGGATATAGGGGTAGGAGGCCGAAAAACTTGGCCCAGACGGTGTTATGGCCGGTGGCAGCCCTTCGGCAATCTTTACATAACTTGGGATAACCATCTGAAGCGTAGGTGACCCGGTTTCCATGGTTTTTGCGGTGTTCCAAAAAGGAATCTTCCCGAAGGCCCCTTTGGCCCAGTTCCTCCCTCAATAGCAAAAGGGCCCAAGGCTCCATTCCCGTCGAGAAAAAACAGTATTGATCCAATAGCTCCCCATCCGATGCTTTTTGGGCAAACGACTGGCATTTTTCGACATGGGTTAGCCCGCTCAAATCCTGTTCCTCATGAGGAGTTCTACCGGTTGGTTTAGGGATCGGGATTTCTCCGCTTTCCGATCCTCCCTACTTTTTTGCAGCCAATCGTTTTGAAAAAATGCAAAGGTCATCGCCATCGGCGTAATAGTCAGGCACACAAGCGGAAAGGGAATAGTCGTATTTGAGGTAAAATTGCCGGGTCCGGTCGTAATGGGGGGTGCCCGAGGTCTCGATCAAAAACAACCGGGCTCCCTCCTTAAAGGAATCGTCCTCGGCATGCCGCAACAGGTGCCCACCTCTTCCCTTGCCCTGGACAAGATTGGAAATCGCAATCCAATAGAGGTACCAAGTCCGGTCGGTCATGGCCGCAGGGGCCCAATACGCATAGCCGGTGATCTTTCCCTCTTCTACCAGGACAGAAGCCTTGTGTCCAAAATCCCTGGTCACCGCAAAATAGTCATCGAGGACTTCCTGGAGGGCTTCCACCTCAAGAGGTTTGAACATGGCGGTTTGACTGGTCAAAAGGATAATCATTGGGATGTCGGCGGGTTCCACCGGTCGAATGAGGTAGGACATGAAACTCCCGGCTGGCAAGATAGGAAAGGGTGAATAGGAAAATTCTACAAAATGACCCACCAACAACCGGGCCAACTCTGCCAAAGGGCCAAGGTTGGCCTTTCTTTCGTTAGGGCAAAAGAGTATTCGCTCCCCAAAGGTGACCCGTTCCTTGGCTAAAAGGAGGCGGAGGGTTGGATCCCGATGGGGAGTGAACAAAATGAAAAAGTTAAACAGCGTTTGGAATCCGGTTGGAAAGTTATCCTTGGCCGCCTGCCTTGGGCTTTCCACCGGTGGTATATTGTCTGGTCAGGACTCAGGCCCGGTTGGTAATCCCACCGCCCTGGGACAACCGCAAGGCCAACAACAACCCGCAGGGGCTCCCGGAACGCGGGTAGTCGCCATGGTCAATGGCGAAAACATCACCCAGGCCGAGCTTGACCTTGCGCTTAAACAATTGGGGCCAAGCCCGATCCAACTGGGGACCAATCGGGTTCGCCAACAGCAACTCGAAGCCCTTTCGATGATGATAGACGATATTCTCATGAAGCAATTTCTCAAAAAGAACGCTCCGGAGGTCAAGGAAACCGACATCGACAAAAAGATGGCGGACTTGGTGAGCGAGCTGAAAAAAACCAACAAAACCCTTGAGGACATGTACAAGGAAAACGGTTTCACGGTGGAACAAATCCGGACAAACCTACGGACAAAATTGCAGTGGCTTGCCTACGCAAGCTCGAAATACAACGAAGCGGATCTCAAGAAATATTGGGATACGAATCGCGACTTTTTCGATGGGGTGATGGTTCATGTCAGTCACATTGCCCTTAGAACCCCTCCGGGAATGGCTCCCAAGGAACGGGAAGACCTGTTCAAGCGGATGGCCCATTTGAGGCAGATGATTCAATCAGGGCAGATTGATTTTGCCTCTGCAGCGAAGAAATATTCCCAGGAAGCCAGCGGCCAACAGGGAGGAGACCTTGGTTTCATTCCCCGCAAATGGGCGGTGGATGAGACCTTTGCCAAGGCAGCATTCTCCATGAAGGCAGGGGAGATTTCCCAGCCGGTGGTGACCGAATTTGCCATCCAACTCATCAAGGTAAACGACCGCCGGGCGGGCAAACCCAACGAATACAAACGGATCCATGATGATGTTCGGGAGTTTCACAACGAGGAGGCGTTCCAGACGCTCCTGGGGGGACTTCGCAAGGCGGCAAAAATCGAGGTCTTTGTTCAATAAACCCTATATACATCGCAAATAGGAAAAATCAAACCTTTTACCGGCAAGTCGGGGGACGGCGCAGCCCGGGCAGGAATTCGTTCCTCCCGGGCTGCGTTATTTTCCGAACAGATCAAGCTTTTTGGGCCCTGACCAGAATTGGAATACCCCGGGCCATTGGTTTCGAGGGGGTGCCAACTATTGTCGGGCAGGAGTCAATACGGCTAACTCATGCGCATAAAAAACCAGATGGTTTGACCAAAGCCAACCACAATAACAAAAACCCTAAGCCATATCTTTGGGATTTTTCGGCCAAAAATTCCCCCTAGATAACCTCCCAAAATGGCCACCGGAACCATGAGAGCCAAAAGATCCCAACGGATGTTGCCTCCGAAAAGGAAAATGATCGAGGCAACCAGATTGATGAGCCCTGCAAAAAAAATCTTGAGTGCGTTGGCCCGGATCATTCCCCCGAGGGGCAAAAGCCCCAACAAAGCCAACATCATGATCCCTATGCCCGCACCAAAATAGGCACCATAAATAGCAATCAGGAATTGACTAAACAAGACCCAAAAGGGAGGTTTATGCGAGGCCCCCTCGGGAAGGGCAATCCTGGGGGAAAGCAGGGGTTGCAGGGTAAAAAGGACAGAGGCGATCAGAGCCAAATAAGGAACAATGCGATCAAAATGTTCCGGATTAGGTAATATCACCAGGAGGCCACCAAGAGCCGCCCCGACCAAACTGACTGGCGCCAACCAGGTAAGCCAAGCGCGATCTTCCTTTATTTCCTTGCGATAGGCCAGTGAGCTGGACATGGCGGCGGGGAGTAAGGCCAGGGTGCTGGTGCAGTTGGCTCCAACACTAGAGGTAAACGCCAATAGGGCCGGAAAGGTGAGAAGCGTCCCTCCCCCGGCAAGGGCATTTATCATCCCTGCGGCAAAAGTTGCCAGGCAGAGGCCTGCGGCCTCAAAAGGAAGGTCAGCAATGGAGTTTTCCATCAGCCGTCCCATCCGGCAAAATCACCATTGTCCAGAATGTGGGCAAGGCGACCATCTATCCGGATGCGCCCTTCGGCGAATGCTTCGATCGCTTCCGGGTAGGCTTCGCATTCCATAGCAAACACCCGTTTTGCCAGGGATTCAACGGTGTCATCCTGGAATACCTCGGTGGCTTTTTGCACTAAAATCGGGCCATGGTCGTATTCGTTGTCGACAAAATGCACAGTACATCCGGTGATTTTATTGCCTCCCTCAAGCACGGCCTGATGTACATGATTTCCATGAAAACCCTTGCCACAATAGGACGGAATAAGGGAAGGGTGGATGTTCATGACTTTGTTGTTAAAGTCCTCGGGTATGGGCAGCAACCGCAAAAACCCGGCCATGATCACAAGGTCCGCCTCCACTTTGCGTAGGGAGGCAAAGACATTTTCAGAGAACTCCCGGGCAGAGGCGAACGCTTTTCGGTCCATGACTTCATGGGGCAGGTTGGCCTTGGCTGCGCGTTGGAGCCCAAAAACCCCGGGCCGATCGGCCACGACCAACACGACCGATGCGGCGAGATTGCCATGGACGATTCGGTCGAGCAGGTTTTGCAGGGTGGTACCCGAACCTGACAAGAGAACGGCCAGTCTGATTTTGCCCCCATGGGCCGGTTTGGTGGTCGACATGAAACCCGGTTGAAACCCCTGGTGAATTTGGGTGTTGCCTTGGTTTGGCTACCCCTTCCCCTCCGTTGGCAATTTGATCCAGGGTGCCACCTGTTTTAATTGTAGAAGTCAAATTGGGGATTGGCTGGTTATCCGGAAACCAACAAAAGGGCTGTATCTGCTGTATTGGAAAAGCTTCCACTCAAAAGGGTGGCATAAGGAAGCGCCTATTCGCACCCATGCTCCTTCCGGTGGCCCGTTTGGCCTCCTGCTTTGCCCTCCCAAGGAAGTGGCCAAAAAAGGAGAACCTCAACCATTTACCCAAACGACTCGTTAATGCCAATCGTTTTGATACTCTTTGGACTCTTCTACCCTTTTCCTGAACCAACCCCTGCGAAGTACCTGTCTTTACTCTGGCCAAGGGATAAAAACCGTGCCAAAAACAGGCAAAAACCAACCTTTTATTGCTTTCCTTTGCCTAATTCATGGAAATACCCTGCGTTGAGTCGAACCATGCAAGGCAGCGGCTAGAATCTACCTTGGACGAGATCCGGCCATTGGGCACGGTTTTATGACCCTTTTTGACTGTTTGTGCGGATGGCGGGTTGCTTTATGACATTTGCCAAGGTTGATTCCCAGGTCGATTTTCCAGCGTTGGAACGGGCTATCCTGAAACATTGGAAAGATACCGACGCCTTTGAAACGCTCCGCAAACAAAATGCAAACGGCCCCCAATGGTCCTTCCTCGACGGGCCGATCACTGCCAACAACCCCATGGGGGTGCATCACGCCTGGGGTCGTACTTATAAAGACGCCTTCCAACGGTACCACGCCATGCGCGGATGCCATTTGCGGTACCAAAACGGCTTCGATTGCCAGGGGCTTTGGGTCGAAGTGGAAGTGGAAAAGGAACTGCAACTGCGGTCGAAACGGGACATCGAAAACCTCGTTCCGGGAGACAAATTCGCTTCCATCGACAAGTTCGTCAACCTGTGCAAGGAACGGGTGGACCGCTTCGCCAAAGTACAAACCGAGCAATCCATTCGCTTGGGCTACTGGATGGATTGGGACAGGGAAGAGGATTGGGCGAAAAAGCCGGATGATCGCCGCAGCTATTTCACCATGTCGGAGGTGAACAACACCACGATTTGGAGTTTCCTCAATAAGTGTCACGACCGGGGTTTGGTCTATCGGGGTTATGATGCCATGCCCTGGTGTCCCCGGTGTTCGGTTGGCCTAAGCCAGATGGAGATGGCCGAAGGGTACCAGATGGTGGCACATCGTGCCCCATTTGTCAGGTTTGCGCTCCGAAACGAGGAAAATGCTTTCCTCCTCGTTTGGACGACTACGCCCTGGACCCTTTCAAGCAATGTTGCGGCAGCAGTCAACCCGGAGCTGACCTATCTGAAGCTCAAACACAGAGACCAGATCTATTATCTTGCCAAGGGGGCCTACACCGCCAAAAGACTTGACGAAGAGTTCAAACGCAAGGAGTGGCTCGATGGGGTTCCCCGTCTCAAAACCCTCGAACAGATGTTCAAGGAAAAAGGGGGAGCGGAGATTCTCGCCGAACTAAAAGGATCGGAAATGTTGGGTTGGGCCTATGATGGGCCATGGGATGAATTGCCCGCCCAATCCACGGCGGGTGGTTTTCCCAATGAACTCGTCCGGGTCTCCACCCAAAGAGGCTATTCCACCCCCCAATCCGCCAGGGAAGCCCATCGGGTTATCGCCTGGAAAGAGGTCGGCGAGACCGAGGGGACAGGAATTGTCCACATCGCCCCCGGTTGCGGCCGGGAAGATTTCCTCCTTGGCCAGGGGGAAAAGCTTCCGGGCATTGCCCCCCTGGATGAATTTGGTTGTTTCCTTCAGGGATTTGGGGTACTGGAGGGGAAAAACGCCTCAGAATCGACCACGACAGACTTCATCCTGGATGCCCTTGCCACCAAAGGCGTACTTTTTGCCACAGAAAAATACCCCCACAAATATCCCCATTGCTGGCGCTGCAAAACCGAGGTCCTCTTTCGCCTGGTCGAAGAGTGGTTTATTGGCATGTCCTGGCGCGATGAGATCATGAAGGTCTGTGGCGACATCCGGTGGATTCCCGGCTTTGGCCATCAACGCGAACTCGATTGGCTCAAGAACATGGGAGATTGGATGATCTCCAAGAAACGCTTTTGGGGATTGGCACTTCCCGTTTGGATTGACGAAGTGACGGATGACTTTGAGGTTATCGGCAGCCGGGAAGAGTTGGAGGCAAGGGCCGTTCATGGGCTTGAACATATTCGGGGTCGGTCGCTTCACAAACCATGGATCGACATGGTCAAGATCAGAAATCCCAAAACGGGAAACCTGATGTCGCGGATCCCTGATGTGGGAAATCCGTGGCTCGATGCAGGAATTGTCCCCTTCTCCACCATGGGGTACAATGCCGATCCCAAAGAATGGGAAAGCTGGTTTCCCGCCGACCTTATCACCGAATGTTTTCCAGGCCAGTTTCGCAACTGGTTTTATGCCTTATTGGCGATGTCCACCATGATGGTGGGGCGGGCTCCCTTCAAAACTTTGTTGGGTCACGCCCTTGTCCGCGATCAAAACGGCGAGGAAATGCACAAGTCCAAAGGCAATTCGATCCCTTTTGAGGGTGCCTCGGACAACGGTTACGCCATTGCCGGAAAACAAGGCAAGATGGAAAATCACCCTCCCATGGGTGCGGACTTGGTGCGGTGGATGTATTGCCGGCAAAACCCCGCCCAGAACATCAATTTTGGTCCCACCGTAGCCGAAGAAGTGCGGGCCCGCTTCTTCCTCAAACTCTGGAACACCTATTCGTTTTTCTGTAACTATGCCAGGCTGGATGGCTATGATCCCCAAACAATCACCATTGCCAGGGAAAACCTCACCGACCTGGACAAATGGATTCTCTCCGATTTGCAAAGGTTGGTGCAAACGGCCAATGATGCCTATTTGGGATACGATTTGGCAAGCCTTTGCACCGAGGTGGAATCGTTCGTTGATGATAAGGTTTCGAATTGGTATGTAAGGCGCAATCGCAGGCGTTTTTGGAAGGCCGGGGCGGGTGCTGACAAATCCGCGGCGTATCAAACCCTTCATCAGGTTTTGGTAACGGTAACCCGGTTGTGCGCCCCAATCATTCCGTTTTTTACCGATGCCTTGCACCAAAACCTCTGCCCCAAGGGCAAGTCAAGCATTCACCTTGAACCGTTTCCCCAACCCGATGCCAGGCTTATCGACGAAGAGCTTTCGGCCCAAATCAACGCCCTATTAAAGATCGTTTCGTTAGGCTTGTCCGCCAGAAATGGCCTGAAAATCAAGGTCCGCCAACCTCTGGCCGAATTCCGGGTACAATGTGCCAATGACACCGAACGGGCAGCAGTGCTTCGCTTTGCCGACCAAATCACCGAGGAACTCAATGTCAAAAAGATAACCATCCATGACCAAAAGGAGGGATCCCTTTTGGTTGCTACGGTAAAGGCCAATATGCGGACGCTTGGCCCCAAATTGGGAGCAAAGCTCGCCGCAACCCAACGGGCGATTCTTGAAGCCAATCCGCAAGCCCTTTCGGCCAAAGCATCCGGTGGGGCCCCCTTTGCGTTTGAGGTTGAAGGAGAATCCTTGGAGCTTTCCCCGGAAGATTTGCTGGTGGAACTGAAAAGCCCTGATGGGTTTGGAGGGGTGGGTGACAGGGACACCCAGGTTGCCCTGGATGGACGGATCACCCGCGACCTGGCCCTGGAAGGCCAAAGTCGTGACATCGTCCGAAACATTCAGGAGCTTCGGAAAAAGGTAGGGCTCCAACTTGAGGATCGGATCGACCTGCACCTTTTTAGCACCTCACCCGAGCTAAAAGAGGCCATTCACATTCATGGCGAAACCATTGGAGGCGAAACCCTGACTATCTCCTGGGCAAATGGACCCCATGGTGAGGCGGGGCACCAGGCCGATGTCAAAATTGAAGGACATCCCCTCCTGATCAGCCTGAGGAAAGCATAATGAGCCTCCCCGAAACGATCCTGCAATTTGGTACGGGCCGGTTCCTTCGCGCCTTTGCCGATCTTTTTATTCACCAAGCTAACCTGGCTGGTCAAAATGTGGGAAAGGTGGTACTGGTTCAATCCACAGGTGGCGCCCGTGCCGAAGGGTTGACCAAAAATCAGGGAAGGTATCATGTCCTTATCCGGGGATTTGAAAAAGGCCAGGTAATCGAACGGTTGGAGGAATGCGAAAGCATCTCCCGGGCTTTGTTGGCCCAAACCCAATGGGAAGAAATCCTCCAGGTTGCCCAAAGCCCAAACCTCAAGGTGATCCTGTCCAACACTACCGAGGCTGGCTATGAGGTCTTTCCCCAGGACAATTCGGCTGATGTGCCGCCAAAATCGTTTCCGGCAAAGCTCCTCGCCGTGCTTCGTTCCCGTTTTGAGGCAGGCGAAGGTCCGGTTGCGATTGTTCCCTGTGAACTCCGCGAGAATAATGCCAAAGTCCTCAGGACCATTGTTATCGAACTAATGGAAAGATGGAAACTGGATGGCCCTTTGTCTGATTTTGTCGCCAACAAGTGTACTTGGCACAACACCTTGGTGGATCGCATTGTAACCGGCACTCCGGCCGGGCACCCTCTTCTGGAACAGGATCCGATGCTGATTGCCTGTGAACCCTATGCCCTTTTTGCGATCGAAGAAATACCCGGTTCACCCAGGTGGATTGAGCACCCCTCGATTATCTGGACCCCGGATGTCCTGCCCTATTTCTTGCGGAAAGTCAGGCTATTGAATGGGGCCCACACCGCACTTTTGATCAAGGCATGGCCCAAGGGTTTCAAGATTGTCCGCGATGCCGTTAATGATTCGAATCTCGGTCCCTGGGTGGCAAGATTGTTGGAAACCGAAGTTGTTCCTGTGCTGGAAGGGCGGGTCGAAAAGCCCCGGGAATTTGCCCACGAAGTACTGGACCGTTTTCGCAATCCGTTTCTCGATCATAAATTGGCCGACATTTCCTTGCACCATGACCAGAAAGTCCAGGTGCGACTTGTCCCCTCAAGGGAGGAATTCCAAACCCAATTTGGCAATCCCGCACCAATGCTGACCGATATCCTTGCCAATGGAGGCAAGCTGGTCGATCCGGAATAAAGGATTACTCCGGATCGAAACCCAATTCCAGGGAAGGACTGGGCAAGGTAAACCCAAGTTTTGGGTTAACTCCTTTTACCTTGAAGTACCGAATGGATAAACCAAACCCGGCAGGTTAAGGCTTGGTGGTTTGCAAATGTTTCCTGAAGAAATCCAACAGGGCCTTGTCGGCCTTTTGGGCATTTTCGCCTTTGAATCCGTGGCCTGCCCCTTCCAGGGTGAGAAGATCCGCATTCACCCCGGCCGCTTTCATTCGATCCACAATCCAAACGGCCTGTTCATGGGCGACATACTTGTCCTCCGTCCCATGGATGCAAAGGGTCGGTGCGGCATTCGGTGTCACCCAATAGAGGGGACTGGAGCGCAAATGGGCGGGAAGGGCCGTTTGAAGGTTTCCGCCAAGGAAAAGGGGCAACACCTCGGCAGCGTCAACACTTTTGCCGTACGATTTGGTGAAATCGCTCGGGCCATAGACATTGACGACACAGTTGACTTTGGACGATTGGTCGGGATTGCCTCCATCACCTTCAAAACTCCGAACATCCGCGGTCACCCCGAGGAATTGGGCGAGGTGACCACCCGCCGATCCTCCTGTCACGCCTATCCTGTTCGGGTCGATTCCATACTTGGTTGCGTTGGCCCGTAACCAGCGAACCGCCGCCTTGGAGTCTTCGACGGCAGCGGGAAACTTGTGCTTGGGAGCAAGGCGATAGGTCATGGTCACGGCGACAAATCCTTCCGAGGCTAGTTTAATGCAAAGGCCATCATAGCCTTCCCGCTTTCCAGCCCGAAATCCACCTCCGTGGATGCAAAGGATTGCGGGAAGGGGACCCTCGGATTTTTTGGGTCGGGCCATGTTCAGGTGCAGTGGATCGGCACCCGGGGGTTTGGCATATTCGATACCGGTTTCAAAAAGGACATTTTCCGGGACTTTGGGGCCTGAAGCAGGATTTTGTGCACTTGCCAGACTGGAGGAAAACAAAAATAATATTATTAAGGCCAAAATATTACCAGACAAAATCGTAGGTGACATGGGGAATGGCTCCAAAAAAGAGGAAAAATACAAATTGAAGGCACGGAGGAAATCTAGTGTTTCCAGGACTTTTGTCTAACTGGACTTTTGCAAAGTCATGTTAGTCCAAGGTTTTGGATGACCTGATCATATGGCTTTGAGAAAACGGTAGCCTGTCTAATGGCCCATTTGATGGTGTCACTTAGGGTTTCCCGTAACATTGCCAGACAGGCCTCGCCGATGGTCGTCAGCTTTTGGAATGCCCAATCATGCGCACGGCCCTGCCTGAGTTGGCGCATCAGAAGGCTGTACGCCATCATGACCAGGTACATGTGCCTTGTCTGGCCCTGGCCATCCCGTAGCTGACAGTCTCCCATCCCAAGTTCCTGCTTGCCGTCCCGATGAAAGGTCTCCGTTCCCGTCCAACGCTCCCTGTAAACACCCAATATCCGGCTCACTTCCCAGGTTATCCGATTCGTCACCAGCACCTTGCACGGACTTGCATCCCGCTTGTGGCGCCACAATACAAGAATGCGAACCTTGTGATTTACCTTGGGAATCCGAACCGTGCAGGTGAAATACCACTGCCGCTTGTCCCCGTGCGGGATTTCCTTGCGATCCTCCGCAGGAATTTGGGCCGCCAACTCCTCCGCCTTCAAACACTTTCCTTTCAACTCCAGCTTGCGGTTCAGCTTCAGGTCACCCACATACCCCCTGGACCGTCCGGTTCCGTCCTCCCTGGAATGAATATGGTTCAGATTCTCCGCATTCGTGAAATAGCTGTCGAACGCAAAGTCTCCCGGAATCCCCCTCTCGTACACCCAGTCCACCAATTGGCAAAACAGGACCGTATGGTCCTCGAATTTCTCCCCCGTCGCCTCACATTGCTCCCGCTTTTTGAAACGCTTGAATTCCAGCGGATAATGCTTGCCACTAGCACATACATAATTGGCAATCAGGTAATCGTGGGCAATCTTGCTCCGTTGTTCGGAATGGTCCCAAAACCATCCCACATCCTTGATGAATTGGCCTTCATGGTCAATCAGCACATCATCAATCGCAATGACACCCTGTTGGCTGTAACGGGTCGAAGGTTCTTTCTGAAGCCATTCAAGCCGTCGTTCGTTCAACAGGGTCACATCCCATTCCGCCGCCGTAAGAAAACGGTTCAGGCAGGATTGATCCGTGGTTTCAGCAAATTCCCGGTTGATCCCCGATACGCTCTTACGCTCGGCAATCATCAACCCTGTCAGATATTCACCGAAATGCCGCCGCTAAGGCTCACAGGAAAACAGGTCGCCAAATTCCTTAAGCGCAGCCTGAACCACCTCCGGAAAATCCACGATGCCTGGCATGGGGTGACCCTCCTTGGTCTTCCAACCAACTGCTTTCTCTCAGCTGATTAAACCCCAAACTACCTATTTTTCCAAGGCCATTTCCAATTTTGCAAAAGTCCAGGTCTAATTGAAAATATTCAGAATTATGAGCTTGACCATTGAACCGGTTGAGGTTGTTTCATAAAAAAAGTTAAGTCTAAAAATCCAATTGAACCATGGTTGGCTAAATCCGTTTTATGACCGAAACAAAGGCGTCCCATATAGAAACCAACCGATTGTTTTGGATTGATTGGTTGCGGTTCTTGGCTGCTTTTGTAGTTGTTTTTTGCCATATCAGGGGAGGACATTTTGTTGAATACGGATCGCTTGATCCGGGTTCCCAAAACATTTTCACTATTCTGTTTTTTTCGGCATCTAGACTTGGCCACGAATCAGTCATAATGTTTTTTTCACTTAGCGGAATGCTTGTTGGCGGCAAACTAATTGAGAAAGTTATTTCTGGTAATTTAATTTTAACAAATTTTTTTATTGATCGTTTATTTAGAATCTATGTTCCATACTTTCCAATCCTTATGATTTCTGGCCTTATTTCAGGTCAAAATTTTGACGGGCAAATTTTCCTTGTTAATCTTGCTGGCCTTCAGGGAGTTTACGGAGGGGTTTTTGTCGGAAATAACTCCCTTTGGTCCCTTTCTTATGAAATTTGGTTTTACATTCTAGCAGGTTCAACCGCTTCTTTTATTTTTCCAAGAAAATCTATATTCAAAACCATTCTGTTTTTAATTGTTTTAATATTAGCCGCTTCCATTTATTTAAAACTAGAAATGGTATATTTGCTATGTTTTTTTGTATCGTCAATTTTACATTTTTTAAAGGTATGTCGTATTCATAAATTGGCAATTCTTATACTGTCATCTATCGCATGCTTCTCAATGTGCGCCATCAGTCAATTAGCAAGTGAATCAATATCAATTGATTTAAACAGTTTAAAACTATATTGTCCTGATAAAAACACTATTACTATTATTCTGTGTGTGTTAATTTGCATAGTGATAAAATCTGCTTCTTTGTTTACCCCTAATTCATATTTTACCAGATATATTGAAAAAATCGGGGTTTTTGCTGCTTCTTTTTCTTATACTCTTTATTTATGCCACCTTCCTATTTTATATTTTTTAAACAAGATTGGTTTCTTCTCGTCTGAAAAAGTGAATGTTGTAAACACTTATTCTATATTTATTGTCTGCTATAAATTTTTATTTGTCATTGTTATTTCTTATATTTTGTATTATTTATTCGAAAAAAATACTGGTTATTTAAAAAACAATTTCAAATCCAAATTCAATATCACATAAACCTTATTTTTTTCTATTTCGGTTTATAACGCACATTTGTGATTAATCAATACATTAATTCAGATTGATACTTATTTGTCGTATGCGTTCACGGGATTTTGAGATTTTAGTTGACACGAATGGGTCTTTCCAGCGATACCAGCTGGCATGCAGTCACCCGACATACTTTTGGAAACG
>SXGR01549875.1_pt1 | contig 16555 bp, 27 predicted proteins | sample 3174711 | NCBI WGS metagenome assembly SXGR01 (sample SAMN11356860, study PRJNA531348) | freshwater metagenome | isolation source: freshwater sample F1-60 | place: China: Fuxian Lake, Yuxi | collected 2017-12-25
GTCGCCGTTCGCACCCGTGGCGTAGTATTCGCCGCCGTCGCCGACCTTGAGGTCAGGCTTGACGAAGCGAAACACGGCCTCGGCGTTGACGACACCAACCTGGTCGATTGCTCGCCGCAGGCCAGCATCGCGTTCCGCGACCACACGCGCCTCCCGTTCCGCAGCCCGCTCATCCTGAAGCTTCGTCATGGCTTTGCGGAGAGATTGGATCTCGCTCTCGCCCTTGACGGATTCTTCGGGTGGTGCGGCCTGCTTCTTCTGTTGGCGCTCCAAGTGCGACGTGATCGCCCGGTTCACACCGGGGAGGATCGTAGTGCGCACGGCATCCTCGATCATCCTCCGCACATCGTCCTGCGTGATCGTGGGCGATGTGCTCTTCGGATCAGGCTTGCCGCTTTCGCGGTTTTCGGCGTTACCAGTGTCGCCGTGCGTCGAATCGTTTTCGTCCGACGTGGTGTCGTTGGGCATCTTATGGTCTCAGGTGGGTTGTGTCCAGAGCCTCTGCGGCGGGCGACATACCCACCCCAGCATCGGCGCTCGACTGTTTGATTTCGTTCAGGATCGTGTGCTCGATCTCTGGCGGGAGGTTGCCGGGGACGCGCTTGGCGATGTCCGCCGCCACGGCCTGCCGCCATGAGTTGCTCTTGACCATTGGCCACGCGGCCTGCGCGAGATCCACGCTGCGGTCCACGGCCATCAGATCCCACTGGCGGGCATGCTTGATGGTGCCAGTGAACAGGCGGCTGGACGCGCCCGCAGGGACACCGGCGGTTGGTGGCGCGATGTAGCGCATGACGCACTCATGGACGCCTACCTCGAACCGGTCGAGCTCGTCAACGAGAGCCGAGAGCGTCGGTTCCTCGGACCGCGAGAAACTCCACGCCATCGCCGCGCCCGATGCAGCTTCGCGGGCTTGCAGCGCATGGTCCACGAGGGGCTCGATGCCGGACGCTTGCAGTGCCTGCTTCCCAGTGGACTCCAGGAGCCTCTCACGAACATCCATTCCAGTAGCATCGAGAGCCAGATAGCGGGCATCTTCGTTGTCCTCGGGGTTCAGCTTGATGGCCTGCGAGGCGTCGGCGGCGATTTGCTCGAGGTCGCGAGCCGTCTTGATGATGAGGCGTGGGTTGCCGTGCAGGTGGCTCGACATCGCTTGGTCGGAGTCGAACTGAAGCTTCCTGAGGTCGGCAAGGCTGATGGTGTGGATGTAGCTCTCGCCACCCATCGGGGTGTCTTGGGTCACATACATGGGCACCAGCGGCACGAGCCCGAGGTTGTGCACCCAGTGCTTCGTGATCTCAGGAGACGCGGCGGTGTCTCCTGTCGGCAGCGAATACTCGACGCCATCCATCCGCGTGAGGATGCGCCAAATGGTTTTTCTTGTGCGCTTCGCGAGCGCGTTGGGTTGGCTGCTCACAACGCGGCGCATGACAACCCACTCAAGAGCGCCCTTGGAATCGGACGACCAGTTGATGACTTCCTCGGCCTTCCACTGCTCGATGAACGGCAGCGCCTCATCGGCTGCGGTCGCCGGATCGTCGATCAAGTCGCGGTCAACAAATGCGAATGCGATGCCCATTTTGAGCGCCTCGCGGAACAACGAGCGCACGGTGTCGGTGAGCGGCTTGCCGCGCCCATCGCTGTTGGTGTCGAACTCCGTCAAATCATCTTTTGCGACAGATTCGCCGATTGCGGTGTAGTCGCGGGCTGGTGCGGTTTTGACGAGTTGACCCACAACACGACGAACGGCTGCTGGCGACAACGGGAGCGAGTGCGTGATCGAAAGACGGATCTTGTGCGTTGAGGGCGTCTCAAATGAACCACACGGCAGCCACTCGGCCTTCTCGTCATACGTCTCGACGCCGTCCGTCATTGCGCGATAACGGCGCCAGCGTGAACACGCCGCAGCGTATGTCGGATGCACTTGGTTCAGCCGTTCGAGAATCTCATCCTTCGCCATATCGGTCTCGCAAGCTGTTCTTGTTCCCGCTCCGGCTCGGCGCTTGCGCGCTGTAGATTCTCGGCTCGATGCCACGACCGGCCTCGGACCGGAACCCTGACGGGCGGTGTCGTCGGTGCAGATAGTAGCCGATTGCGTCCGATGCGTGAGTGCGCTTGAGGTCGGACTTGTCGAGGCTGCCGGATTGGTCGAAGGCGACCTGCTCGAAGTCGCGGACAAGCTCGCGGCACTTGGGGTCCACGAACAACCTGATCTTCCCGTAGGCGTTCCGGAGCAGGACGTTTACCGTGTCCACCCTCTCTCGCTGGCTTGGGTTGGAAGTCTGGATGTTCATTTCCATGCTCCGCCCAAGCCCTGCCAGGCCCTCCCGGACCATGGCGTAGCTCGTCCGGCCTGTTTGAGCCGTCCTCTGGTTCCCCGCTGCGTCGCCGTGGACCACGATCCCGGCGGCGTGCCCGGCGTACCTACGCCTCAACTCGGCGCAAAGATCGTAGATGCCGACATCGGACATGATGCATTCGTCCAGCGCGTGGATCTCGTCGCCGATCTCTTGGCAGATGATGGCGGCCATGGGCGAGACGTTGAAATCGAAGCAGAGGTGCAGGTCGAGGCTGCGCGAGTATTCCAGGGGCTTGCAGTGCTCGGCCCTGACGAACGACCGATAGGCGTGAGCGCCGTCCAGCACCACGAACTCGCCGCCCACCTCCTGCGCGGCCAGCTTCTCGTCGTAGCTGCTCATCAGTTGGTCCACATAGTCCTCTGGCAGCGACGGGTTGTCCCGCGTCGTTGCGCGGACGAGCATGTAGCGTGGGTCTTGGTTCTCGACGTGCCGCTGCCAGACGTAGTCGTACCCGTTCGGCGTGGTCGTCCAGAGATACTTCGGGCGGTCGTTCACCTTCGTGCAGCGTAGACGCCCGAACACGACCTCGAGCGCCGCGCGTGATGCGTCGCGCACCTCATCACCCCACCAGCTCCCGTATTCGGCGCCTCGCAGCAGGTCGTAGCGTTCGGTCGAGCGCACACGGATCTCTGTGGGCGCTCCACGACACACATCGAGCAGGATCGTGTTGGTGTTCTTCTGGTACTCGTACCCGATGCCGATTTCGTTGCACGCGCGGAGGAGCTCAGGGACCACCACGTCGCGTAGCTGGGGGAACGAGTTGGCCGTCGCGAGATGGACCGACCTAGGGTTCTGGCAGGCCCGCCGCAGCAACCACCGCGCTCCTGTCCACGTCTTGCCGCCGCCTACGCCGGTCACGAGCGCCATGTACGGCGCCTCGGACTCCATGGCCTTACGCTGATGCGGGTGGCGTTTGATCGTTACCGTCGGCACTCGGACCCTCTGTGTTTTCGATCAGCGTGGTCCCTTCGGAGTCGTCCCACACCACGCGGACGGTGTCATCGGAGCCCTCGGAGTCCCACTTGCTGCTCGTGTGGATGTCGCGGAACTCTGGGCAGCGCGAGCGCAGCCAAAATACCATGGCGGGGAAGTTGTTGTTCTTGATCTGCTCCATGAGGCTCGACACGACCAGCATTTTCGCCTTCGCGCGGGCTTGGTCCATGTCGGCCCGCATCCCAGGATCGGCCTTCATCCACGCGAAGAGGTCGGGGAAATCTATCCCGGCGTAGTGCGCTGCGTTCTGAAGGCTGAGCCCGAGCGTCACGGCGTGGATGATCGCGGAGCGGACGGCTGGTGTCCGGTATGGATGGGCGCTCATGATGGTGGTGTTGTTGCGTGGCCGCCCAGAGCTCACGTCGCGCCGCTCGGGGTCGGAGTCGGTCATGCGTCCTTGGTCTCCCACGTCGCGACACCGTCCTTCATGAACAGTGTGGACACGCTGCACCGCTTGCAGCTCTTGTCCCAGCCGTGGACCTCCACGGCGATTCCGGCGCGGAGCAGCTCTGCGGTGTGCTTCGCGGCTGCGATCTTCGTGCGCCGTGCGGCGACGTTCGCGAGCGAGGTGGCCTGCACAAGGATCACGCCACCGGTGTGCACGGCGAACAGGTCCGCGATGCCGAACAGGTCGCGGCGAATGTTGACGACGGGAATCCACCGCTCGACGGTGTCGACGATGCAGCCCTGCTTGCGAAGTAGCTCTGTGGAGAGCGCGGACGGGCTGCGTTTCACTGCGATACTTCCTCAATCGCCCGCAGCGTGAGTCGTCCAGCTATACGCTTTTCCTTCTGGCGGGCGCGTTCGGTTGCGAGGCGGATCTCGCGGGCGACTCTGTAGTCCTCTTGTATCGGTCGCAGGATGTGCGGGTGATCCGCGCACCACTGGAGGATACGGCCAACGTTGAAGCGTTTCGCCTTGCCGTCAGGAATGAACGCAAGCCCGTAACCGATCAGCAGGGGAAGATCACTGCTTTTGACCTTCAGCATCGCCGCGCACTGGGTGTACGTGATGTTTGCGGAGTTGCGGTGCTTGGTGGAGAGAGGAGCGGTCATTAGAACGGCACCTCCTCGCCGGTTGCGATACGAGCGACGTGGACCATCGTGATGGCATCGTCTATCCGCTTGATGGTCGCGCAGATTTTCTTGTTGCTGTTGTCGACTTCAGGCGCATGGACAAGTCTCTCTCTCGCATTTCGCAATTGACAAGAGATCACCTCTAGCTTCGTGTGGGCGTCGTGGAGCGCCATGGTTGTCGCGCTGCGTGACATCAGAACGGCACCTCGTCGTTGCCAGCCACCGCCTCAGTCGTCCGCTTGCCCATTGTCATCAACTCCTATTCTTTGTTTCTCACTCCCGCACGAGCAGCCCACGCGGCCACACGCCGCGCAGGAGAAAGAAATCGCGCCAGCGGTCCGCAGGTGCTGGCGCTTGTCGAGCGTATCGAACGCCCGGCGGAACATCGCGCCGTAGTAGCTCACGGAGTTCGCCTCCATGTCGCATAGTGTAGCCCAACCGATGGTTTCGACCACGGATGCGATGAGCGGCGAGGACCACGAGACATCCCTGCGGCCCATGCGCCCATGGCGATGGATCGCGGCGAGAGTCTCGGCCCATGCCTCCTCGGCGCTGATGCGCGGTCGAGCGGCTGCGAGGATGTCGGCAGGCGTCGGCATCCACTTGCTGGTGCGGATGAGCGCCCGGGTTGCCGCTGCGAGGTCGGCATCCGGCAGGTCGTCGAGCGCCGCCGTCCACGCTGAGATCCTGCCGGGTGTGAGTTCGGCTTTCGACTCGCCGTAGCACCCGGCGAGGGCTGCGAGTGCGAGCTTCACGGCTTGTGCGCTAGCCATCACTCAACTCCAGCGGCGACGGTGGTATCGTCATCCAGTGTGTCACCTTGAAACCACTCCCACGATGGTTGTCTGACACAAACCAGCCGTCATCGCCACCCCACTCGCCCCACTCGCCGATCGCAGGCCCAAACCAGTTCGGCGTGTAGCCGTACTCGCCACCTCTGCACCCGTAGACCAACACCGTCGCCCCGACCGGTGGTTTCTTGGCTGTGGCTAGAGTCCACACGGCTAGCGGCTGAACTACTGAGTCACGCTTCATCGTCGGTCTCATGCTCCCTCCTGCACATCCGCCAATAGGTCGGCGGCGGTGAGTCGTGTCGAGATTGTCATTTGCCTCTGCGAGTAGCACCCGCCGTCGATCTTCGCCGCGTTCTTGGGCCCGAGCGTCCAGAAGAGGGTGGCGCACCAGCCGCGGTCGTTCCGTCCGGAGAGGAACGGGGACGCTGCCACGACGCGGAAGCGTTCCTCCCAGACCAGAAGCCCATCGCGTGCGAGAGCGGCTCTGCATTGCGCCAGGAGGCTCTTGGGCGGCACCGCTGAAGTGCGCGAGAACGGGCAGGTGGTGTCCCATGCCGTGATGAGATCCATGACCAGCACGTCATCGCGCGCACGCGCGTGTGTGTCTCTAGAGACAGATACAGATACAGATCCTGATCCAGATACAGAGGGCATTACTTGAGCAGTAGCTACCGGATGGCTATCCGATGGCTGAGCTATAGCTGGGCTATTAGCTGCGCCATGGCTCGGCCATCGTTTTGCGGCTCCAAGCCTTCCGCGCTCGGCGTGTGACGCGCTGCGACGGAGGCTCTCGGAGTAGATCTCGGCCTGAACCTTGTTCTCAAGGCTCCCAGACGCATCGGGTTGCCAGTACGGCTCGACCATGGGCCATGAGCGTTCCCATTCGTCCGCATCAGCCCCGACCATCCTGCGGAGCTTGGCCGGGTCCGATGTCGGGAGCTTGCCCCCGCTGATCCACGCCAGGCTCAGCAGCTCGCGGTAGAGCCCCCTGGCCTCCATCGACAGCCCGTAGGCGGAACTGCTCCGCCACCTGTCCACCCAGAACAGCTCCCCTCTCATGTGCGCCTCCTTCTCGGCATCGTGAACCGGTGCTTCGGGTGCGCGTGCCACTTCACGTCCGCGTTGGTGGCGCTCGCCCCGATCAGGCACTCGATCCCCACTCCCAGGGCGACACAGAGACGCATGGCAACGTGCCACGTCATCTCAACACGCCCTGTCTCCCAGTAGAACAACCGGCTCTTGCAGACCCCCGCCGCCTCGGCGAGGGCGCGGCGCGACACGCGGCGATCAATGCGCGCCCGCCGCAGGCAGGCGCCCATGTGCACCGTGATCGCGAGCTTGTCGTGGTCACTTCGCACCGGCGACGAGTCTCCCGATACGGATGCCGAGCGCCTTGGCGACCGCCACCACGTTCCGCCAGAGCATCTCGATGCCGCCACTCTCCCAGCGCGAGACCGTCGCCTCCGTCACCCCACAGGCTGCACCAAGCTCGGCCTGCGTCATGCCTCGGCGCTCACGCGCGGCCCTGACCCGGGCGCCGATTGTCGGCTCCGTCTCGTTGTTCGTCGTTGATACTTCAGACATTGTCGCTCTCCCCTTCCGCCCGGCAGCCAGACGCGGCGCTGCCGATGCTCCCCTCGCTGCCGCGCGAGCGATCCGCACTATTATTGATTTCGCCGTTCAATCCACAAATAACGAGGTTTGAACGCGCGCGCGTGATCCCGACATGGGTCACGCGCATCTCCTCGTCTACGTGTTTCGCTTCGAGGTCGCGCACGAGAATCACCGTGTCGGCCTCTCGCCCCTTGCTCGCGTGGATCGTCAGCGTGGGCACCTTGCCGTCGTCCCACACGGCCTGCAACCGCTCCGCGTCGTCAGCGAAGGAATCCAGCGGGTCACGCCGGACGAGCACGATGTCGGCGCTCTCCATCGCAGCCATCTCGCACTCGTGATTGGTCCGGCAGAGCAGCATCGTGCTCCCGACACGTTGCGCAACAGCCTCACGGATCGTCGGCGAGGCGGTAACCGTGGACGCGACATCAGGCGCGGGCTGGATCGCGCTCTCGCCTGCGGCCATGAAGGCGTTCGCGGCACCAGCAATGGCAGCGCCAAAGCGGAACGACCGCGTGAGCGAATACACGTACACCAGCGCCTGGTGCCCGGCGAGAAGGCTGACTGGATCGATTGCACCGCGCCATCCAAAGATCGCCTGCCGTGGGTCGCCCGCAATGGTCAGGCTCTCCACAGCAATCTCCATCGCGTAGCGCATCTCGTTGCTCGTGCAGTCCTGCGCCTCATCCACGATGACGTGCGCGAACGCGAGGCACCGCGATATCTCGCGCACACGCGGCAGCAGAGACCACATCGGCACGAGCCCAACATTGCGCATCCTGCGCTCGACGAGATGCACGTCAGGCGTGAGCAGGCCGTAAGCCTCGAAGTCCACGACAGCCCCACGGAGAGCGCGTATCCCGGAGAGCTTGTTGGCAGCGCGGCGCGTGGGCCCCGACGCGACCGAGCGCAAGGCCTCGTCAGACTCGATCTCGGTCGCGACGCGCATCCCCGGAGGAACAACGAACGCAGCGGCGAGCGCGTGGAACGTCGTAACGACCACGCGCTTGCCGACATCGCCGAGAGCGGACACAAGGCGCTCGCGGAACACAGCGCACGCCGAGCGCGAGAAGCAGAGCACGAGGATGTCCTCGGGTCTCGCGTCTCTTTGCAGCAGGAAGCAGACGCGCGCTACGAGAGTGCGCGTCTTGCCGCTGCCAGCGCACGCAAGAATCGCCGTCATGTCATACGGCGACTCGGCGGCGGCGCGTTGCTCTTGTGTCAGCTCGGCTGGCATTGGATTCTCAGGCTGCGGCCAGCTCAAGCACGGACCAGCACGCCGGAGTGTTGGTGTGCGGGAGGTTGCTCGCGACGATGCACTGAATGCCGTACGCGGTGCTGATCGCGGCGCATCCAGCGAGGAGCTCCTGGAACGGTTCGCCAAGCCCGACTTCGTTCTCTTCGATCATGAGGATTTTGACGCCGGGACCGCGAAGCGAGATGACGGCAGCCGCGAGAGCGGAAGCGAACAAGGTGTATTCGCCGCCGCTCATGGCCTCAATCGTGATTTCGCGTCCGTCGCGAGTCCAGCCGAAGTCCGTGGCCGACTTGCTCGCGCGAAGGTACGGCGTCTCGGTGCGCGATGCCGCCGCGAGGAACTGTGCCATGCGGCTCTCGATGCCCTGAGCCCGCAGGGCCAAGTCTTCCTGCCGCACGATCCCGCAGGCGTGCACGGCGGCAGCCCACACGTCGCGAGCGGCCTCGGAGGCAACGATGGACGCGAGGATGCGGGACATCTCGGCGCGGAGCGCGTCGCGTGTCTCTGCGGTTTCGAGGCGCGCGCGAATCATGGCGATCTCTTCCTCTGTCGAGCATGGAGTCGCGATGACGGGGGTTGCGTCGATCCCGGCGAGGACGGCCTCGGCGCGAGCGACGGATGCTTTCGCGGCTGCGAGCGCGTGCTCGGTGCGTTGCGCGGCAGCGACGAGACCGTCGAGGGTGGCCGCGATCTTGTCGCGGGCCGTGATGTTGGCGCAGATGACCGCGTCGTGCTCAGCGAGCCGCTCGCGATTCGCTCGGGCCGTGGCCGCGTTGGCCTCGTTGACGCCATCGATCCACGCAGCACGGATGCGCTCGGCCTCGCGTCGCAGGTCGTTCGCCTGTGTCCGCAGGCGCACTCGCTCAGCAGTGGCAGCATCGCGCTGCGTGGTCGCACGCACCACTTCCGCACGAGCAGCCGCGAGAACATCCTCCGCCGTCGCGAGTTGTGCGCGGATGCCGACGACATCAGGCGCATAGGCGCGCAGGATCGCAATCAGCTTGTCGCACTGCTGAGCGGCGACGGACATGTAGTCCAGAGCCGAGCTCACGTCCTCGGCGAGAGCGAGCGCGGTGACGAGCTCCGATCCGGCTGCATTATTCAGCGCGGTATGCAACTGCGAGACCATACGCTCGTAAGCGTCGGTCGCCGGAACCACAGGAACCACGATGGCATCCACCGCCGCAGAGCACTCGACAGCCTGCGCGGTCATGCGAGCGATCTCAGGCGGCTCGGCGACTTCTGCGACCACCGCAGGCTGCGGCGGCAGCGGGTCCACGATGGCTGCGAGCGATGCGCGCATGTCAGGCAGGAGGCTCAGCGCCTCGTGCGCGACAGCGTAGTCAGACTCCGCCTGTGCGACCGTCGGGGCGACGGCAGCGAGGTCCGCCTCGGCGCTCGTGCGAGCGGATGCGCGCTGAGTTGCGATCTCGGAGCCGCGCATGGCGGCAGCCCGTGCAGCGACAGCGCCCTCGAGGAGCGTCCGAAGAGCCTCCGTGGTCTCCGTCATCGTCGGCAGCGCGTGCAGCCTGTCCTCGATCTCGCCACGGGCAGCCCGCGCGGACTTGCCGCTCGCCGTTGCCGCCTTGGCTTCGTCGCGGGCCGCGCCTTCAGCGGCGGCGATCCCACCGCCTCTCAGGCGAGTCTCGATGCGATCCGCGAACGGCGCCACCAGAGGCCGGACATCAGGAGCGAGACCACCGAGCGGGCCGTCCTCGATCTGCGTCACGTCGGCAGGGCACTGCTCGTTCAACCGGTGCATCAGCAGAGACCGGAACCGCTTCGAGGCAGCGTCAGGCGTGAGCCCGGCCGCGTCCAGGAGCGCCGAGATCCTGCGGGCGCGCTCGGCAGGCGAGCACGAGAGCAGCTCCCGGAGGTCGAGATGCTCCGCAGCGTCCACCGCCGACGCCCCGAAGAGCCCGGTGATCGCCGCGTCGTGCTCGGAGAGCGCCGTGTCCGGCGGCAGCCACGAGGCCTCAGCCTGCGAGCGCATCACGGGCTTGCCGCGCTCCATGGTGCGCGTGAGCGACCGGCTGATGGACCCGATGCCAGTGGCCGCAGACACGGCGAGCGTGTCGCCGCGCATGAGCGATGCCGTGGCGGACTCCGACTTGCCGATGTGCGGGACGTGCCCGAGGGCCGCGTACCGGATCGCATCGAGGACACTGCTCTTGCCGCTGCCAATCGGGCCAAGGAGCAGCGTGAGGTCGCCGAGCGCCAGCTCGCGATCCGCTGCACGCAGGCCGGTGATCGCGAGCGAAGGGATGCCGTTGGCCGAGCTCATTGGGCCACCGCCTGTCCGCCCTGCTGCGGCTGGGATGCCGCGTCGAGCTTCTTCAGCACCGCGACCGAGAGCGACTCCATCCGCACATCGGCGGCGACACCAGCCGCAGACGCACCCGCGCCGAACGCCATCGGGTCCGACACACGCAGCCGCGCGAGACGCTGCACCAGCGCGAGCCGCTCGTCCATGTCGTCCTTCGGGGCTTCCTTCTCGGCGATCACATCGGCCCACGTCGTCTCGCCGTCCTTCAGGCTCGCACGCAGAGCGCGCAGCGACACCAGCTCATCCGGGCGGAGAGCGTCGATGTCCTTGCCGAGATGCTTCTTGAGCTCGGCGGGGCTCACGCCAACGCCCGCGAACGCATCGAGGATGCGCTTCTTCCGTGCAGCCGGATCTTCAGCCTCCGCGCCAGCCGCGAGCGTCGCGTGGATCTGCTGGCTGCACTCTTCGAGGATGTCGCCGGGGATCAGCCGCAGCCCGCTGGTGCGGATCACGCGCGACACGATTCCAGCCTCGGCCATCGCGACCTCGTCCTCAGTCGCCCGGACGATGTAGACCACCTCGCCCGTGCTCGTGGTGCGCTGACTCAGAACCTCCTGGCCATCGCGCACCCGGCGCCGCTCGACCGTCTTCGGGATCACGCGGTCGGTCGGGTAGCTCGTGTTGGTCTCGAGGTCCGTGACGGTGACGCGGATGATGCGCTTCTCGGCGTCGTCGTAGATCGTCGCCGACTCAGCGAGCAGGTTGCCGCAGAGCCGCATCGCCGCCTCGGCGAACCTGATCGAGAATCCGGAGATGGTCTTGCCACCGCGCGGGATCTCGTAGATGCTCGCATCCGCGAAGCCCGGGCGCTTGCACTCCGACAGCAGGCGCTGCCGCACCATGTCCATGTCACGCGGGCGCGAACGCGCCACCGCGTACCGTGCCTGCACCGCCGCGACCGCGTGTGCCGTCGTCGCCGACACCGCCGTCTCCGCAGCTCCAACAGCCAGAGGAATGATCTCGTTTCCGCTCATGTTCACTCACTCACTTTCCGGGCCTTGCGGCCCTAACTCGCGCCCATGGAGTCGAACCATGGCTCGGCCTATGCGCGACAAGCACACCGTACCACGCACCTACTCCGCACGCAAGTCGGCAGATGGACAATCTCCGGCGAGCGTCCTCGCATCACGAGACACTTCCTTCTCCGCTTCGTCGGCGAGAGCGCAGACCATGCGGCGGATCACGTCGTGCCGCACCGCGTCGATGCTGCGGATTACCTCCGTCAGATTGTGCGGGGTTGCCGCTGGCGTTTGCTCCATGCTCGCGATCGCCAAAAAAAGCTTCGTGACAGCCTTGGTCACTGCGCTATTCACGATTTCCTCGTTGCTCATCGTCGCACCTCCTGAGCCGTCAGGCTCTACTCGCGGTGCCGGGGTCGAACCGGCGGAGACCACTCCGCGAACCTGTTTCTAGCCGATACCCGAACTAGCGTTCAGCCGAACAGCAACTGCCACGCCTCCACCAGCGCCCACCAGCACGCGGCGCCGAACGCGCACCAGAGCACGATGGCGAATAGCTCCATGCACCCCGCGCGGTTGCGTGCCTCGAGTTCCTCCGGGTACAGGCCGTCCTCGACCTCGTGGCTCTGCCACTTGTCGAACGCCTCGCCGTCGAACTTCGGCATGTTGCTCATGCCTCCCCTCCCGTCAGCCACGTCCTGAGCTTCGGCCCGAGAGTCTTCGGGCACTTGGTGTCGAGGAAAGCGAACAGGTGCTCGCCGTCCGTGCCTGTCCACAACGAGATGTCGCGCCCACGCACGACCACGAGCGCGGAATGCGTCCCCTCACGTCGCGTGAACGAGATGTTGTAGGTGGACTCGCACGCAGCCTCGTCGGATGCGAGCAGCGTGAAGTCGATGCGCGCGGATGCGCAGGCAAGCTCCAGGAGCGTCCGTGCACTCGCGAGCCCGTCGTGCTCTGTGAATAGATCGCTCATGATTGCACATCCGTGGCGAAGTATTCCGCGACGTTCGTCTCGTTGAGCCCGTGCACGCGCTTGCCCAGCGCGTCCAGGCACGTGAACTCGACGTGGATATAGTCGTGCCGCCACGTGGCATCCACGCGGACATCCAGAGCCTCCGTCCCGCGCGTGAACCGCGCGCCCCACACCCACGCCGTCATCGCGGCATCCTTCGCGTCGCGTGTCTCGTCGGACATCGTGCAGCCGATGCCGGTGCACGCGGACACGATGGACCACGCGATGCGGTCCACGACGCGCTCGCACAAAAAAGCAGGGTTGGTTTCGTCGTTCATCTCTCACTCTCCTTTTTCTGCGGGCTCTCGTCCCGCGCAAGCATCCTACGCGCCGCGCAACATTGCGCAACCGCGAAAAACCAGAATGTGGCCGCGTGGTGCGCATGGCGCACGGTTGGCAGGTGCACCAGCGCGCACGACGTGGTCAGCCATGGATCGGAGCGTCAGGGTCCAACCCCATGAACTCCATCATGGCGCGGACCGCCTCATGGTGCCGGTGCCTCGCAGCCGTGATGCGCTTCGGGTCCGTGCCCTCACGCCGGAGCTCGGTGTAGATCTCGCCGCACGCGCGCATGTGCAATCCCAGCGCATCCTCGGCAGCGTGTGCCGCCTCATCCGAGGCGTACCACGAGCGGGGATGCGTCAGCATTGCGCGCGCCCAGTGATGCGGACCTCGGCGCCCGGGAACTCCGCGCGGACGAGCTCCACCGCGTCGTCCAGCTCGTGCGCGTCCACGCCGTCGCAGCCGTCGTACTCACCGCCGATCCAGCGGGCCGCGTAGACGTGCCCGTCCTCGCCGCGGTAGACGTTGATCCGACACCCAGCCGCGCCAATGTCGCCGCTCACGACCGCACCTCCCCACCGAACTCGACACCGTTCGCCATGTCGAACCAGAGCACCCGCAGGCCGAGCCTCTCCGCGTGCCGCGTCCCGTCGCCGTAGGCCATCTCGCGGCTGGCACCCCAGCCGGAGGCGACCCGCTCGCCGTCCACAGCGTCCAGGCTCCAGCAGTGGTCCCCGGCACGGCCGTGCACCAGATGGGCCTGCGGGTCACGCTCAACTGTCAGGGTGTAGGTCGTCGTCTCGGTCATGTCTCGCTCTCTTTCCGGTGCTCGCTGGCACCTCGACTCGCTCGCCGGGGATCGGACCCAGGAACCCCTTGCGGGGCTTCGGCACCAGCCGCGAGCGCACGCACTCACGCCTTCCGGGCGTCGTCCTCAGCGCGCATGATGGCTTGGTCCGCCCAGTACTCGACCACGCGCGCACGGTCGTACTGTGCGGCAAGCACGTTCCAGCCGTCCAGCGTCGCAACTCGGCGCATCTCGTGACGGCGCCACTCCAGCTTCATCTCGCGCTCAAGGCGCGTGATGTCTCCGAGCGCGACGTTGTGCACGTGCCGGGCCCGGGCAAGCCTCTCCGTGGCATTCATGCGCCACCACCATTCCGCGCCACCCGGATGCTCACGTCCCACTTGCGGCCGTTGTGGACGCCGAGGCAGCGGTAGTAGCCGTCCTCGTCCGCACGCTCGATCTCCTCCAGCCCCAGCTCGTCCAGCACCTCCAGCGCCGCGTCGAACCAGCCCTGCGTCGGGAACGTGATCGTCTCGTCGCCCCACCCCTCGGCCACCGCGCCAACGCACCGAGCACGCACGGCATCTGGCACCACCGTCTTGATCGTGGATCTCATGACGCCACCACCTTCCGGCCAGCCGCAGCGTCACGCTGCATGGTCGCCACCGTCGCACGGAGCCAGCGCGACACCTGGGACGCGCCGTCACGGGCATGGCACACGTAGTCGCCGCCGTCGGCGTAGCGGTCCTCATCGGCGCCCAGCCAGAAGATTGCGCCTCCAGGATAGACCGCGAACGTAGCGCGCACGCACCCAGAGTCCACTTGCAGGGCGGTGCCGCCGTTGCGCACTCGACCCAAGCCATTGACCTTGGCGTCACCGAACGCGCTCACCGCAGCCTCGTGTAGGACCAGCCACCCTTCCTTCATCGCCACGGAACGCGGAGCAACTCGCCCCATCAGCCCGCACGTCCAGCAGTAGTCCGTCTCCGTCCGCACCAGCTCATCGCCGCATCCTTGGCACTCGTGTCTCATGTCTCACTCTCCATGCGTCGCGCAGGACCATTCCCTTGCGACGTCTGCACCATACATCGGGTCTTCGTATGACGCAAGTGAACCGTGGCCAGATTGTGCTGGAACGTGACGGGGGAGCACGCAAGTGCACCCGTGCCATGGACCGCTCTACCCTCTGAAACATGCTTGCAGTGGAGCGTTTTTCGCTGAAAACACAGAATCGTCCGTTTTTCATCCCGAGATCCCAGGATTTTTCTGGCCGGTGGACGGCTGGTGCTCCCAGCAGGTGGACTCACGCTGGTTGACTCGGGCTGGTTGACTCCGGCCGGTGCACCATGGGTCCGCGTGGTGCCCGTGCGCCTCCTGCGGGTCCGGCCCGACTCGGTTCCTCCGGTTGCCCGAGGGATCGCGCACTGGGGAATCCTCCCCACCCCATGGGGAATCTCACGCACCGACAGGCGTTGGGTGGGGAATCTCACCCAGTGTGGGATTCCACGCACCCCCATGGGGAATATTCCGCCCGACGTAAGGCGTTGCAGGACCGCGACTTGCGACACAATCGGACGCATGGCGCAAGGCTAGATGCGGAAAACCACCCAGTCGCCGCACTGCGGCAGAATGCCGCACTAGCGTAACCGCTTGCAGGGCAACGGCTTAGAGAATCGCGCGTTTTTCTTCGGCATGGCACGCGCGGTGCTATGTACCTTGCGCGCCGCGATAGTGCGGTGCAGAAAATAGGAGTGCCAAAACGTGAACGCGAGAGAACGTATCGAGTACCACCAGGACCGCGCGGATGCGGCCGACGCCTCCGAGGAAGGCGCACGCTACATGGCGGAGAAGCTTTTGAACTCCGCGCGTGTCGCGTTCAGGGAAAACAACTACTCCGAGTATGCCGCACTGAAGGCCAGGTCCGACGAACAGAACGCTGCAGCCGACAAGTACGCGCGCTCGTCGTGCGCGCACCGAGTGCTTGAACGCGCCGCACGCATCGCACTCGCCGAGGAAAATTTCGCCGCAACCATGGAGCGTTACTCCAATGCATGACGCGCAGAACGGACGCCCGTACAAAGAAACGAGCTCCGGCCGCGAGCTCCGCAAGGCCACGAACTGGACCGAGGAGGAGGCCTACGGCCGCGACGGAATCCAGCTTCGGAGCTACAGAACGTGCGTCGCCTCAATCGAATGGACCGCAGCGGGTCCGGTTGGCACCAGGAATGGCTACTGGAGCGTGACTACTTCGAAACACACCAACAAGTTTTTCCGGAGGCATGGAATCGACCCCGACACCGTGAAGTAGTGCCCGGCGCGCGCCCGCTACAGGAGCGGTGCAACTGGTTCAATCCCAGGCGCGCGAGTCGCCGGAAATCTCCGGCAGAAAGAGAGTGCTTTTCATGAATCCCGAAACCGAAACTGTCCCTGAAACCGAAACCGCGGCCGCGCCCACGTGCGCGCGCATCAATCGCCGCAGCATCGACGCCGCCGCCAAAATGGCCGCCAAGGAAAAAACCCGATTCGCTTTTCATGCACTGAAGTTCGCAAAGTTCGCCGGAGGCACCCGAATAACCGCGACCGACGGGAAAGCACTCGTCGCCCTGCACTGCAAGGACGCGACATGGCCCGGAGACGACGCCTTGATCGGATTGCGTACCATCGCAGCGGCCGCAAAATGCCAGGCCGTGTCCGGCGGAGTGCCCGGCGGAGTGCTGATTTTCGAGCCTGATGAACTCGGCGCGGCCATCGTCGGCAATGGAACCCGGAGCGTGGTCAGAAACGAAAGCGGGGTTTTTCCAGATCCCGCTGGAGTGATTCCGAAAACCAAGCCCGTTTTCACGTGTGCCGTTAACCCAGTCTACCTGGCCAATGCACTCCTGGCACTCGAGGCGCACGCGAAAGCGGAAGGCTACGCCATCCACAACGTGAAAATCGAGATGTTCGGCGCGGAACTGCCGATCCTGGCGACGCTCAGGGCCGACCGCGTTGATACTCTGTCTTTCGCACTCGTCATGCCCGTAACACTCCGCGCCTGACCCGCGCACCCCCCCGCCGCGGAACGACCACCCGCAGCGGCGAGGTGGCGCCTAAC
>SXGR01021486.1_pt1 | contig 16549 bp, 15 predicted proteins | sample 3174711 | NCBI WGS metagenome assembly SXGR01 (sample SAMN11356860, study PRJNA531348) | freshwater metagenome | isolation source: freshwater sample F1-60 | place: China: Fuxian Lake, Yuxi | collected 2017-12-25
CATCTTTACTATTTGGGTTGCTGTCCCAAAGTGCAATGGTAGATAGCAGGCAGGTTTCCGAAGCGGCCCGATAGTTGTTATCGCAGTAACCGGTCAAGTAGGATCGCGGAGTGAATTGCTTCCACTCCCGCCAAGTCCTCCACTTGGTGGCGGCAGGACGTGCCCGCCGCGACCAGTACCTCCCCCACCTTCATGCCGCGAGCGGCCGGCAGCAGCTTACGTTCGGCAATCTTGCGAGAGACATCGTAGTGTTCCTCGGCGTAGCCAAACGATCCCGCCATGCCGCAACAGCCAGCGTCAAGATCGGTGACTGTGACGCCAGGGATCAGCGAGAGCAACTCCTGCGCGGGTGCAAGGAGGCCCATCGACTTCTGATGACAATGGCCGTGCAGGAGAATTCGATTGGGACCGGCATTGAGCGGCGGTGGCGATTCAAGTACGAGTGCCTCGAATAGAACAGATTGCTGCGCGATGGTTTCGGCCTGACGGCGGAACTCGCTGCGCAGGAGCGAGGGGACGTCTTCCTTCACGGCGGATAGGCAGCTTGGTTCGCAGAAGGCGAAGCGTTTGCCGCGCGCAGCCAGCGGGTAGAGGTGTTCGGTGGCCTCTTCGGCGAGCCGGCGAGCGTCGGCCAGGAAGCCTTTCGAGATCAGCGGCCTGCCGCAACAGAGATTCGGCGCGAGGCCGACGCGATGACCGGAAGCTCGCAGTACCCGCGCGGCGGCCAGTCCGACTTCCGGCGCGTGATGATTGGTGAACGTGTCCTTATATAGAAGGATCGGCGCGTCGGCTTCACCCTGAAACAGCTTCTCCAAAGTACGGCGGCGATACTCGGGCAGGCGGCGCGCGCTGGTGATTCCAGGCGCGGGCAGGAGCGCGGCGAGCCAGTTACTAAGGGGCGCAAAAGCACTGCCCCATTTGGCGAGGAGATGGGCGTTCGCAAACAGCGCTTCACGGACCGGCACGCCATGACGTTCCCAATACCCGGCGAGAAAATCACTCTTGAAGCGCGCCACATCGACGCCCACAGGACACTCGGCTTTGCAGGCACGGCATTCGAGACACAGATCGAGCGCCTGGTAGACGCCGTCGTCAGAACGGTCCCCTAACTTGCCGAGCATCGCCAGACGCAATACATTGGCGCGGCCGCGCGTGGAATCCATTTCCTCATGCGTGGCCATGTAGGACGGGCACATCGTACCTTCAATCTTCTTGCGGCAGGCGCCCACACCGCTGCACATTTCGACGGCGCCGCCCATGCCACCGTACTCCGAATAGTCGAAGTAAGTGGCCGGGCTCGGCGACTGGTAACCGGCGCCGAAGCGAAGGTTCGAGGCCAGCGGCGGAGCGTCGACGATCTTGCCAGGATTGAGAATGCCTTGCGGATCGAAGATGCGCTTGATCTCGCGAAACGCCTGGTACAGTTGCGGGCCAAACATCTTCTCCATAAACGGAGAGCGCACGTAACCGTCGCCGTGCTCACCAGAGAGCGCGCCGCCATATTCGAGGACGAGGTCAGCCACTTCGTTGGCGATCGCCTGGAACTTCGCCACCCCCTCGGCGGTTTTCATGTTGACCACCGGGCGTACGTGCAGGCAGCCGACCGAAGCGTGCGCGTAAACGCCAGCCGAGGTGCCGTGTTTACGGATCACTTCGAGAAATCGCCCGATGTATTCGGCGAGGCGCTCAGGCGCGACGGCGGTATCTTCGACGAACGAGAGCGATTTTGCGTCGCACTTCTGCGCCATTGAGAGGCCGAGGGCAGCTTCACGCAGGCTCCAGATGTGCTGCTGCGCGGCGAGGTCCAGCGCGTAGTGAAAGTGGTAGCCGGTGCCGCGAGCGCGCAGATCCGCTTCGAGCGCGCGGAGGCGCGGCGGAAGCTCTTCAGCTCTATCGGCGTAGAACTCGACACACAGCAACGCGCCGGGGTCGCCTTCCAGAAACGAGCGGCGAAGCGCTTCGAGACGCGGACTCAGTTTGGTGTTGGCGAGAATGAAGGCGTCCATCACTTCGACGGCCGACGGCTTGTGCTCAAGGATCGCAGGCGTAGCGGCGAGAGATTCCAGCAGATCGTGGAACTGGATGGCCATGACGGCCTTGGCATTCGGCAGCGGGACGAGTTTGATTTTCGCTGCCAGCACAATCCCGAGCGTGCCTTCGGAGCCCACCATCAGCTTCGACAGGTTGACGGGCCTGGAGGCGTCAGTGAAGCAATCTAGGTTGTATCCTCCGACACGACGCAGCACCTTCGGAAATCGGCGCGCGACCTCGTCAGCGTTTGCCAGCGCGAGGCGGCCGATCTGGCGCTTTAATTCCTCTTCGCGCTCGCCGCCCGGGCCCTCATGGAAGTGAACGATCGAACCGTCGGCCAACAGCACAGTCTGTTCGAGGACGTGATCGATGGTTTTGCCATACAGCACCGAGCGCGCGCCCGCCGAGTTGTTGGCCATCATGCCGCCCACCGTCGCGCGGCTGGCCGTGGATATGTCGGGTGCGAAACGGAGATTGTGAGGCTTTAACGCGGCATTCAGCTCATCGAGCACCAGACCCGGTTCAACCCGCGCCCAACACTCTTCGACGTTGACCTCGAGAATTTTGTTGAAATATTTCGACGTATCGATAATGAGGCCCTCGCCGATTGCCTGCCCGGCTTGTGAGGTACCGCCGCCGCGCATGGTGACCGGGCAGCCGAGTTTCACCGCAGCCGCCAACGCCTGTTGAATGTCCTCCCGCGTGCGCGCCACCACGACGCCTAGCGGATGAAGTTGATAGGCGCTCGCATCGGTGGAATAGAGCGCACGGGTCACTTCATCGAAACGAACTTCGCCGGAGATCCGGCCTTGTAGCGCCTGTCGCAAGGACTGCCCTTGGGGTCGAATTTGCACCAGATTCATGTGTTGTGTAGCTACTTGGTGGCCCAGACGGGTGGCGGCACCCAATGGTGGCGCGCGTCGATGTCGCCGATCACGTTGTGTTCGTAGAATTTGCGATGAAAGGCCGCCTCTTTGCCGAATCGTTCGGCCGCCGCGCGGATCATTTCAAGGCGCGGGTTGGTGTGCGGGAGACTGGCGAGGAATCCGGCGACGATCCAAATCCAGAATATGGTTAACGTTTCGTGATAACCGGAGTCATCCGTATTCTTGCCGCCCTGCGCGACGTTGTAATCGGCAATGCCCGCACGGATGCGGCGCGTCGCTTCCGGTACAGGATGGAGAGTGAGATAGTAGGCGGCCATGACCACGTGCGCCTCGTGCTTCCAGTTTTCTTTCGGATAAGTGCCGTGTTCAAAACCTTCAATGAATGAAGCGAGGCTCACCTCGCTTTCCAAGGACGTCGTCATTACTTAACCAGCTTAAGCAACTTCTGACGAAGACGTGCCGCCGCGGCATTGTTAGGAGTGACTATAAGGATGGTATCGTCGCCGGCGATGGTCCCCACCACTTCAGGCCAACTGGCGCGATCAAGGTCGACTGCGAAGGAATTGGCTTTGCCTGGCGGCGTCTTGATCACCACCTGGTTCTGCGCCACCCGCACGTCTTGCAGGACGTCCCAGGCTGCGTTCCCGAGTTGCGCCGGTGCAGAAGAGGGCGGCGCGGCTTCGGCGAGCGGCACGTACCCTTCGGCTGTTTTGGCGAGCCCCAGTTTCTTGATGTCGCGCGACAGCGTGACCTGGGTGGCTTCGATGCCGATCGCATGAAGTTCCCGAGCCAATTCCTCTTGCGTGTGCATGTGTTTGGAGCGCACGAGCTTCAGAATCTGAGCCTGACGGAAACTGCTGGACATCACCTCACGCCCGCCTGAAGATAGCAAGCCGCGCAGCGGCTTCGATCAACGCCGCCGCCACCGCGTTGGGCCCCGTGCCACCGGGCAATTCGCGCGACTTCATGCCCTCGGCGGGTGCCAGCAACTTCGCCATCTCCGGGGTGAACTCCGGCGCGAAGGCGGCCAGTTGGGCGGCCGTCCAATCGGAAGGCCGCTTGCCTTGCTGGGTGCTGGTAAGGACCAGGCGCCCCACAATCTGATGCGCGTCATGGAAAGGCGTGCCCGCGCGGGCGAGAGCTTCGGCGAGATCGGTAGCCACGAGCCAGCCCTCTTCTGCGGCGGCGGCCGGCGCGGCTTCGCGGAGGGTGACGGACTCGGCCACGACGCGCGCCATTTCGATCGACATCGTTGTTTGGTCGACGGCGTCGAAGAGCGGCTCTTTGTCTTCCTGCATGTCGCGGTTGTAGGTAAGCGGCAGGCCCTTCATGGTGACGATGAGCGAATTGAGACTACCGATGACTCGTCCGCATTTGCCGCGACTCAGTTCGAGCGAATCGGGGTTCTTCTTCTGCGGCATGAGCGAGGAGCCGCTGGTAACGCCGTCGGCGAGTTCGATCCAGCCGAACTCGTCACTTGAATAGAGAATCCAATCTTCGGCCAGGCGGCTGAGGTGAATCATGGTCACCGAGGCGGCGTAGAGGTAGTCGAGTACAAAGTCGCGGTCGGCCGATACATCCATGCTGTTGCGCGTAATCGAGGCAAAGCCGAGGTCGCGTGCGATCGCCTCGCGGTCAAACGGAAAACCGGAACCGGCCATGGCGCCCGAGCCCAATGGCAGTACGTTCACGCGTTGGCGCGCCTGTTCGAAGCGTTCCCAATCGCGCGAGAACATTTCGAAGTAAGCAAGGATGTAGTGCGGCCACAAGACAGCCTGGGCGCGGCGGAGATGCGTGTAGCCGGCGATCACCGACGAAGGATACTTGCGCGCGAGGTCAAGCATGGCGGCGAGGAAATCGAGCAGCAGCGATTGCGTGCGCTCGATCTCGCCGCGGAGCCAGAGCCGGGTGTCAAGCGAGACTTGTTCGTTACGGCTTCGACCAGTGTGGATCTTGCCGGCCAAGGGGGTCTTCTCTTTCAGCTTGCGGATGACGAGGGTGTGTACGTCTTCGTCGTTCGCGCCTTGCCAGAAGGCTGGATGGACAGACTCTGCTAGGATCTCGTCGAAAGCTGTTACAAGCGTGGCTCGCTCAACAGCGGTCAGAATTCCGACACGTTCGAGCGCCCGCGCAAAGGCTTGCGAGCCCCGCACGTCTGCCTCAAGGAGGCGTTTGTCGAAATGTAGCGAGCCGGAAAATCGCTCGAAGACCTCAGACGGGCCGGTCTCAAAGCGTCCACCCCAAAGCTTCACGATTGCTCCTTTTCAGAATCGCGCCCTTACCGCCGCGGCCGTTTTCACGAGTGGCGGCCGAGCAGCATCAGCAGGAGCGCCTTCTGCGCGTGCAGACGGTTCTCGGCCTGTTGGTACACGATCGATTGTTTGGATTCCATCACGCCGTCGGTGGTCTCCTGCCCTCGCTTGGCCGGCAAACAATGCATGAAGATGGTCGAAGCCTTGGCCTTGCCCATCAGCGCTTCGTCCACGCGATACGGCTCAAAATGTTTGCTGCGCTCAAAGGCCTCATGCTCCTGGCCCATGCTCGCCCAGACGTCGGTGTAGACTGCGTCGGCGGCATCGACAGCGGCTTCGGTATCGGTGGTAATCGAGATGCGCGCGCCGGTCTTCGCCGACAGCTTGCGCGCCTCGGCTACCACTTCCGCCTTCGGCCCGTAGCCCACGGGATGGCCGAGCGAAAAATGCACACCCAGGCGCGTGGCCGTGAGCATCAGTGAATGGGAGACGTTGTTGCCGTCCCCGACATATGCCAGCTTCAAGCCCTTCAGGCGCCCGAAGTGTTCTTCCAGCGTTTGCATGTCGGCGAGGACCTGGCAGGGATGATAGAGATCGCTCAGCGCGTTCACCACGGGCCGCTTAGCCCAGTCCGCCAAGCCGTCCACGGTGCCCTGTTCGAAGGTTCGCGCCACGATGCCATTGACCCAGCGCGCGAGGTTTCGCGCCACGTCCTTGACCGGCTCGCGTTCGGCGATCGGCCCCACCTGCGTAACCGATCCACCGCCTAACTGCTGGATGGCGAGTTCGAAAGTGAGTCGCGTGCGCAGCGAAGGTTTCTCGAAAAGGAGCGCGAGGTACTGCCCATCGAGAGCGTGACGGAAATCGCGAGGCTTGGTCTTGACCGCGTGGGCGAGATCGAGCAGGGCGCGGAGTTCGGAGATGCTAAGATCCTGATCGCGGCGCACATGCCCGGCGGCGATCCTGGGAAACTCCACGGCTGGCGCGATGACCGACGCGGGCGCTTTCCGGGCTGGAATAGCCATTGTCTCCTTCCCTCGCGGTGAATTTTTATTCAACACTCTGAATAATTACACATCGGATGGCGGCGTGGCAATTCGCCCGCTCAAACGCCAATGGGCTACGACCCGCTCTCGCTGCGGGCGAAGCTGCAACCGTGATATCCTGCAAACTGGATTACCTGAGAAGCGCGGAGAGGTGGCTGAGTGGTCGAAAGCAGCGGTTTGCTAAACCGTCGTAGGCCTTAAAAGTCTACCGGGGGTTCGAATCCCCCCCTCTCCGCCAGTACATGAGCTACGGGCAAGTTGTCAGCTTCAGAGATCACTCGCCGAAAACAATGCCAAATGTGTCCGTGCTGGTAGACAGCGGAGATCTGTGCGGAGAAGGGCCGCTCTGGGACGCCCAGGCCGGATGTCTGTATTGGACTGACCTGACAGGCTTGCGCTTCCACCGCTATCAATGGGAGACGGGGCGCCATGATGTCGTTCACTCTGGTCTCGAAGTGAATGGCTTCGCCCTATCCCAGGATGGCGGCTTCGTGGTGACCAACAACAGCGGCATCTGGCATTGGAATGGACGCGACGAACCGCTTCTGATCGCGGCTGAGGCCGACGGCGTTAAATGCCAGATGAATGACTGCATCGCTGATCCGGAGGGACGCCTGTTTGCCGGATCCGTCTTCTACGACCCCCAAGGTGACTATCGCTTAGGACACCTGATCCGCGTAGACAATAATGGCGAAGCGCGTGTCGTTGATGAAGGGATCCATATGGCAAACGGCCTCGCTTTTTCACCAGATCTGAACACGCTCTATTTCGCCGACTCCGGCGCGCGCTGTATCTATGCCTACCATTACGGCCGGGCATCGGGCGATGTCAGCCGCCGCCGCGTTTTCGTGCGGGTTCCCAATGATGAAGGACTGCCGGACGGGCTCACCGTAGATGCCGAGGGCTTTGTGTGGTCGGCTCAATGGTACGGTGGCTGCGTGGTGCGCTACGATCCCGGCGGTAAGGAAGAGCGGCGGGTATCGGTTCCCGCCAAACAGGTCTCGTCGATTGGCTTCGGCGGTCCGGACCTCAGCGTGGCCTTGGTCACTTCCGCGGCCCGCTCCGAACCGACGCCTATTATGCCCGCAGGCTACGACGCCCAGAACGGGCCGTTTGGCGGCCAGTTGTTTCGGTTCCATGCGGAAACCCAGGGACGAGCGGAGTTTCGTGCCAGAATCTCGCGTCCAATACTGACGGCTGGCAGCCGACAGTATTGGAATGGTATCGGGCGTCGTCCATAGTTCGGCGAGTCCGTTTTCACAGCGAACGCGATAGACTGCTTAGACGTATGTCGAAAGCCGCTTTCCTGGCAACCTTGGCCTTTTCGGCCACCTTCCTTCCAGCCGCCACTTTCAGCGACGAGAATTGCAACATTAAGCTCTGGGAGCCAGGCAAGGTCCCGCTGTCGGCTGGCGAAGGTCCGCTGGACCAGCCGTTTCTCACGGTTTTTCAGCCCCCGAAGCACAAGCGCAATGGCTCGGCGGTGATCATCGCGCCGGGCGGCGCTAACATCATGCTGATGTACGGGGCCGAGGGCATCGAGATTGCTGAACGCTTTAACGATTGGGGCACGACGGCGTTCGTACTCACCTATCGCCTCGGGCCGAAGTACCGCGAAGATGCACGCGTGCTCGACGGCAATCGCGCCTTGAGACTGTTGCGCTCGCGGGCACAGGAATTCAAGCTCGACCCCGACCGCATCATGTTCGCGGGCTTCTCCGCCGGTTCAGCCATGGCGCGCGACGTAATGGCCGGGTCGGCTCCAGGAAATGCCACCGCGGCCGATCCGGTGGACCGCTACGGTTCGAAGCCCAACTTGCTGCTGATGGTATACGGTCCCGGCGAGCCCAGCCCCAACGAAAAGTTGAAGGAGTTCCCCCCCACATTTCTGCTGGCGGCCGCGGCCGATGCAGACGCTGCCACTGGCACGGCGCAGCTCTTTCTCGACATGAATATGGCCGGAGCCGTGGCGGAGCTGCACATCTTCCAGCGCGGCCGCCATGGCTTCGGCGCCGCTACCACCAGTCCGGAATTCGGCCCTTGGATGGATGCCCTGAATCATTTCCTGAAGCTGAACAACTTCTTCGAGGCGAAAAAGTAGCAATGAGAATAGCCGCATTGCTTTTTGCTGCCTCCGCTCTTTTGGCGGACATAGCCGCGGTTCAGGTCAACGACGGCTACGGCGACCTGGTAGCGGTGCGCGCCGGATCCTTCAAGATGGGTGACAATTTCGGCGATGGCGAATCGCGCGAGCGGCCGGTGCATACTGTTTACCTCGACGCATATTTTATCGGTAAGCATGAAGTTACCAATGCCGATTGGAAGAAGTTCCAGGATGATCCCGGTTACGACGATCCCAAATTCTGGCCCAATGGCTATGTGGTGGCAAGAAATCAGAGTCCGTATTGGACTCAGGCTCAGAATCACGGCGGCGCCACGCCGGACAGCGAAGAATATCCTGTGCTTGGCGTGAACTGGGACGCTGCCACGGCTTACTGTAACTGGGTGAGCGCTAAGACCAGCAAGTCTTACCGGCTGCCGACCGAAGCCGAGTGGGAGAAGGCCGCCCGGGGGACCGATCAAAGGCGCTTTCCGTGGGGTAATGCGATCGATCATTCCTACGCCAATATCGCCGGGTCGCAGAAGTTCGGCACCGGTCAGAAGGTTGGTTATTATGACGGCAGCAAACGGGGAGACTTTCGAACTAAGAACGGGGCATCTCCTTACGGCGCCATGGATATGGCAGGTAACGTAATGGAGTGGTGCCAGGACTGGTACAGCCGCGGTTACTACGCCGTCTCGGCGAAGAAAAATCCCAAGGGACCCGAAAGGGGCGCTTATCGGGTGTTGCGCGGCGGCGCATTCTTTTTTGAGGCGTTGGACAACCGGAGCTATGCGCGTTCCGGCGGCTGGCCCTCACTACAGGCGTGGCGTATGGTTGGCTTCCGCGTAGTGCGGCAGCCTTAACAGTCAGCGAGGATACATGAGCAACAGCCTCGTCGAACTGTCGCGCGACGGTAACGTTGCGATTGTTACTATCAACAACCCTCCGGTGAACGCCCTCAGCCCAGGCGTGCCCGAAGGTATCCGTGATTGCGTGGCCGCTGCCGTGGCTGATCCTGCTACCGGCGCCATCGTTGTTATCGGCGGCGGACGGACGTTCATCGCGGGCGCCGATATCAAGCAGTTCGGCAAGATTACGGCCGGTCTCAAACCAAAGCTGGACCTCCACCCGTTTCTCAACGCGATCGAAGATTCGCCGAAGCCGGTCGTAATGGCGATTCATGGCACTGCTTTCGGCGGCGGACTTGAAGTGGCGATGTCCGGTCACTATCGGGTGGCGGTGGCGGGCTCGCAAGTGGGTCAGCCGGAGGTAAAGCTCGGCATCATCCCCGGCGCGGCCGGTACGCAGCGGCTGCCTCGCTTGTGCGGCATCGCCAAGGCCGCCGAGATTTGCGCCATCGGCGACCCGGTACCAGCTCCAGAGGCGGCTCGCCTCGGTATCATCGACCGCATTGTCGACGGAGATCTGCTCTCCGGCGCGGTCGCCTTCGCGCGTGAGGCTATCTCACAGCCGGTCTCGAAGGTGCGTGATCGCGGCGAAAAACTTGTGCCCGCGCCCGAGGCGGTTGCCGCACTACGGAAGGATGTCGCGCGCCGCCAGCGAGGACAGCAAGCGCCCCTGGCAGCCATCGATGCGGTAGAGGCGGCCGCACGGTTGTCATTCGCCGAAGGTATCGCCTATGAGGCCGAGGCTTTCCAGAAGTGCCTGCACTCAGACCAATCGAAGGCGCTCATCCACGTCTTCTTCGGCGAGCGTGCCGTGGCGAAAATTCCGGGCATTCCGAAAGATGTCGCGCCGCTGGCGATTCAACGCGCCGCCGTAATTGGCGCCGGTACGATGGGCGCCGGAATCGCCATGAACTATGCCAACGCGGGTATCCCGACGCTGCTCAAGGAAACCACGCAAGAGGCGCTTGACCGGGGCATCGCCACGATCGCAAAAAACTACGCTAACACCGTGAAGAAGGGGCGGCTGTCACAGACCGACATGGACAAGCGGCTGGCGTTCATTGCGCCGACGCTCACCTATGAAGGGTTTGAGGAGGCCGACATCATTGTCGAAGCAGTCTTCGAAAACATGGAGCTGAAGAAACGGACCTTCGCCGAGATCGATGCCAAGGCCAAGCCCACCGCCATTCTCGCTTCCAATACTTCCACGCTCGATATTGACGAGATCGCCTCGGCCACCGGGCGGCCCGCGCAGGTAATCGGGCATCATTTCTTTAGCCCGGCAAACGTCATGCGGCTCCTTGAGATCGTGCGCGGCAAGGCCACCAGCGACCAAGTGATCGTGTCGTCGATGGAATTGGCCAAGCGACTCAAGAAGGTGGGGGTACTGGCAGGTAATTGCCGGGGCTTCATTGGCAATCGCATGTTTCATCCGTACGTTCGCGAGGCGAACTTCCTGGTGGAGGAGGGAGCTACCCCACTGGAGGTTGATACCGCATTCTACGACTGGGGTATGGCGATGGGGCCAATCGCGGTGATCGATCTGGCCGGGCTCGACGTCGGCTACCGCATTCGCCAGGAGTTCAAACACACCGAGCAACCGGGCGTCCGGTATCCGGTCGCCTCCGATATTCTCGTCGAGGCGGGGCGCTATGGTCAGCAGACTCGCGCAGGGTTCTATGCGTACGATGAAAATCGGGTCGCTTCGCCAGATCCCCCAGCCGAAGCCTTGATCGGCGATGCTGCCCGCGCGGCCGGTATTCCGCAACGCCCGATCGGGCGCGAGGAAATCCTGGAGCGTTGTCTCTACGCGCTCATCAACGAAGGCGCGGCGCTGCTGGAAGAAGGCATCGCGATTCGCTCGGTGGACATCGATATCGTCTATATCAACGGCTACGGTTTCCCGGCCTGGCGAGGCGGCCCGATGAAATACGCGGACTTAGTCGGGCTGAACAAAGTCGCCGAACGGGTGGCGCACTGGCACCACCTGCGTGGCTTTCATTGGAAACCCGCGCCGTTGCTCGAACGCCTGGCGCGTGAAGGTAAGACCTTCGCCGACTATGACCGGTCCAAGGGAGGCGGCGAGTAAGCGCCATGTTACAGCTGCGGGGACGAACTGCGATTGTTACCGGCGGCGGACGCGGCATTGGCAAAGCTATTGCGCAACGGTTCGCCGCGGCCCGCGCCAATGTCGTGATCGCCAGCCGGAAACTGGATAACCTCAAGGCGGCGGCGGATGAGTTCAAAGAGCTCCCGGGGCGGATCCTGCCGGTAGCCTGCCACGTGGGCAAGGTGGACGACCGCGAGCGATTGGTGAAACTAACCGAAGCCGAGTTCGGTCCCGCCGACATTCTGGTGAACAACAGCGCCACGAACATCGGGCAAGGGCCGGCGCTCGCGGTGAGCGACGAAGCGTTTCTCAAGAAGTTCGAGATTAACGTGCTCGCCGCGATGCGCCTGATCCGCCTGACCGCACCGAAAATGATGGAACTCTCGCGGGGCAGCATCATCAACATCGCCTCCATCGCGGGGCTCCGCCCGCAGGCCGGCGGCTTAGTTTACAGTGCCACCAAGGCCGCGCTGATCATGATGACCCGGGTGTGGGCGATCGAGTTCGGCGCGCGGAACGTGCGCGTCAACGCGATTGCTCCGGGCTTGATTCAAACGGACTTCTCGAGCCTGTTCTGGAATGACGACAAGTACATGGGGAATCTACAGGCCAACCAGCCGCTGCCACGCATCGGCCAACCTAGCGAAGTGGCTGGATTAGCTTTGTTCCTGGCTTCCGATGATGCCAGTTACATGACTGGACACGTCCACATCGTCGACGGAGTAGCTATCGCGCGATAGGTACCACTTAGTGGAGGTTCGTCTTCATCGGCCGAGGGCCGAGTGGGTTGACGCTCTCGGCACGGTAAGATGAATGGATGTCACTGGTTGTCGTAGGGTCCCTCGCGTATGACGCGGTAGAGACACCCCATGGAAAAATTGAACGGATGTTGGGCGGCGCCTGCACGTATATCGCGCTGTCGGCATCTTTTTTCACGCCCGTGAGCATAGTGGGAGTGGTTGGTGACGACTTCGCCGCCGAGGACGTGAAGCTGCTCGCGGACAAGGGGATCGACCTTGAGGGCATGGAACGGGTTCCCGGTAAAACGTTCTTCTGGTCCGGTGTCTATTCGCAGGACATGAATGAGCGGACGACGCTGCAGACGGACCTGAACGTTTTCGCGGACTTCGATCCCAAACTGCCGGCCTCGTACCGCGGCAAGCCGTACCTTTTCCTGGGCAACATCCAGCCGGGCCTGCAGAAGAACGTGCGCGGGCAGATGAACGGCGTGCGCCTGGTGGGCGGCGACACGATGAACTACTGGATCAACGATTTCCGCCCGCAATTGCTCGAGACGATCCACGAGTGGGATTTCCTGCTGATTAATGATTCCGAAGCGAGGCTCCTATCGGGCCAATCGAACCTGAAGCAAGCCGCGGCTGCCATCATGGCGATGGGTCCGAAAACCGTCATTATCAAGCGCGGCGAGTATGGCGCGCTGCTGTTCTTCAAAGACCGGCACGGCGCGACACGCTGGTTCTCGGCCCCGGGCTACTTGCTGGATGAGTTATTCGACCCGACCGGCGCGGGCGACTGTTTCGCCGGAGGCTTCATGGGATACCTCGCCAGCCGCAACGTCGATCTGGCCGACCCCGGCGCCGAACATCGCGACCTGCATCGCGCGGTCATTTATGGTTCCGTGATGGGCAGCTTCTGCTGCGAGAAGTTTGGAGTGGAACGATTCCGTTCCTTGACTCGTGCCGAAATCGACGCGCGCTTTCAAGAATTTCAGGACGCCACCGAGTTCTAAGCCCCGCCGTGGCGGCGGATGGCTTGGAATCGTGGCGGCGCTTGGGTTGAGCGCGGCGATCTGCGGATTTGCGCTCTGGTGGTTTTTCCAGCAAGGCTACCTTCTCTACTACGGCGACGCGTTGGCGCATCTGACGATCGCACGGAGGCTCTTCGATTCGCGCACGCCCGGCTACGAACAGATTGGCACGGTATGGCTTCCTCTTCCGCACTGGATCATGGCGTGGTTTGCGCAAGATGCTGAGTGGTGGCGTACGGGCCTGGCCGGTGGCATTCCGGCGGCCGTTGCACAGGCGTTGGCGGCGACGCTTCTGTTCGCCACGTTGCGGCTCGCCTTCGCGTGTACTACTGCCGCGCTGGTGGGCATGCTGCTCTTCCTGCTGAATCCAAACTCAGCCTATCTGGGATCGATCCCGATGACAGAACCGTTTTTCGCCTGTGCGCTTTGGGCGCTAGCCTGGTGCACGGTGGCAGGATCGGCGACCGGAGCCGGTTTGGCGGCCTGCGCGGCCTCGCTCATCCGGTACGATGGCTGGTTCCTCATTCCGTTCGTCGCGCTCTACTTCCAATGGACTGCCGGGTGGCGCCGGGCGGCGGTGTTCAGCGTCCTGGCCTCCACGGGTTCCGTCTATTGGCTTTGGCACAACTGGGCTTACTATGGCGATCCTCTGGAGTTCTATTGGGGCCCCTTTTCGAACATCGCGATCAACCGGCGCTCGGTGGCCGCGGGAATGGCGAGCTATCCCGGCGATCACCAATGGTTGCTTGCCTTCCGGCAGTTTCGCGCCGCGGCAGAACTGGTGGCAGGCCTTCCGCTCGCTGCGATCGGACTGGCGGGCGTGGCGGCGATGCTGTGGAAACGCGCGTGGTGGTTGCTGTCGTTGCTCCTTTTGCCACCGCTGTTCTATTGGCTCAGCATTTACGCCGCCGGATCACCGATCTTCGTCCCGCACCTGGAGCCGTTCAGTTACTACAACACCCGCTACGGTCTGGCAGCCTTGCCGTTGTTGGCGGCGGGCGCGGCGGCCATCGTGGCGGCGACGCCAGGCCGGGCGCGCGCGGTTGTGGCGCCAGCCGTGTTGATCGTCTGCTTGTCCTGGTGGATGTTTTTCCCGAGGACCGACGCCTGGATCTGCTGGAAGGAGTCGGAGGTAAACTCGACCGCCCGCCGGGCCTGGACCGTCGAAGCGGCGGCCGTTCTACGCGCCAACTACGACGGCGGGGGCATTCTGACATCGCTGGGCGATCAAGTGGGTGTGTTCCAGCAGGCCGGCATTCCGCTCGTCGAAACAGTGCACGAGGGCAACGGGCCGCTCTGGTTTGCGCAAGTCTACGGCAGGCCCGAATTCTTCCTGCATCAACGCTGGGTGGTGGCGCGGTCGGGCGACGCGATTGCGGACGCGATGGTGCGTGCGCGCCTGCGTGGGTTGCGCTATGAGCTGGTGAAATCGATTGCAGTGAAGGATGCGCCGGTGTTGGAGATTTACAAACTGGTGGCGCGGTTCCCGAAGCGCTAGCAGCCGCCGCCGATGTGTGAAGGACGACGGCTCAGCCAACTCTTCGGATTCAAGTTGATTTCGGTCTGTTGCAGCCCGAGGAAGGCGCCCTTGAGGCGGAGGAGCCGCTTCCTCTCGCGTTGTCGGGGCTGACTCATGGCTCTATTTCCTCCGGAGGTTGTGGCGCGGTTTGCGGGATCATCATGGTAAATGTCGACCCCTTGTGCGGATCGCTTTCTACCGCGATTCGCCCGCCCATCAGGTGGCAGAACCGTTGGCTAACTACCAGGCCTAGCCCGGTACCGCCAAACTTGCGGCTATCCGATGTATCCAACTGTGAAAACGGCTGGAATAGCTTGGCCATCCGATCAGGGGAGATTCCAATGCCGGTGTCGGAGACACTCACAGCCACAAGACTGGCGCAGCCCGCATCTTCGACGGGCCCCACCGAAACTGACACTCGCCCGCTTTGGGTGAACTTACAAGCATTGCTGAGCAGATTGAGTAAGCTCTGCCGGAATTTCTGCTCGTCGTTTTCAACGATGACCCCGGTCGAACCCGCATAATCCACATCCAGGCGGTTTCCATTTTTGGCGGGCAGAGGCTCAGCCGTCTGGACGACTTCCCTGATGACGGCACTCAACTCAAACGGGGCGCTATGGAGTTCCATCCGCCCGGCCTCGAGTTTGGACAGGTCCAGGATGTCGGTCACAATCGCCAGCAGATTCTTGCCCGCGCGCGCGATCTTGTGCAGGTCTGTGACGTAGCGATGGAGTCCTTCGTCTTGGAATTCCTCTTCGAGCATCTCGCTACTCCAGATGATGGAAGTGAGCGGCGTTCTCAGCTCATGCGTGACACCGGCCAGGAACGCACTCTTCGCCTGGTTGGCTGCGATCAGCTCTCCGTGGGTCACCTCGTGGCGCGCTATCTCCACAGTCAGCTCCCGGGTTCGGCTCCGCACTCGTTCTTCAAGATCATGGTGGGCCTGTCGCAAAGCTTCATCCCGGTCCTCAAGTTGATCGAGCATGTAGTTGAACTGCCCGACCAGCAGTCCCACTTCATCCTGGCCGGAGTGCTTCTCCCGGATCGAGAAATTCTTTTCTGTGTAGACTCGCCTTGCCGTCTCCGCCAGGCTGAGAATCGGGCTGGAGATAACACCTGCAGGGCCGATGCAAACAGCAAAGCCGCTCCCATGGCAAACAGAAGAATCAACGCGGCGATTCCCACATACGTCCACAGTCGCTTGGTCATCGCGTCCAAACCCGCGCTTAGGGCGATTGTGCCGACAGTCTGCCCTGTTAGCGTGATCGGCCGCCACAGTAAAAGGAGGTCCCCTTCAAACCGCTGTCCCTGCTCTTCAAACGGGAGCTCGGCCTCTGCAGGGATTTTGGCGCTTTTGTAGCTGGCAAAAATCTCCCGGCTGGGCGTAAAGATGACGGCTGCCCGGACCGACCGTCCAAAGGCCAACGCGCGCAGCGTGTCCTCGGCCGACCCCTGATCCTTGAACGTCAGCGCCGCGGTGCTGTTGGCGCCGATCATGGCCGCCTGCACCGACAATTCGTCAACCATCCGCGTGCGGAACTCTGTCCATTCGTACAGGATGAACGCCCCGCAGGCGAGCAGCAAAGAGACCATGCTCGTCAGCAGGATCACGCCTGTCAGCTTCCGCTTGATCGGGATGTTGTTCCAAACTGTCATGCCGCTCTCCTCTAGCAGCCCGTGGTTAAAGTGCGGCGAAGAGCCAGAAAACAATTGAAGCGGGAAATGTGCCGCCGTAGAATTGGCTATGGCTCTTGGGAAACGCCGCCGGGAACGACAAGAAGAATTCTTCATCGCCAGCGATCAGATCCGTAAGCCCGAATCCCACCCCTTCTACAGCCGCTTGAACCAGGTATTGGACGAGGCCGGTTTCGACCGCTTCGCCGAGACGACTTGCCAAAGCTTCTATGCGGACAAGATGGGACGG
>SXGR01329219.1_pt1 | contig 16545 bp, 14 predicted proteins | sample 3174711 | NCBI WGS metagenome assembly SXGR01 (sample SAMN11356860, study PRJNA531348) | freshwater metagenome | isolation source: freshwater sample F1-60 | place: China: Fuxian Lake, Yuxi | collected 2017-12-25
CCAACGGCATCGTCCATTTCTCGGCCAAAGACTTAGCCACACAAAAAGAACAGTCCATCAAGATCACGGCCTCAGGCGGCTTGAGCAAGGAAGAAGTCGAGAAGCTGGTGAAGGACGCCCAGGCCCATACAGACGAAGATAAGAAGCGGCGGAAGACCGCCGAGGCCAAGAACCAGGCCGACACGCTGATCTACCAGACGGAGAAGAACCTGAGCGAACACGGCGACAAGATCGCCGCGGAAGACAAGACGAAGGTCGAGGAAGCCGTGACCGCGCTGAAGAAAGCGATGGAAGGCACGGACCCGGAGGCAATCGAGTCTGCCACCCAGGCCTTGACCACCGCCTCCCACAAACTGGCGGAGGAAATGTACAAGGCGGCCTCCGCCTCGGCAGCGCCGGGCGCCGGCGCCGGAAACGGAGCGGGCGAGACCAAGACCGACGAGAAGGTCGTCGACGCAGAATTCGAGGAAGTAGACAAAGAGAAAAAGTAAGTTAGAATACCGTCAGCAAGACCGAGCTTCGTGACTAGGCGGGGCTCGGTCTTGCTGCACTATCACCCAGAGAGATGCCATCCGTGTCCAAGCGCGATTACTACGAAACCTTAGGCGTCGAACGAACCGCCTCCGACGATGAACTCAAGAAGGCGTATCGCAAGATGGCCCGCCAGCACCATCCTGACCTCCAGACCGGAGAGGCCCAGAGAAAAGTATCGGAAGAAAAATTCAAAGAGGTCAACGAGGCCTACGAAACGCTGAGCGACCAGGAAAAGCGCAAACGCTACGATATGTTCGGCCATGCGGGCGGCCAGCAAGGGCCCGGACATGAGGGATTCGGCGGCGGAGGCTTCGGCGACGCATTCAACGACATCTTCGAAGATTTTTTCGGGGGCCAGCGAGGCGACAACCGGGCGGAGCGAGGGAACGATCTCCAGTACAACCTGGAACTGACCTTTGAAGAATCCGTCTACGGGAAAGATGCCAAGCTCAAAATCCCGCGCTGGGAAGTCTGCCCTGACTGTAAGGGATCCGGCGCCAAAAGCGCCGCCGCGATCAAGACCTGCCCCAGCTGCAAAGGGGCCGGCCAGATGCGGTTCCAGCAGGGCTTCTTCAGCATCAGCCGCCCCTGCGGCCAATGCGAGGGGGCGGGACGAATCGTTACAGAGCCCTGTGGCGCCTGCCAGGGCCGTCAGCGCACCTATCGCGAGCGGACCATCGCTGTCCACATCCCGGCCGGCATCGAATCAGGCATGCGTCTGCGCCTCTCCAACGAAGGAGAGCACGGAGTCAATGCGGGTCCGCCAGGCGATCTCTATGTAGCGATTACCGTCAAGCCTCACCCGGTCTTTCAGCGCCAAGGACACGATATCCTCTGCGACGTCCCGGTCAGTTTCGTGACGGCCGCGCTCGGGGGAAAAATCGAAGTCCCCACGCTCAAAGGCAATACTGTCATCAAGATTCCTGCCGGCACGCAGCAGGACAAGATCCTCCGGCTCAAGGGCCTGGGCATTCCCAGCCTCAAGAGCCAGAGCACCGGCGACCAATTATTCGTCATCAAAATTCAGATTCCCACCAAGCTGAATGCCCGTCAAAAAGAATTGCTCACGGAATTCGCCAAAGAGAGCGGCATGACGATGGAAGAAGGCGGCGACGGCTTCTTCGACAAGATGAAGGCCCACTTCGAGTAGCGAGCCACCGCCCGGCACCCCACTATGTCTACGTTCTTCGTGTCCCCCGACTCCGTCACGCCCCCCATGATCCGCATCACCGGTGACTTGCTTCATCATCTTCGCAATAGCCTTCGCTTGCACCAGGGAACCTCCCTCACCCTGAATGACGGATGCGGCACCCGCTATCGCGTGGAAGTCACCCAGGTCGGCTCGCAGGCCATCGACAGCCGCATTCTCGATCAGCAGGCCGAGCCCGCGCGCCATACCTCGCCGATTGTGCTGGGACAGGCCTTGATCAAAGGTGACAAGATGGACTGGGTCATGCAAAAGGCGACAGAACTGGGCGTCGAGACCCTCGTGCCCCTTCACTGCGCGCACAGCGTCATCAAGCTCAACCCGGAACGGCTCGAACATCAACGATCCCGCTGGGAACGTATTGTGCGGGACGCAGCGCAACAGTCCGAACGGTGGACGATCCCCACCATCGCGGACCCGCTCGACCTGGCGCAGATCTGCCAGCTCTATGCCTCGGCGCCGCTCAAGGCGATCCTCACGGAACGATCCAGCGGCCCTTCGCTCACCACCATACCCTTACCGCAAGACCATCGGCAGCCGATTATTGTATTGGTGGGGCCTGAAGGGGGCTGGGCGGAAGAGGAGCAACGAGTGGCGCAGGAGCAGGGCTTCCTTCCCCTCACCCTCGGACCACGTATCTTGCGAGCTGAGACCGCCGCAATTGCCGCGCTCAGTATTCTGCAATCGCGACTCGATGAATTGGGGAAAAACTAGCAACTAACGGCTGGTACTGAGGCGAACGATCGTGCCTCTTTCTCCGCTCACCCAACCCTGCGTGCCATCGGGGAACGACAGACCGAATAGCGACACAGCTGCAACAGCCCCCTGCTCAGTCCAGGTAAAGCCACTATCTATAGTCCGATAGACCATCCCTCGCTCCCCCACAATCCATCCGTTCTGAGGGTCGGTAAAACGCACCTTTAACAGGTCTGTCAGCTTCGTGCAGGTGTGGGTGCAGGGTAAGGTGCGATCGATCCAGTGGTTGCCGCCGTCGGTTGTTTGAAAAATGGCACCGGCATTGCCGACAACCCAACCAGTCGAGGCATCGGAAAAGTACACATCGAACAGAGTCACGGCCCCCTGGGTCTCTTGCGGAGTCCAGGTCATTCCGCCATCGTTCGTCATCAAGACGGTCCCGACTGCCCCGGCCGCCGTCCCATGTTGCGCGGTCAGAAACTGCACGGCATAGAGAGCGGCACTCGTCTTACTCGCTTGATCGACCCAATGGGCTCCGCCGTCTTTTGTATGGAGAATGGTGCCGTTGCCGCCGACTACCCAGCCCGCGCTGGGCGAGACGAATGACAGTCCGTAGAAGGGCACCTGAAGATCAACGAATTGCTGCTGCCAGGTCTGGCCCCCATCCTGGCTCCGGCGGATCGTCCCGTTGGCTCCGACAGCCCAGCCCTGCTTTTCATCGAGGAAAAAGACGCCCGAAAGGGTCGCGGTGGTGCCGCTGGAAACCTTCTGCCACTTCTTCCCGCCATCGACCGTCCTCACAATGGCGCCGCCGGCTCCGACAGCCCAGCCCAGTTGAGGCGTACGAAAATAGAGCCCCATCAAGAGGGCTTCCGTATGGCTCGATTGAGGGGTCACCGTCAGAGCTGCGTCAGCAGCCCAGGAGGGAGACGCACACCATACCGTCGCCAACAGCACCGCAAGACATCCTGGTAATGCCTGTCTCACTGGTTAGTATCGGCGTCCGGGCGGTTTTTATTGAAATAGCTTGGATCGGGCATTCCCTTGGCTTCGATTGTGAAGGAGCCAGCTTCCAAGGTCAGCCATTTCTTCATCGTGCAGCAAGTCCCATCCGGCTGCACGTCCCAGGAGCCGCGCCGCACGATGAGCGGGCCGGTGGCCAGCTCATTGAAGAACTCGTTGCGCTTCCCCAACCCGTAGAGATTCCTGTGTGGCACCCGCACGACAATCTCCGTATCGGTCCAGGACATGACCTGCGCCGCGACGTTGCTGAACAGGACCTCCGTCCGCGACACGTTTTCGCCCAACTCGATGTCTTCCCGCCGTTTGTAGGCTCCCTGGTTAAGACCCAGGTAGGCATGCTCGGCCGTCTTCAAGAACGAACCGAACCCGGACCCCTTGATCGTGATCAGCTCATCGAGTCCACCGGATTTCGGGCTGTAGGAGTCGATCTTCGGCGTAACCAGGGTAAAAACACCCGCGTCGATTTTGATAATTTCCTTCGTCGCGCAGCACGAGCCGTCAGGATTGGGCTTCGTCGCGCCGCGGAAAATCACGACCGGCCCGCTCTTGGCGCTGAACGGCACCCACACATCGATGCGATCGTCCTGCCAGCGATAGATGACGGCGCGAACTCCGCCGATGTCGACGCGATTCTCTCCGATATTGAAATCGGTAAAGGCGTAGGGGGTCGAACCACTTTCCGAATAGAACCCGAAATGCTCCCCGCTGATTCTGAGCAAAGTGCCAATCGGGGCGGCCGAAGGGGTCAAGGCGGCCACTTTCAGCACGTGAACGGTAAAAGTCCCGACCGTCCGCTCACGTCCCTGCACCGTCAGAACAATGGCTCCAGTCTCGGCATCCATCGGGAGATGCACGACGATCGTGCTGTCGGACCATTGGGCGATGGTGGCGGGATGCCCGCCGAACGTCACCTTGTCGCCCGCCCCCTTCGTTGCCCCAAAACCCTGCCCGAAGAAGACGACCTTCGTCCCGATCGGCCCGCTCACGGGATCGACACGAATGCTCGGGATCAGCTTCAGCGGAACCGCGTTGCTCACTTTGTACTGGACCGGCGCGCAACAGGACCCGTCCGGCAAGGGATCAGACGAGGCCAAGCGAACCACCACATCGCCCGAGGCAGCATTCGCAGGAACATCGACCTCGATACTGTCGTCTTTCCAGCGGCGCGGCCTGACGACCACGCCACCGATCGTCACATCGTTGACCCCGAACATCGTATTGGGATCGCGCGGACCGGCCGTATTGCCGAAATGCGCGCCGGCAATCTGCACCGTATGCCCCGGCTCAATCTCCGCCGGCGTCACCGCGGTAATAGTCGGCTGCACGATTGTCAATTGTCCGGCAGATAGTTTCTTTTTCCCTGCCAACACTTCAACGGGACCGGACTGGGCCTGGAAAGGCACCTTTACCTCGATCAGATCGAACTCCCACCGCTGAATCAACGCGGGAAACCCGCCGACCGTAACGCGATTGTTTTGCACAGATTGGAATGAGCCCAACCCCTTCCCACCGATCGACAGGGTCGCGCCGGGAACAGCCGTTGACGGATACAGTTCGAGCGAGGAAGGAGCTGCCGCAAAGACGCCAACGCTCACACTGGCCCACAACGTCATCGCACTCACGCCAGCGAGAAACATCTTCATGAATAGGCTCCTGTCAGGCAAGAAAGAGACACCATATCTGCGCACAGCGCGAGAAGGGATCACAGAGCGAACGCGTTAATCGCACAGAATCGATCAAACTATATCAAGCGGTTTTTTCGAGAGTCAAGCCAGCAAACCCGCGCCATCTCAGCATTCGAACGGAGTGCGCGAAGGATCAGGAGACGGAGAAAATCACGTCGATTTCGACGGCGGCTCCGCGAGGCAATTCAGCCGCCCCCACCGCTACGCGCGCATGGCGGCCGGCTTCGCCAAAGATGGCGACCAGAAGATCTGAGGCCCCGTTGAGTACTTGGGGCTGCTGCACGAACCCTTCCGCCGACGCCACATGCCCGACAACTTTCACGACGCGCGTGATGCGGTCCAATGTCCCGAGTTCCTGTGTGGCAATCGCCAGGGCATTCAACAACGACAGCTTGGCCGCCTCCGCTCCTTGCTCGACCGTCAGATCCCGCCCGAGCTTACCGGAAAAGACCAACTGCCCGTCGCGCATGGGCAAAACGCCGGATAGAAACAAGAGGTTTCCGGCCAGAACCGCCGGCACATAGGTCGCCAGCGGTTTGGGAGGTTGCGGCAATTCAAGCTGTAATTTTTGCAATTGCTGTTCGTACGACATGTCGAGGCCTTGGCCACTCCCCTGTTCCAAACGTTTCACGCGCTACCCAACGCGAAGCGCGTTCAAAAAACTCTCCCCGACCGGAAGCTGATCCCCCTGCAGCGCTTCGACAATGGTGTGGCCCAAATCGGCAGCAGAAGCCCTGACGCCGAGATTGACCCCCTGCGCCAGCTTCGGGCCTGTCGCCAAGAGAGGCACATATTCCCTCGTAGGCACCAAATCCGCCTTTGTGAGGTCCCGCCCATGATCGCCCGTCAGAACCAGCAGATCGCCAGGACGCAGCTGTTCCAGTAACTCGGGAAGCCTGCGATCGAAATCATGGAGGGCCGCCGCCGACTGCGCCGCCGCCGCCGACTCCAACACATTCAGTCCGGCAATAATCAATCCGCGGGGCGCCTTCTTCGACATCCCCGTGACTTCTGTAAGCAGCGCCGTCCAATGCCCGGCAGGAATGGAACGAGTGAAGCCACGGCCGCTGAAGAGATCGCCGACCTTCCCCGCCCCGATGACGATCTGACCAGCCCGGTTCAGCACATCGATCATCGTCTGGTCAGGCGGATCGATCACAAACTCGCGCACGTGTGAGGCGAACTGCAACGCCCCGGCATCCCCCGTAAAAATATGGGCGGAGATGCGCCACACGTCCCAGCGATCTTTCAGAAGTTTTCTCGCGTCCCGGCAACGCTGAAACAGCTCGTCCTGGCGGATGGAATTCTCATGCGCCGCCACATGGCAGGTGCGCCGTCCATCCGTCCAGACGATCAACGAACCGGACAAGAAATGCTCTGCGCCATACTCGCGCAGCATAGTGACGCCGGAGGAACGGCGATTGCCGAGAATCTTCCGGCCCAATGTCTGTTCAAGAATCGCAACCAGATCGGAAGGGAATCCGTCAGGATAGAGAAGCCCGGCGCTATCCGTCTGTAAGCCGGCTATTTCCCAATAGCCGACCATAGAATCCACTCCCTTGGAGAGAAATCCGAGACGCCCGAACGAGCCTTCCGGCTGCCCCATCACCCGCACACCCTTGATTGCCGTGATGTGGCCAAGCCCAAGGGCTTCGAGCGTGGGAAGGTGGAGCCCCCCAACCGCATCGGCCAGATGGGACAGGGTATGGGTCCCGGCATCGCCATAGTCCGCCGCATCGGGCAGAGCCCCGACGCCCAATCCATCGATCACCAGCACGATCACACGATTAATCATCGTCGCACTATACCAAAAGCCTGCACGGGGCTCACCCTTTCCGCGTTGCGGCAGACCATTCAGCCATAATCGCCAGACTCGCGCTGGTGCCGATCCGATCCGCGCCTGCCTCCAACATGGCCAACGTGGTCTTCCAGTCTCTGATGCCTCCGGAGGCCTTTACCTTCGCGCGGCCAGCTACCGTCTCTTTCATCAACCTCACATCCTCGACCGTGGCGCCGAACGCAGAAAATCCTGTCGAGGTCTTCACATAGTCCATCCCCGCCTCCACGGCCAGATGGCAGGCCGTGATCTTTTCCTCGCGCGTCAGGCAGCAGGTCTCCAGAATCACTTTATGCTCGGCCCCTGGAGTCGCCTGCACGACTTCAGCCATGTCGGTCCTGACCAGATCATAGTCGCCAGATTTCAGCCGGCTCACATTGATCACCATATCCAGCACCTGGGCCCCGCGCGCAACTCCTTCACGAGCCTCCGCAACCTTCGTGGCCGTCGTATGGCCTCCCAGAGGAAATCCGACTGGAATCCCGGCGCGAATATTCGTGCCGGCTACAGCCGCGACCGCCTCATCGATGTAACAGGGCGGCACAAAGATCACGGCGAAGCCGAATTCCTTCGCCTCCAGACACAGCCGCAGCACATCGGCCTTTGTCGCGTCAGGGCGCAGCACCGTATGGTCCAGCAATGCCGGCACGTTCCAATTCTGTATAGTCATCAGCCACTCTTATAACAAGTCCTGGAGCAGAGATGAAGAGGAAAGCGCGGAGGCGGGATAAATGGGTTGCGAAGGACGGAAACCAGTTCAGCTGGCGTACAGACATTTTTGCCGGATGCGCAAAAAGGCCGTCCAGCCATCCATGAGACATGAAACGTGAACGGTTTCAGAGGAAGCGTATTCGGCAGTCAGGCGTTTCACCTTTTACGTTTTACTTTTCACGGATACGGGAAAGAACGTCTGCAGCATCCTGCTATAGGCGCGGGGACGAAACCCGTCGAAACGGCCTCTTCTGATACTTCTCTACCGCCTGATTATGCTCGGTCAGCGTCTTGGAGAATTGAGTCGTGCCATCGTTCCGCGAAACAAAATACAGGGCACGGGAGTCGGACGGATACAACGTCGCGCGGATCGCCTGAATGCCGGGGTTAGCGATCGGTCCAGGCGGCAAGCCCTTCACCCGATAGGTGTTATAGGGACTGGGGCTCGACAGGTCTTTCCTGCGCAAATTTCCGTCGAATGCCGGCAAACCATAAATGACGGTTGGATCGCTTTGAAGCGGAATGTGCTGTTTCAACCGGTTGTGAAAGACCGCGGAAATATCCGGCCGATCGCCGCCCGCGCCGGTCTCCTTTTCAATGACGGAGGCGAGAGTCAGCACTTCATGCATCGTCATCTTGAGTTCCTGCATCCGGGCGAGGAAATCTGGCCCGACGACCTGCCGAAGCTGCTCGACCATCGCCGTCAGCACCTCGCGCGCCTTAACCGTGCGAGGGAACTTATAGGTATTGGGATACAGATAGCCTTCCAGCGTATCAGCCTTGATCCCCAGCGACGCAATAAAGGCCCGATCCTTCGCCAGCCGGAGAAACTCCGCCTGGTCCGTGAGGCCCTGTTGCGACACCAGGTCCGCGATTTGAATGAGCGTGAGCCCCTCCGGGATGGTCAGAGGATGGAGCAGAACTTGGCCGCTGAGCAGCTTCGAGAGAATCTCCGCCGGGGTCATGCCGGCATTGAGCTCATATTCCCCGGCGTGAACCTTCCGGTCGGCGGATTGGGACTTCGCGAAAAGAACAAAGGCGGAACGGCTCTTGATCAGATGTTCACGCTCCAGCATCGCGGCCACTTGCTGAAACGGCGCTCCGTCCGGGATGAGAACGACTTTCGAGGGAGGGTGCTTCTGCGCGGGAACAGCCGGGCCTTCAGCCCAGCGAATCGTCTGATGCACGGCGACGCCAAGAACGGCCGTTGCGACCAGTAGAAGTCCGAAAATGATCCGTCGGTTCATCATGCGGCTCTATGGTTTCTGTATCGGAACCTTCATCCGTCCAGCCTTCCGACCTCTGCTTCGGTTCCGGCTCAAGACTGGCCAGATAGCTCTGGAGCAGAATCGAGGCGGCGATGCGATCGATCACACCCTTCCGCTTTTTCCGGCTGACATCGGCGGCGATCAAAAGATCTTCCGCCGACTTCGTCGTCAACCGCTCGTCCCACAGAATAACCGGAACTGGCACGCCCGCTTCCAACCGGGCCTGAAACTCTCGCATCGCCTGGATCGCCGGCCCTTCGCGGCCATCCAATTGGAGCGGAAACCCCAACAGAACTTGCTTCACCTCGTAGGTCGCAACGAGAGCGGCAATGTGGGCGATGTCCCGATCCAACGTGCGGCGCGTGAGCGTCTCCAGCGGTTGGGCGGTCCAGCCCAGCTCGTCGCTCAGGGCCACCCCGATCCGCACTGTGCCGTAATCGAGCGCAAGAACCCGTTTACCATCCTCCATCAGTCTACCGCCCCAACGTCTGTTCGACCAGCCCAAAGACCTTTTCCAGCGCCGTATCCAAGCCGGCCGGATCTTTCCCGCCAGCCTGAGCCATCTCAGGCCTCCCCCCGCCGGTCCCGCCGACTTCCACCGCCATCTCCTTGATGAGATCGCCCGCTTTCAATTTGGCAATCAGATCCTTCGTGACGATGACCAGCAACGAGACCTTACCGTCGTTGGCGGCTCCAAGGGCCACAACCCCGCTCTTCAATTTATCCCGCAACTGATCGGCCAAGGCCCTCATGCCATTCACGTCCAGCCCGTCGGTCCGCTGCACATGCACCGAAACACCGGCGATCGTTCTAGCCGAGGCTTCGACCGAGGAGCCGCTGACCATTTTCAATTTCAGCTCTTCCAGCTCTCGCTCCTTGTCTTTCAACTGCGTTAGGACCTTGCGAGTCTTCGGCACCAGCTCGGACCGGCCGACCTTGAGCAGATCGGACAGCTCCCGGATATCGGTTTCCAACTTCTTCATCTGGGCAAACGCCCCGCGGCCGGTCTGGGCCTCGATCCGGCGCACGCCTGCTGCAACGCCGGTCTCTGACTCGATTCTGAACAGGCCGATGTCCCCTGTTTGCCGGCAATGGGTGCCGCCGCAGAGTTCTTTGCTGAAAGATTCGACCGTCACCACCCGCACCTGCTCGCCGTATTTATCGCCAAAGAAGGCCAGCGCCCCCTTGGCCACGGCATCCTGAATACTTAACACCTCGGTCGTGACCTTCTCGTTTCTCCGCACCTCGTTGTTCACGACCGTTTCAATCTCGTCGATATCGCGAGTGGAAAGAGGTCTGAAATGGGCGAAGTCGAACCGCAAGCGATTCGGCCCGACGAGCGACCCATACTGTTTGACGTGAGGCCCCAGCAAATCGCGCAAAGCGGCATGGAGCAAGTGCGTGGCCGTATGGTTCCGTTGCGCATCCTGCCTCGTGGAGGCATTGACGGTTACACGCAACTGCTCGCCCTCGCGAATCCGCCCTTTCGTCACGGTCCCCTTGTGCAGAATGACTGTCGGCACAGGCCTCGTGGTTTCTTTGATCTCCACCTGCCCGTCCTGCCCCATCAGCAGGCCCTGGTCTCCGACCTGTCCGCCGCCTTCCGCATAGAAGGGCGTGACCTCCAGGACCAATTCCACCTCATCGCCTTCCGCCGCTTCTTTGACCAGTCGATCGCCTTTGAGAATCGCCTGCACGAAGCTCTCGCTCTCCAGCTGGTCGTAACCGACAAACTTCGTCGCCTCGAGACGGCCGGCCAGTTCCGCAATAGCCGGGCGAGCCGTTTCCTGCTCGAATCCGCCGGTCTTGCGCGCGCGATTTCTCTGCTCCTCGATAGCCTGGTCGAACCCCGCCTCATCCAGCGTCATCTCCTGCTCGCGACAGGCCTCGCTCATCAAGTCCATCGGGAATCCATAGGTGTCGTAGAGCTTGAACACGTCCGGGCCCGTCAGAACTTTGCTCCCGGCCGCACGGGCTTTCGCAATCAACTCATTCAAAATCGGCAAGCCCTGTTCCAGCGTGGCGATGAATCGCTCCTCTTCGCCTCTCGTCGCTTCGGCGATCGTCGCGGCCGCGCCCCGGACCTCTGAATAGACCGGCCCCATCTGAGTCACCACCGAGCCCGTCAATTCATGGAGAAACGGCTCGACAATACCCAGGAGCCTGCCATGACGCGCAGCCCGGCGCAGAATCCGGCGGAGCACATAGCCGCGGCCCTCGTTCGAGGGCAAGACTCCATCGGCCATCAAAAACGTGATGGCGCGAAGGTGGTCCGCCACCACGCGCATCGACCGGTCGGTCAGGTCCTTCGCTCCGTACTGACCCCCCGCCCTGGCAGCCACGGCGCTGAGCAAGGGCGTGAACACGTCGCTGTCGTAGTTGCTGTAGACGCCCTGCGCCACGGCCGCCAGCCGTTCCAATCCCATGCCCGTATCGATGCTGGGCTTGGGAAGGGGATGGAGCGCGCCGGACGCATCCCGATTGAACTGCATGAAGACAAGGGTCCAGATCTCGATGACGCGGTCGCCCTCTCCGTTCGGACGATCGTCGCCCGGCACGGACGGGCCCTGGTCGAAATGGAGTTCCGAGCAGGGGCCGCAGGGGCCTGTATCCCCCATCTGCCAGAAGTTATCCTGCTCCCCGCACCGCATGATGCGCGAAGGCGACACACCCAGCTTTTTCCAGAGCTGATCGGCTTCGTCATCGTCGCGAAAGACCGTGACCCACATCCGATCCTTGTCGAGCCCGACTGTCTTGGTCAGAAACTCCCAGCCGAACAGGATGGCCTCTTCCTTGAAGTAGTCGCCGAAGGAAAAGTTCCCCAACATTTCAAAAAACGTATGGTGCCGCCTGGTATAGCCGACATTTTCCAGATCATTGTGCTTGCCCCCGGCGCGCAAACACTTCTGCACCGTGACCGCCCGCTTGTAGGCACGCGTTTCCTCGCCGAGGAAGACCCGCTTGAACTGGTTCATCCCGGCATTAGTAAAGAGCAACGTGGGGTCGGCTTGAGGAATCAAGGCGGAACTGGGCACGGCCTGATGGCCGTGCTGTTCGAAATAGCGAATGAAGGCTTGTCGTAACTCCTGAGTGCTGTTCTTCATGTCCCCTAACTTCCCTCTCGCAGCAGCGGCCCCATCACTGTGTCAATCGTGTCTTCGTCAAAACCTCGTTGGCTCAACAATCTCGCCAACCGGCCAAGCGTCTGAACCGAACTGCCCTGCCCAGCCATCGTCACGACTTGTTGCGCGAGGTCCTGTTCACTCACCTTGCGGTAGGCGGCCCGCACCGTCGTCTGCACGATCTGTTCAGGACAACCAGTGGCGAGCAGTTCTTCCTGCAGGCGCGCACGGCCCATTGGCATGCGGGCAAGCCGCCGCTCGACCCACCGCGCCGCGAAGGCCGCATCGTCGAGGTATTGCAACGACGTTAGCCGCTTGACTACGGCTCGACATTCCGAGGGAGAGGCCCCCTTCGCCGCAAGCAACCGCTCGATCTGAGCCGCCGTGCGATCACTGCTGGCCAGAGCCCGCACGGCGAGCTGCAGCCACTGATCGGGAGACGGTGTCGCCTGCACTCTGACGCGCCTACTCACCAGCCAGCTCGTCGGCCGTTACGCGCCGACCTTGTGCGATCGCTTGTCCTCGGTCTTTTTCTCGTCCTTCACCGGCGCGGCCACAACCTTCTCACCCGTCCGCCCTGGCAGACCAGCTATGTCGCGCAGCTTCCCTTCAATCTCACGGGCCAGGGGCTGATTGCTCAACAGAAAGTCCCGCACTGCGTCGCGTCCCTGCCCGAGCCGCTCGCCTTGATAGGAATACCAGGCCCCGGACTTCTCCACCACTTTCTTCTCGACCCCAAGATCGACCAACTCGCCCATTTTAGAAATCCCCTGCGCAAACAGGATGTCGAACTCCGCCTGCTTGAAGGGAGGCGCCATCTTATTCTTCACTACCTTGACGCGCACGCGGTTGCCGGTCACGTCCTGCCCGTCCTTGATCGACTCGATGCGCCGGATATCCAGCCGCACGGACGAATAGAACTTGAGCGCGTTGCCGCCCGTGGTCGTCTCCGGGCTGCCAAACATCACGCCGATCTTCATTCTGATTTGATTGATGAACACCAGGGTCGTCTGCGACTTGGAAATGGCCGCCGTCAACTTGCGCAGCGCCTGCGACATGAGCCTGGCTTGTAGCCCCATGTGGGAATCGCCCATTTCGCCTTCGATCTCGGCTCGCGGCACGAGGGCTGCGACCGAGTCCACCACGATCACATCGATCGCCCCGCTCCGGACGAGCGTCTCGGCAATTTCCAACGCCTGTTCGCCTGTATCGGGCTGCGACACAAGCAGATCGTCCACCTGCACGCCCAGCTTCTTGGCATAGCCCAAATCCAGCGCATGTTCCGCATCGATAAAGGCGGCGGTGCCACCGGCCTTCTGCGCTTCGGCAATGACATGCAGCGTCAACGTCGTCTTACCCGAAGACTCGGGGCCGAAAATCTCGATCACCCGGCCGCGGGGAAGCCCGCCAACGCCCAGGGCAATATCGAGCCCGAGCGATCCGGTCGAAATCGCCGGAATATCCGCCGGGGCATCGGCCTCCCCCAGCTTCATGATCGCCCCCTTCCCGTATTGTTTCTCAATTTGGGACAGTGCCAGATCCAGCGCGCGCTTCTTATCGTCTTTTTCAGCCATAGGTGTTCCTCTTGTGTATAGAGATATCGAGAGATTATACCCAAATTACGAGAGAGAAACCTAGTAGAGAATCGCCGGATAATATGGGATAAAGAGGGGGCAACTCCGCATATTCACGCGATTTCCTTGACGGGCACAAGGGATCGCGATACAGATAGAACCATCGTAAGCTCCCCCCAATCTGAGACGGTTATAGAGGAGAACTTTCTGGCACAATAGTCACCCTAGCCAGGAGGTGCTCATGCGTCAGTCGAAGTTCACCGAGACCCAGATTGTCAGCATGCTAAAAGAGGCCGATGCCGGTCGACGGCAATGCACTCTGCATCAAAATCACCCGGTCCATCGCCAGCTGGCCTAATGACAACGGCAGATCCAGCAGACCGCTCTTCGCAAGCGAGAGGCCAACCTGCTGCTCTCCCATCTTGATCCTGGCCAGGGTCAGATGAGGACTGAAGGGTCTCGTCTCGCGGAGAAAGCGCAATCCCTCACAAGCCTGTTCGATCGCGCCATAGATCTCTGCAACTCGCTTCGCCTGGCCCCCTTTTCCCATTGCTCCGATGGCCTGGCCCACAATACACGAGGACTGTCTGGACGGAGGGAACGTGCCAAGCCGCTCCAGCGGCACCATCACAGGCCCCAGCCTGCCTATCGCCTGCTCATCCATGTCGCCAAGAAACTTGAGCGTCAGATGGACCGAGGTGGGCTGAGCCCAGGAAATGCGCGCGCCTCGCTTCAGTTCCGGCTCAATTCGACGTTTCAATTTCTGTTGGAGAATGGCGAGTGCGGCCAGGAGACTGTAAGATAATTCGACGGCAAGGAAGGCCCGGATCACTTCGCCCTCTGATCGAGCAGCCAGCGGCGCAGGAGATCCAATGCCGCTTGCGACGACCGCTGCTTGATGATAGTCCTATCGCCGTGGAAGCGACATTCTTTCACGATCGGCTGGCCGACTCCCCCATCCAACCCGATATAGACCAGCCCGACCGGTTTGGTCTCGGTCCCGCCGCCCGGCCCCGCAATGCCGGTAACGCTGAGCCCCACCGACACCTTGGCCCGTTCGCGAATGTTGCAGGCCATCGCCGCGGCCACCTCCCGACTCACCGCTCCCTGCCTGGCAATGAGATCGGCCGGCACACCCAGCATCTCCGTCTTCGCCCGATTGCTGTAGCAGACCGCGACTCGATCCACATAGGCCGATGAGCCGGCCACCTGGGTCAACCGATGGCCGATCAAACCGCCGGTGCAGGATTCCGCCAGCGCGATGGTCAGCCCTCGTGCCGCCAGTTCCCGCCCGACGACTTCTTCCATCTGATCGCGCCCCTCGGCGAAAATCCACTCGTTGAGCCGTGAACGGACTCCGTCTGCCAGCTTCTGCAACAGATCATGGTGCTTCCACTGAGCCGATTGGTTCCCCTTTGCCGTCAGCGAGACCAACACAGCCAGAGGCGAAACGAGCAGCCCCAAATCGACCGGCGCCCCTTTCGGAATGAGTCCTTTCAATTTGGCATCGACGTCCGCCTCTGCCAGGCCGAAGGTATGAAACAACAGCCGTACAATCGGCGCCCGCAGAGGCTGACCGGACGATGCAGCGGCAGCGAGCAGCAACGGCAGCACTTCCTGCTGCATCATCGCCTCCATTTCTCTTGGCACACCGGGCAAGGCCACGATCAGCGCCTGTTTCCAGGTCAGGCAGAATCCCGGCGCAGAACCGACCAGATTCTTCAGCACGACGGCGCGTGATGGAATTAAGGCCTGGCGCAACTGCGTAGGGCTGGTGGTGCGGCCCCATTGCGCGAGCCGGGCCGTCATCCCCTCTAACGCCTCCTTGCGCCGGCCGAGTCTGTGCCCGGTTGCGGCAGCCACAGCCTCTCTCGTGCAATCGTCCACCGTCGGGCCAAGCCCGCCTGTCATGATGATCACCTGGGCCCGCTTCGCGGCTGTGTGAATGGCCGTGACAATGTCCTGCTTCTCATCTCCGACAACCGACTTAAAACGAACGGCAATGCCGAGCTTTGCAAGTTCGTCGGCGAGGTAAATGGAATTGGAATCGGACCGGCCCCCGATCAAGAGCTCGGTACCGATCGCGATAATTTCTGCGTCAAAAGATGGAACCATAAACAAACGCCTTAACGAGTTGAGGAACAACCGGCCAGCCACAAGACCGTCAATAAGCGACACATATAGTCCAACAAGACCACGCCCTCGCGGGAGGCTCAAACAGTTCGTCAGCAAGGCCGCAGCCGACGGAAGCACCGGAGGCGTACCCTCAGGGGTACGTTGAGGATGCTTTCGAGGCGAGAACGAATCTGGCGGACTGTTTCAGCCTCCCGCTAATGAATAGCGCAGAAATCTACGCTGAAACTCGACTCTCCTCCGTTTGCCGGAAAAACCGTGATTGTCGTCTGAGCCTTGGGGTCGAAATCCGCATAGTTGAATGACGCGATCACCCTTGCCTTAAACTTCGGGCTCTCAGGCCAGACAGCGCTACGGTTGGCAAATCCGTCGAAGCGGACCGTCACAGGCTTGATGCTCTTCCCTTCCTGATCGAACACCATGTAACTGTCCACCGCAAAGTTGGGGACATTCCCGAAGATGACGGTGCTGACCAGCATCGTCTGACCTTCCAATACCTGCGTCACCTCTGCCTCGCTCGGCTGGTGTCCCCGCAGGGCCATGTGCGTCGCCATGACCGACAGGCCTCCGAGCTTCGTGATCAAGAATCCGCCGGAATGGAATTCGTCGGTGGCGCCGAATCGAACATAAAAGGTATCGGGAGGACTCCGCTTCTGCGCCGCTTCCTTCCCCCGATCGAGGGCGGCCTGAATCTGTTCCGCGGTGGGATGAACGTCGATCGCATGGGCAAACAGAGGAAGGAGCCAACCGAACGC